>Ga0209630_10004049_pt1 | contig 13051 bp, 10 predicted proteins | sample COG_01_FD_184745 | JGI IMG/M metagenome (GOLD analysis project Ga0209630, IMG submission 184745) | Pelagic Microbial community sample from North Sea - COGITO 998_met_01 (SPAdes) (version 2) | ecosystem: Environmental > Aquatic > Marine > Neritic zone/Coastal water | place: Helgoland, sampling... | reverse complement strand
CGCTGCTGCTTCAGGCAGGATCAGATCGAGAGCACATGCTGTCGGCAACGATCTACGTGCGGGATATGAAAGATTTCGCAGCCATGAATGAAGTATGGGATGCATGGGTGCCAGCAGGGCATGCTCCAGCACGAGCTTGTGTGGAAGCGCGTATGGCACGACCCGAACTCCTAGTGGAGATCTCAGTGGTCGCCGCGATAAAGAAATAGGGTAGCTCATTTGCGATGAGCCTGATGGCCCGAAGTTTGCTTCGGTTTTTTGGAGGGCAACGCTCCGTCGTTGCTATGGTGTGGGGCAGGCGTGTGGAAAACGGCAGGGCGTTGTTTCTTGGTCGAAGCGGCAGTCTATGATCCCCGTCCGCCTGCAACTCCTCACATGTCACCTTTTGTCGCCCGTTGCGGTTGCCCCCTTTTTTGTCGCCCCCGAAGCGTGCTAGAAGCCACGCGGATTACGTCCATTGCCGCGCATACGCTGCTGTTTAACCGCGGGAGGATTCTCCAAATAGAGGCTATACCATTGGTCCCCCAATCCTGCATTAGAGAAACTCTTTTCACTATCATTGGTCAGGTGTTCCCAGTTCTGGATGAAGGTATCGACTCCAGTGGCCTCTTTGGCCTTCAACAGGACCCGACGGGCTTCATCAGGCTCGCCCACCTGAACGTAGATCCACGACATCAAGCCGTAAAGCAAAGTGCCGCGGTCGCCCCGAAACCACATAATCTTGCGCTTGAAGACCTTTTTCGCGCCCGCCAAATCATCGTTCTTATAACAGCGCGCCATCCTCATGGCCACCGCCATGGCTTCCATCATCATCGGGCCCCTTAAGAATCCGCAGGTGGCAAGGATCTCGTCAGCCTTGTCGAACTCTTTGAGCTGGTAGTGAAACTGCAGGCGCATGGTAGCAATCTGGCGTCCCATGAGCAAGGACCACTTCCGGAAGGGTTCGAGTCCCTTGGTGAGCTCTAATCCCTGCTTAAGCATGGCCTTTTGATCCGTTTCGATCTGGCGTTGCATCTGCTTAATGTTGCCGCCGGGCTTATTCTGGAACTGCTGCACTTTCCGCTGTATGCGCCTCTGACCGGCTTCCATGCTTTCCTGCAGCGCAGATTGAGCCGTGGACATCTTTTTCCGAACCAGGAATCCGACCAAGAAAAACGTGCCAACAAATCCGGCGATACTAAAGAAGACCGTCGTCCCCGTATTAAACTGCGAAGCGATCGAGGCACTAGCCAATGCGAGTGCGACCAGCGCTGAAATAAGAAGTGAAAGCATACTTTGAGACTTTTTGTCTAATAAATTTAATCAGTAATTTGATTTTCCCAAAGTTGATATGAGCACCAGAAAGGCGTCAAAGACCAATTTCACGACCTGCCTTAATAAAAATTCTCTAAAAGGGGTCAAACGCAAAATATAAAGATTTAGCTCTGGTTGACCAAATTACTCACGTAGTTCGGATGCCCCATGCGTAGTCTTTTTGCTATCCATGGGTTCTTTGCAGTGCTCTCCTTGCGCAGACGCTTTGCAATACTGACTTTCCAGTCGGCTCCTTTTGGGGAACTCTCAATGTCTGATTCCTTCTTCTTGAGGCGCTTCATCTCCGCCTTAACGATCTGTTCCCAGTTGTTCTCGTTGAGTTCTTTTAGATCCACGCCTTCCCAGTCGATCATCGGAGTTTTCTCAGCAATGTCCTTCGCGAGTGCTTTCTTCGCTTCCGCGCTGCCGAGAAACCATCCACGGCAATACTGTTTGGCCAATGCATCGCGCTTACGTGGGCATCCTTCATCCACGAGCTTCAGTCGCTCCTGGTATTTACACATGCCTCCCAGTGTGTCTGGTAGCTCGCAGAGTGAGAGTAGGGTGGTACGGTCCAGTGGTGCCTGCCGCGATCGCTTAAAATACTTTGGGAAGCTGGAGAGTGTATGATCTTTCAGCTCATCGATACTGCAGAGCTTCGCGCGAACTGGATTGAGATGCACATAGTCGATCAATCCCAGCAACGGGCGATCCTCGTTAATGAGGATCGATTTGTAGCGCCCTTGGAACACATGCCCACGCTCATTACGGAAACGGTTAAAACGCGTCGCAAAGGTGCTCTGCAGCCATTTCATGCCCTCCACCAGATTTGGCTCCGGCGTCTCGATCACCAGATGGTAGTGGTTGCTCATGATCACATAGGCATAGAGCTTCCATCCACAGCGCCCAGCCGCTTCAAAGATCGTTCGCTCAAACGCTTCCCCCGTCTTATCGTGAACAAAAAGGTCTTTACGGTAGTTCCCGCGGCTAATGACGTGGTAAACCGCACCAGGGTATTCGATCCGTTGTTTGCGTGGCATGAAGAAGAAGCTAGTCGTGGAGCAGGGGATTGGTCAAATATTTATATTTTGCGTTTGACCCCTTTTGTCATCCCCTTTTGTCATCCTTCGCTTCGAACAGTCACACCGGTGAGAAATAAAATCGGTCTAATGTCTTAAGCCGGAATGTCTTTTGTTTTTAAATGGAGAAAACCAGTCCTACGGATTCGTTTCCACATCTCAAGCGCCGGCGGACGATTTGCCGCAACTGGTTCCAGAGCAGCAGCCAGTTCACGCTCGATAGGCGAATCATGTTCACTCGCCATTCGTTGTGGCTCACCGGCACAGATTTCTTCTTCGCTGAAACGCCCAAGTTCTTCTCCGTTGAGAAGTTCCATCAATACAAGGGCAGTGGAGTAAATATCCATCTTGTGGGATTCTTTTCCAAACCGGTCTGGGTCGATTGTTTCCGGCGGAGGATTCCACTTGGCCTTATGCTTGCCCGGCATCAGGGCATTTTCTTTCAAAGTAAGCCCTAGATCACAAAGCTTAACAGACAGCGGCTTCTTATCTGGACTTAGCTTTATCAATGCATTGGCCGGATTGATATCGGTATGAACAAAACCACGCTTGTGCATAAAATGCAGAGGCTCGAGCATACCCTTGGCAGTAAGAATGAAAACAACTGCACGCTCTCGTGGGTCAGACAGATTCACCCGGCCGACAGAGATCCCGCCATCTTCCAGAATAATGTAGCCCTGACCATCCAGTTCAAATGCACCATACATGTGTACGATGAGTGGATGGGGGAGGCTTTGGTAGTTCGTCACCTCATTTCTCCACATCAGAGGGTTTGTGTCAGTATTGAAGGCCTTAACCACCAACGCATTGTCATAATCATCAGTGGCCTTGTAAACGGTACTAAAGCCGCCACGGGCTATCTGGTGCCCAAGTTTCAGTTTCACATCACCATATTTCAGGCGCTGATATTTTGGCACATTGGACTCATCGACCATTGCTACCTTGCTGCTTTCTTCGGGGCCTTTTTTCTCTGGCACGTTTTTGTCCTGTAAAATAAAGAAGCGCTTATAATAACTTATGAGATGGAGCAATTATGCTCCAAACATCATGTCGTTACTGTCCCAAGTCATTGCCGAGCCATCAACAATGTAGATGGATGCTTCAAAGTCTGCAAAATCGGTTGTTGTACCACCTTCGGTGTTTAACCAGATGATCGCATCGGCTGCGGCATCATCAGACTGGGTCACCAGAATATCACCTTGATCCGTGCCGACATGAGCTGTCGCTGTAGACTGGTCATTAATCGTTCCACTGAACAACGCACCCAGTGCCGAGAAATCAAACTGATCGAGCCCATCATCAAAACCCCCAATGACAGCATCACCCATATCTGAGTCGTTGTAGGCAAAGACATCTTCGATATCGTTACTGCCTAGCGAGACCCAGCCACTTGGCGTACCGATTCCGATGCCTCCAAAACCCTCATAGTCACCGCCTGTAATATCAGCTACATTTGCAGACTGACTCTGGCCCTGGACCGGAGGCAACTCAATGGACACATACACTTCATCATCTGCCGTGGCCATGAAGCCATTTCCGAGCGTGCCAATACCGCTTTCAAAAATAGCATTGTACTGTAGGTTGCTGGAACCGATTTCTGTAATCAGCGTCGTCGTCGCTGCATTATCAAAATCAGCACGGTGTGTCTGAATGAATGCCAGGTCGTCGACATCGGTGACATCAAAAATCAGGTTACCACTTGTCTTACCCATTGGTCCGGCCAGATCTATGTTCCCATAAAGGCCGTCAAGGTTGACTGTTTCCAATGCAGACAAAAAGTTTTCACCCTCTTTGTTTGAAAGACGGACATCGGCCGCACCACCGACAGATACAACATTAATCGTATCCAGCATCGTCATGAAATTATCACTATCGCGATCGATGCCTGTGGTTGCAAAATCGGATGTGCTAGTGGAGATATCAACGACTGCTCTATAAGTTCCCAAAGCGCCGCTTGAGACGGTGATTTCCGTTAAAGCGTTGGCAAAGAAATCACCACCATCGTTACTAATACTCAGAGAAGCTCTACCTTCTCCATCGGAAGCGATCAGAATTGAATCCAGCGACTGCATGAAATTATCGCCGGTAGCGTCCTCATAGTTGGCGCTGTTACTCAGTGAGATTTCGGCTCTTTGCGCTGTCGTTACTTCCATGGACAGTAATGATTGCATAAAGAAAGCACTACCATCATGGGAAATACTAATGCTCGCGTAACTAGCATTTGAATCCAGGGTAATCGTTTCAAGCGACTGCATGAAAAATGAACCGGTGAGCTGAATAACCACCTCATCCCCAGGGGCCGCATTATCTTCATCATTGTCATAACGATTCGCACTGGCCGAAATGGATAACTGCGCCCGATCTTCAGACTGCAGATTGATGGTTTGCAGCGAGGCCATAAAGTAATCCCCGCCGCTATGTGAAATGCTTAGGCTGGCCGAATCAGAATCCGACAGCAAAGTAATGCTCTGTAGAGACGCCATGAAATTCTCACCTTTTAATTCAAGGGCATCCTCATTTAGTACCCCCTCTGAATACCAATCCATTACATGGAAGAGATTGGCACTGGCTGAAATGGAGACTTCCACATCACCATCAGCGGTGAGCTCAATCTCACGGAGGGATTCCATGAAAAAAGCGCCGCCAGAATGCGATAGGCTGAGACTGGCAGTGCCACCTGTATCGCCGGTAGAGGTCAATGTGATCGTCTCTAGCGAAGCCATGAAGTGCTCACCAAGCAGCTGTATCCCCTCGCCATCACCCGAGGCAAATCTCCCATTGGCGCTGGCAGAAATGGACACGCTAAGATCGCCGACAGATTCCATGTCGATCGTTTTCAGCGACTGCATGAAGTAATCACTGCCGCTATGTGAAATACTCAGGCTGTTATCGTTATCAGTGGTTACCACCATGCGGATCGACTCAAGTGACTGCATGAAATTATCACCATTCATGGATTCTTTGAAATAGGTCATCGAATCATCGCCATTATAAGTATTGTTCGCGCTGGCCGAAAGGGAAATTTGAGTTCTATTTCCCCCTTGTATTTCGATGGTCCTTAGCGACTGCATAAAATTACCACCACCGCTGTGCGAAAGACTAAGGCTCGCATAATATTGCTCTGAAATGACCGTAATACTCTGGAGGCTCGGCATGAAGTCCGCGCCGCTTAAGTAGGCTATTTCGCCATCGACTTCGATTTGATTGGCCGAGGCCGAAATACTGACATCGGCACTGGCATTCTCACCGGTCGCTTCGACATGGATTGACTTGAGCGACGCCATGAAGTTGTCGCTACCTGAGTGTGAAATAGAGACGGAGGCATTCGCATGTACTGAGCCCAGGACGGTAATGGTCTGCAGTGCGTCTAAAAAGCCATCACCGGCCAGTTCACCCGTTTTGCTGTTAAAATCATAATTGGTCGATGCAGAGATTTGCAGCTGCGCGGTGCCATCACTGTCACCATTGCTCTCGATATGGATGGTGCGCAGCGAACTCATGAAATTCTCTACGCCCTGGTTTGACAGCTCCAAGTCGGCATTTTCGTCTGCAATGACGGAAATGGCTGCCAGCTCGGAATAAACACTCGCAGCGTCTTCTTCTGCGCCAAATTTGACGTAGGCCGAATCGGCCTCGACGAAAAGATCACCCTTAATCAAGGTGCTCAGATCGCTTTTATTATCTACATTGAAGCCTAGCGTGCCTTCACCAGCTTGACGGGTGATAAAAACACCGTCGCTCGAGACCCCAAGAGAATCGAAATAAAACCCGTCATAGTTCTCATAATTGGTATCAGAAATAGGATCGTAAAAAGATCCTATTTCTGAACCATTACCCAAACGGTCGATTGCTGCTAGAGTCTCGGCACCAATAGGCTCACCATTGAGGAGGAAGCCTGTAATTTCACCCGAGCCGTCACGCTCGGCGACAAGCTCGTCACCCACTTCCATGGCCAACTGATCGACAGCATCGCCCCCCACGCCTTCTACAAGTGTGAAAGAGGGTGGAGTAGACGACGAACCGCCGCCACTGCCGCCAGATGCTAACAAAGCACCAGCCCCAACTCCCCCAAGCGCAAGCAGACCGATAGTTCCAAGTTCGGTACCTCCAAATAAGCCTCCACCAGCGGCTGCCGCTGCACCAGCTTCTGGACCTGCAGCTCCCTCGGGGACAGCGTCGACAGTAGAAAACCCGCTGTCTATATAGTAATCTTCAAGCCTCGCAATTTCGCCTTCAGCCTTAACTTCAAAAACCAGATCGTCGCCATCTTTACGGACACTGACGTGTTCAACCGGTTTACCTGTTTCTGCATCGATAATGATAACTCTCATATCGGGCATCAGCTTAAGCTGAGCGAGATCCTGTAATGTCATTACCTTTTGGATGCCATTGGCATCAGTTACAAGTGCTCTAAGATTTGATATATCAACTTTCATAATTTTGTGAGATTTTTAGGAGGATGTTGAGACTATGAAAACAATAGTTATTGGTGTTTATGACTCGTACCGGTGTCGAGGCAATCGCAAATTTATGGTGACGCAAAAAAACTAGCGCTCACCCATGGAGTTTGATAGAGTTTTCGTAATTGGTTTGGTAAGATACTGCATGACCGTCCGTTTTCCGGTTTTTATTTCTACTGCTGCAGTCATTCCCGGTTGAATATCGAGCTTTTCATCAGGACGACCACTGAATTGACGACTGAGGGTCCGCACTCGAATCCTGTAGTAGGGCATTTCGCCTTGTCTTAACTCTTCGTTCATTGTGTCGGCACCGATAAATACCAATTCACCGGGTAAATCACCATAAATGCTGGTGTCATAAGCATCGATTTTGATAAAGGTCTGCATCCCTTGGCGCAGGAAAGCAATATCCGTGGGACTTACTTTGGCTTCAATCAGCAGGTTATCCTCAAGAGGAACAATCTGCATAATATCTTCTCCAGGGCGGATCACGCCCCCCAGCGTTGTTATTTGGACGTTTTTGACAATTCCTCTCATGGGGGCACGTAACTCCGCCTGTTCCAGAATGTATTTCCGTTGGTTTAGCAGCTGTTGCAGAGCCGTCAGCTGTTCTCTGGCCTGACTCAACTCCTGCTGAACGTCCTCTATGAATTTGTTTCTTTTATTGGTTATCTTTGCTTCGTAATCAGCGGCTTGCCGCTCCAGTCGCAGTACTTCGGTTATACTAACATCACCTCGATTAACCAGTGGCTTGTTCATTTTGAGTTCCTGTCCGATCAGCTCGCGGATTTTTTGCATTGCTCCCAACTCGTCGTTCAAGGCCGTTTTACGCACGGCAAGCAATTTTCTCTGATTTTCGATGAAATCCGGGTAATTTTCGACAAGCGGTGGGAACTTCGGCTCACTGCCAAATAACTCAGCCTGAAGACGTGCTGTGCGGGCTGCCAGCGCAGCTACTTGCGAGCGCGTTTCTTCATGAGCTGCATTGGCACGCGTGCGGTCAATGCGCGCCAATACTTGTCCAGGAACGACTGTATCACCTTCCTGAACTAGCAGATCTTCAAGCACGCCACCGTCCTGGGACTGAATCAGTTGAGTGCGGGAACCGGATATGACCTTCCCTGGCGCTCGGGTTACCTCTTCGATCTCTGCGTAATAAGCCCAGACTGTAAAAACTCCAAGGATCAATGCGACAAGCCAGAGAACGCTGCGCGATTTCTGTAATTTTGAGTCTTCGTTATCCATAACACAATAAAACCTAACTTTTTACACCGTACGTTCTTTTTTAGCAGCAACCGACTGTAGATGACGAATTTTAGCCATCACCTCGTCCCGTGGCCCATCAACCACGACACGCCCCTTGTCTAGAACGATGATGCGCTGGACATGCTTCAACAAACTCATCTTATGCGTGACCATGACAAGAAGACTTTCGCTGGGCATTTCTTCGAATAGATGCCTGATCACCTGCGCTTCATTTTGGCTATCCATGGAAGCTGTCGGTTCATCCATCAGCAGGATTTTTGGCTTTGCCAGCAATAGCCTTGTCAGACCAACCAATTGTCGCTGTCCCCCGGAAAGCCCTCGGCCGCCTTCGGTAATCTGCAATTCAAGTCCCCTGGGATGGGCCTTGATGGATGCTTCCAGACCAGTAAGCTTCGTGGCCTCTAGAATGCGGCTATCGCTAGGAGTCGGCAAACCCATGGTTAGGTTTTCCCGCAGCGAACCATTGAATAGCCTGACGTCTTGGGGAAGGTAGCCGATTTGTTCACGAATAAATTCAGGAGCTATTTGCTGAACATCGATCCCATCAAGATACAGCCCCCCCTCACGAGGTTTATAAAGTCCGGCCAGTAGTTTTATAAAGGTGGATTTGCCGGAACCGACAGCACCCAACACGGCGACCCTTTCAGAAGGGCGGAAGCGTATTTCGGGTACCACGATCGTCGGCCGATCGGAAAGGTAACCAAAAGTGGCATTTTTCAGGGCCAGTTCCCCTTGGCATCCATCCGGCACAATCAGACGCTCGCTAGTGTTGCGTTCGCCAGGTAACGCCATGATTCTGTCCAGGTTTTTCAGAGATATTTTGGCCTGCTTCCACTGCATCACGAGATTTGGAATTTGGGACAGCGGAGTAAAAACGCGCCCCATCAAAATCGCACAAGCAATTAATCCGCCAAGAGTCAGGCTTTCTTCTGTGACTGCGTATGCACCGACAGCGATTAAACCGACATGGTTTATCTGCTGTATCATTATGGAAAAGTTAGAAGCTCGCGCGCCGATTAGTTTCAGCTTGATATCACTGGAGGCAATGGTGGCAACCAGATCGCGATAGCGATCCTGCATTTTCCACTCACCGCCGGTAGCCTTGACTGACTCGATACCATCAACCGCTTCAATCAACAGTCCGTTCTTGATATTCGACTCGGTCATATTCTCTTCGCTGTAGCGCTCAATTTGGCCACGAAGGACTAGAGTCATCAAAATCGCAACCGGAACTAAAATAAGCGGAACTAGCGCGACATAACCACCAATGATCGCCACAACGCCAATGAACAGGACCGCAAAAGGTGCATCAGCAAACACGAACAGCACTGATGCTCCCATGAAGTTTCTCACCGAATCGAATTGTCTGATCTGGGCGGCAAACGTTCCTACGGTGGCCGGACGCTCATCGAGTCGAATATCCAAGGCCTTGCCAAAAAAAATGCCTGATAATTCCAGATCAATTGCCGTGGTTGCGCGCTCCATCATATAGGAACGGACCTGACGCATGGCAAATTCAAATAAGACGGCGATTAAGACCCCGACGGTCAACACCCATAGTGTCGAAAAACTCTTGGTAGGTACAACGCGGTCATAAACCTGCATGGTATAAAACGCTGCAAATAGGCCGAGGACATTCATTATCAGCGTTGCGAAGATAGCTTCAGCAAATACACGCCGCTTTTTACGAAGGGAATGAACAAACAATTTCGATGCAGAAGATGATGGTCCATCCTTTGCAGTCGCTCCCTCTTTTGCCTCCGGTTCCTGCGGTTCCTGGCCCAGATGGAGGAAAGAGCCTGATTGTGCTTCGGTCAGGTCAAGCTCACGAGTTTCTCCTTCATCATTCTCGGCAATCATAGCACCGGATGCGAGACGCCCAGTTAAGAACAACATTTCCGAGGTCTCATCGTTAACCCAGAGAAGGGGGAAAGCCCCTTTTTCAAGCTTCTGACTTTCTTTAAGGCAAGTCTGGGAGAGCGGAAACCGAACCAGCCACATTTCCTCTGCCTGTTGTGTCAAGGAAAGGCTGGAAAGGTCAGCACCATCTCGATTGGTTTCAAGCATGCTGAAGCGATGTCGTGGCACTGCATGCCCCTGTAATGCCGCCAGTCGGGATAAAAAGGCCGCTGTTCTGGCTTTACTCGAAGCTACTGACGAGGCAGATGAGTCAACGGATGAATCGCTCATAGCTTCTGGCTCACATTTCCTGGGGTGATTTCCCCGGCCAAAAGCAACAGCCGAAGCTTGATGCTCATCAAGGAAAATTCCGTATCAGCTAGCGCAATACTCGCAGAGGTTTTTTCGCTCTGGGCGTTTAGGACGTCTATCCAGCTTTTTTTCCCAACCTGAAATTGTCGCAGGTAAGAATCGACAAGCTCTGAAGTCGATTCGCTTAATGAGTGGACTGCATCAATTTGTCCGGAATACGCTTGGTATTCTACCCAGGCAGTGGATATCTCTCTTTTTAATTCCTGTTGCTGGGTTAGTAGTGCATTTATGGTAGCCATTTTCCGTGAGGCAGCTGCTTTACTGGCAGAAATATCGGAAAGCCCGGCTCCTGTTTGCATTCGCAAAGCCACATATACTCCGTCTTCATAACGATCAGTTCTGTCATCATCACTTACTGATGATTTTAATCCGGCTACAAGACGCGGACGCCAGCTGGATTTGGCTAAGGCAATGTTGGCAGTGGATGCATCAATCTCGGCCTGCAATCGTTTGAGCGTTGGTGAATATTCTTTAGCTTTGGAATCAATTGATTCTTCTGTCCATGAGCCAAAATCGATCTTTTTTGGACTGGCAAGGGTATTGACTGGACGTGCCACAAGGCGCTCCATCTTGCTGATCGCCTCATCACGCAGCCCTTGGCTTTGAATTTCCCCTCTAGTGGCTTGGTAGTAGCGAGCCTCCGCTTGAACCTGATCGGCTCTAGCACTTACTTTAGAGGCTGTACGTCGCTTAATAATATCAAGCAGCCTTTCATGCTCCTGTTCATTAATGATGGAGATTCGCAGACGCGCTTCCTGGCGCTGGATTTCGAAATATGTGATAGCGACCTCTGAAAGAATACGGAGCTTTAACTCATCCAATGCAGTTGTAGCGACCCTTTGCGCAGCTTCAGCTGCATCGATCTCACTCGATAACTGGCCACCAGTCCATAGAGGCTGCTCCAGCCTCGCTACCAGAGCATTGTCGCCGTCGCCTTCACTTTCCAAGCTAACGCTCAAATTCGGAAAACGTCCCCATTCCGCAGCATCTAAATCATATCCGGCGGCCTCGAGTTCGTTTACCTTTTGCAGGATATCTGGATTCGAGCGCAAAGCCTGTTCCATCAGGTCAGATAATTCCTCACCAATAACAACTTCAGCCCAGGCAGAAGGCAGGTCTGTGCGGTAATCTTTGAGCAATGAATCACCGTTTTCATCGGCGGCGGCTCCGTAGGCAGTCGATGAGAATGACGTATCCAGAATTTGGCCAAAAAGAAGCAGTAGCGCGATAAATCCGGTAGTCTTGATTTTTGAAGCCCAAGACAACGAAACTAAAGTATTGATATAGGACATAACGGCAGTCTTAGGCTTATACATATCTGCTTCCTAAAAGGAATTTGCTTTTCGGCGGCGCTAGCCGCCGGGGTGGCATTGGGGGTGAGGGTTGAAGGGAGAGGGAAATTTAGTCTCAAGATGTCGTGTTGAAGGGTAAAATTTTCCGAACCGGAGGCTTTTGAGTTCAGTTGCTATGCAAGGCACTGTTTTGCGGTTAGCAACAGCAAATCCTACCAAGACTTCATCTTTTAGGGCATAGGCAAGGGCAAAACTGGGGTCAAACGCAAAATATAAAGATTCATCTACTTGGAGTTGTAAGGTGCCTGATCTTCGGCGGCGGCGAGCGGTTTGATTTCTTCAGGCTGGAGGCGAGTGAGTTTTCCGTTGCGAGTGACGACTGCGTATTGCCCGAGGCGTCGTTTGCGCTCAAGGGCTCTCGCTACGGACTTTTCCATGCTCGCCATGATGACGTCCGTGTCTGTGTTTTTATGGTTCATAGTTCCGATTGTGTAACTAAATGCGCATAGTAGCCATCATTCGCGATCTGGCGACCTTCAATTGTTTGCGTGAAAATTAGGCTTAAGGTTTCACTGTCATTGATGAAACAGCGTGCTCGATCAACACCTTCACTGAATTCGCCTAGTAAGTTTCTGAGGCTTTTTGAGAAGCGCCGTTCGATATCTGCTGGTGGGATAGAATGACCGCCTGCGAGAATGCGTTCTTGAACGCGCTCGTGTGAGTATTCAACGCTGGGTAATGCCAGATAGACTAATTCCACGCGCCATCGGGATGCTTTGAGCTTTTTGATCAACGCGAGGTAGCTGCGGCCGGAGAGGGTGGTCTCGAATCCAAAGTCTTTGCCGCTCTTTATGGCTGATTGAATCTCGCTGAGATAAATACGACTGGCATTGAAGGTTTCAGCTTCGGGATTGATCGGATTCAAGCCCGCAGCGATGGAATCCGCGTTAATGAAATGCTGGCAGCCGACTAGCGGCAGGAAATCGAGGGCAAAGGTGGTCTTACCTGCGCCGTTTGGTCCTGCGATGATCCAGCATGTTTTCATTTATTAGGAATTAAGAGAGAGCGATTCTAACCATAAACTACGTGGATTAAGAGTAGGATTATGATTAAGAGTAAGACGGGCTTAGCCTACGTAGTTACGGGCGTTCTGGAACATCTTCAACCATGGGCCTGCTTCGCCGGTGAACTGATCGGTTGGCTTGTAGGACATTTGGACGGAACGGAACAGGCGTTCGGGGTGTGGCATCATGATGGTGGCGCGGCCGTCGGCGGTGGTGAATCCTGTCGCGCCGGCGGGGGAGCCGTTCGGGTTGGCAGGATACGTTTCCGTTGGTTCGCCATTGAAATCGATGTAGCGGGCGCTGATCTGATCGCCTGTTAAGCATTT
>Ga0209630_10004048_pt1 | contig 13051 bp, 3 predicted proteins | sample COG_01_FD_184745 | JGI IMG/M metagenome (GOLD analysis project Ga0209630, IMG submission 184745) | Pelagic Microbial community sample from North Sea - COGITO 998_met_01 (SPAdes) (version 2) | ecosystem: Environmental > Aquatic > Marine > Neritic zone/Coastal water | place: Helgoland, sampling... | reverse complement strand
ACGGGGTCTCTAACTGTTTGCCTGTGTAACTTGTCCGGTCCGGGCCCAAGTTCACTCCAGGTTAACTCGGTTTTTCCTCGTCGACGCGACGCGACGTGGAGTGACGCCTTCGGACGAATCACCCGCGCCGGCGGGGTTGTTTTTTCCCGCGAAAGTTCCGCCCTACTCACTCCGTCGACGCGCGCCCGCTCGCGACGACACGAGGACTTTCACCGAGGACAGACTCGGGCTCGTCGGGTGCGCGTCTTCTCCGTCGTCTGCTCGCGCGCGGTCGTCGCGACCGCGCTCGCGCGCTTCCGTTCCCGCGTCGCGTCGCGCGTCCTCACACGTGTCGCTTTTGTTTGATTTCGGGAACGGGTACAACAACGTCAGATCCCGCGAGGGGGCGCCCCGGAACGCGCGCGTCGCCGCGTCCGCGGCGTTCTCCTCCGCGCCCTCGCCGCGTCGTCGCGCCGTCGCCGACCCAACGTCGACGCCGCGCCCTCTTCCTCGCGCCGTTCGCACCTCGCCGACGCGTCCCCTCCCCTCCTCCCGTCTTGTTGACGTGTCTCGTCCGCGTCTCTCTCGCCAGGTGATAAATTAATTGACCGGCGCACGCTCGAATCGTTCCTTTCAGTTCGTTCGCTCGCGATGACGAAGACCACGCGCGCGCGCGCGCTCGCGGGCGTCCTCGCGACGCTCCTCCTCGTATGCTCCTTCGCGCCCTCCGTCGCGGCGACGGCGTCCGACGCCGCCTCCCCCGCGGAGACGGAGCGGACGGCCGCGACGACGACCGCGACGACGACGACGACGACTTTGACGACGACGCTCGACCCGGTCGCGACGATCGAAGCGCGCTTCGATCGGTGGCTCGCGACGCACGGGAAGGCGTACGCGTGCCCGAAAGAGCGTGCGAAGCGACTCGCGATCTTCGCGGACAACGCGGAGTTTGTCCGCGTCCACAACGAAGCGCACGCGGCTGGGAAGAAGTCGCACTGGCTCGGACTCAACCACCTCGCCGACCTCACGCGCGAGGAGTTCAAGCACATGCTCGGCTACGACGCGTCCAAGAAGCGCGTCGAGTCCAGCAGCCCCCCCGTCGACGCCGCGAACTGGGAGTACGCGGACGTGACCCCCCCGGAGACGATGGACTGGGTGTCGAGGGGCGCGGTGACGCCAGTGAAGAACCAAGGCCAGTGCGGGTCGTGCTGGGCGTTTTCGACCGTCGGCGCCGTGGAGGGCGTCGTCGCGGTGAAGACCGGGGATCTGATCTCTCTGAGCGAGCAAGAGCTCGTGTCGTGCGCGAAGATTGGCGGAAACAACGGCTGCAAGGGCGGGTTGATGGACAACGGCTTCGAGTGGATCGTGGAGAACCGCGGCGTGGACGACGAAGAGGACTGGGGATACCTCGCGAAGGATCGACGCTGTAACTGGTTCAAGAAACGAAGAGCGAAGGCGGCGTCGATCGACGGCTTCAAGGACGTCCCCAGAAACGACGAGGACGCGCTCAAGAAAGCCGTGTCTCAGCAGCCCGTCGCCGTCGCCATCGAGGCGGACCACCGAGAGTTTCAGCTCTATTCCGGCGGCGTCTTTGACGGCGAATGCGGGACGAACCTGGACCACGGCGTGTTGGTCGTCGGGTACGGCTACGACGGCGAAAGCGCCGGGCACAAGCACTACTGGACGGTGAAGAACTCCTGGGGCGCGAAGTGGGGCGAGGAAGGGTACATACGCATCGCCCGGGGCGGCATGGGGCCCGCGGGGCAGTGCGGCGTCGCGATGCAGGCGTCGTACCCGACCAAGTCGAGCTCGGCGCCGTTGGAGGACGGAGACGAGCCGACGGTGTTGGACGCCGCGCTCGGGGCGGTGGAGGACGTCGCCGCGTGGGGGCAGGAGCGCGCGTCCACGGTGTTTCTTTGAGGAGGAGGAGGAGGAGGTGGAGGAGGTGGACGAGAGTCGATGTACGACGTACGAGATGCGAGATTGATGATTGACGAACGGGACGACGCGATGACACGAGAATTCTCTTTTGTAACGCGAACCGAATGTATGACAAGAGCGCGCACGTCTCCACGATGACTCGCGATTACATAAAACTAGTGAACTAACAGACGCTGCTAAAACCCCTAACCGTCGAGCGACCTGCGGCGCGGCGGAGCGAGGGGAAGCGAGCGGGGTGAGTCGCGATTCGAGGAGGAAAGAGATCGTCGAGGGAGAACGAGGTAGGTCGTTCTGTTCGCGTCGCGCGCAGCCGCGGCGTCAGCAGGATCCATTGGAAATTTTAATGGAGTCATCTGAGCGAGCCGCCAAGCCCGCTCTCACCAAAGGGTGCGATGCGCAGCTCATCACCCGCCGCGGCTGCTGACGAAAAAAAACAAAACCCGCGCGCGCTTCGAACGAATCGAGGCTCAGTCCTATCGATCGGTGATCAATCGACGACCTCGCGGGCCGCCGTCAACATTAGCATGTAGATATCTATCATAGCCTCGCGCGCGCGGGTCGGGAGGGTGGTACAACGCGCGACGCGCACCTCAGAGGTCGTCCAAAAAGTCCATTCGCTGCAACATCGATCCTTTGAGATTTTCCGCCGCCTTCTCCGCGTCCCGCGCGTGCTTGATCTCGTCGTTGCTCACCATCGTCAAACCCTCCGTCTCCTTAGACTCGTCCACTCCGCCCATCAGCACGACGTTCTCCCCGCGGACGATGTACAGACCCAGCGGGATGTCGCTGTAGGACTTGTTCACGATGATCCGCTCGACCGCGCCCTCGAGAACGATGTTCGCGAACTGATCGAACGAGCGCAGCGTCCCCAAGATCTTGCTTCCGTCGCGAAGCAGGACGAGGAGCTTCTTGTCGAGCTCGTCCACGAGGCTCGCGACCGCGCTGAGGTTCCACGTGTCCGTCATGTTCGAGGCTTGGGTCGATCGATCGCGAGCGCGCTCGAGTCTGATGACGCGAGGGCGGGGCGATTTCTGGAGTCGTCCTGCATCGTCAGCGTCAGTGGAGACTTCCGATAAACTGAACGGGCGCATCCGACCTTCCGACGAGCGACGGGGGAGGAGGCGCCAGAAGCGTCCCGCGCCGGACGCCCGACGTCGCCTCTCGCGTCTCACTCGCGAGAGGCGAGCGGGATGGACGGCGACGGCGACGGCGACTGGGGCGCGTTCGGCGAGGCCGCGGCGGAGCCGGCGGCGGACGACGCGCGCGAGACGGGGACGACGACGTTCGAGAACGACGACGCGCCCGCGCCCGCGCCTCGGAGGGGCGACGACGACGACGACGACTTCGGCGACTTCGGCGACTTCGGCGACTTCGGCGCCGCCCCGCCGGTCGCGACGACGGCGACGGACGAGGAAGGACGACGCGACGCCGACGAGGACGGCGGCTTCGCCGCGTTCGCGTTCGACGCCGCGCCGCCGCGCGCGACCGAGGCGTCGACGGTCGCGACGAAAGACGACGACGACTCCGACGGCTTCGGCGAGTTCGAGGCCGTGGACGAGCCGTCCGTGATCGTGCACGAGGGAAACAACACGTTCGACGACGACGACGACGACGAGGAGGTGGACGCGGCGGACGCGTCGCGCGTCGAGGACGACTCGCTCGCGCCGGACGACGACGACGACGACGCCTCGGGGTCGGACGCGTTCGGAGATTTCGGGGACGCGCCTCCGCCTCTCTCTCCGCCTCCGCCGCCGCCGCATCAGGATCCCTCGCCGCCGCCGCATCAGGATCCTCCCGCGGACGCCGACTTCACGGACTTCGGCGACTTCGACGAGGCGCCGCCTCCGACGCCGTCGCCGCCTCCGCCGCCGCCGGTGGACGAATTGAGGACGCGCGCGATGGACCTCTCGCGCGCGACGGGCGACGCTTTCGCCGCCGCCGCCGCCGCCGCGCTCGCCCGCGCGTTCGCGTCCGGCGACGCGTCGTCGTCGTCGTCGTCGTCGTCGTCATCTGCGCGCGCGAACGACGCGGCGACGGCGGCGTCGGCGTCGTCGTACGACGACGCGTGCGCGCGATTGCACGCGGCGGCGGTCGCCGCGCGGGCGCGCGCCGGCGCCGGCGACGGCGCGGCGCGACTGATGCGCGAGTGCGCGCGAGGGTGGGCGCCGGCGTCGGGTTGGGCGCCGCGGAGGACGCGCGGGGTGGGATCCGGCGTCGGCGCGAGGGCGTGGGACGCGTCGCGCGCGAGGGAGGAGTTGATCGCGCTGGTGGTACCGAGTCGCGAGGAGGAGGAGGAGGAGGAGGAGGAGGAGACGGCGAGGACGCCGGGGAAGGAGGCCGCGGGCGCGCCTCCGTCGCGAGCGGCGGAGACCGTCGAGGTCGAGGAAGTGCCTCTCGCGGCGGAGACCGTCGAGGTCAAGGAAGTGCCTCTCGCGGCGGCGCCGCCGCCGGCCGTCGAGGAGCCGGAGCTGGAGCCGGTCGCGGACGCGCCGGCGCGAGACTCGCCCGCGAGCATGTTTGGCGGGATGGACGTGTTCGACCGCGGCGAACAGGACGCGAACGACTGCGGCGGCGGCGGCGAGGACGAGGACGAGGACGAGGACGATTTCTCGGCGTTCGCCGACGCGGAGACGGGTGAAGTCGCGGAGGAACCGCCGGCGATCGCTCAGGAGTGGATTCCGCCGCCCGCCGTCGAGGAAGAGATCGCGGTTGAGGAGATTCCGGCGGCGGTCGAGGTAGAGGCGGCGGTCGACGAGCCGCCGCCGCCGCCGCCGCCGCCGCCGCCGCCGCCTCCTCCTCCTCCGGTCGAGGAAGCGGCTCATCCTGAACCTCCGACGGTCTCGGAAACGCCGGTGGTCGATGACTTCTCCGCGTTTGAGGAGGCTCCTTCGTTGGAACAGGCGGCGACGGCGGACGAAGACCCGACGCCGCCCGCGGTCGAGGAGTGGACGCCCCCGGAGCCGCCGCCGGCGTTTGAAGCGCCGCCGGCGTTTGAAGCGCCGTCTTCGCCTTCGCCTTCGCCTTCGCCCCCGCCGGTCGAGGAATGGTCGGCACACGTACCGTCGGGGTTCGACTACGCCGGCGCCTTCGAGGCGGCGCCGGTGGTCGAAGCGGCGCAGGTTGTAGAAGCGGCGCCGGTCGTCGAGGAAACGCTCGAGGTGGAAGAGACGCCGCCGGAAGAGACGGCGCCGCCGCCAGCGGTGGAAGAGGCGCCGTCGGCGGCGTTGGAAGAGGCGCCCCAAGCGGTGGAAGCTCCGCCGCCGCCTCCGCCGCCGCCGCCGCCCGCGCCGGCGGTCGACGCCGCGGAGGCGTACCCGTCGTCGTCCGCCACCGCGTTTTCGCCGTATCTCATCGGCGAGTTCGCGTTCGATTCCATCCCGGAGCCGGCAGCCCCCGCGCCGCCGCCGGTCGCGAGGCCTCCGCCCGCGGCGGAGCCAGAGCTCGCGCCGTCGGTGTTCGCGTCCGCGGCGGCGACGACGGGATTCGACTACGCCGGCGATTTCAGCGGGTTGGGGGCTTTGCCGGAGGCGGTCGCGAAGCCGCCGCCGCCGCCGCCGCCGACGGCGGCGGCGGCGGCGACGGCGGCGACGTACGCGCCGGTGGCAGAGCCGCCGCCGCCGCCGCCGCCGCGGCCGCCGCCGGTAGAGAACAGAGACGCGTTCGATGACCTGTTCGGTCCGGTGTCGAACGCGCCGTTAGCTTTCGAGTATTCCGCCGGGTGGGGGAGAGACGCGGTCGCCCCCGAGCCGGTCGCCGCGGCGCCGCTGAAAACGGAAGCGCCGACGGAAGAACCCGCGATGGAACCCGAGGAGGCGTGGGGTGCGCCTCTTCCGACGATCGCAAACGACGAGGCGATCGACGTCGGCGCGTTCGCGGCGGTCGAAGCGCCGCGCGAGGACGCGGAGCCGACCCCGACGCCGCCGGTCGTCGAGGAGGAAGAGGACGAGGACGACTTTGGCGCGTTCGCGGCGGTGGCGGCGGCGCCGCCGCCGCCGCCGGACGAATTCGGGGACATGTTCGGCCCGCCTTCGACTAACGCGGCGATGCGCGCGCACGCGAATCCCATCGTCGTCGCCCCCGCGCTCACCGCGCCGACGACGGCGTCGTCGTCGACGGCGTCGACGGACGACGCCTTCGGGTTCGCGACGTCCGCGCCCGAGGCGCCTCCTCCCGAGGTGCCTCCTCCCGCGGCGGTCGGGCTCGACGACAGCTTCTCAGATTTGTTCGGCGCGCCGATGGTGAACACGCCTCTGGAAACGCCCGTGGAGATTGCGTTCGCGCCGCCGCCACCGCCACCGGTCGTCGAGACCGCGCCGCCGCCGCCTTCGGACTCGTTCAGCAGCTTTGACGTCGCGACGCCGACGGGGGACGGGGAGGAGGAGGACGACGAGTTTGGCGATTTCGACGCCGCTCCGGTCACGCCCGCGCCTCCTCCGCCGCCCCTGCTCCATCCCATCGGCGGCTGCGCGGGTGCGAACGACTTCGACATGTTCAGCGGCATGAAGATGAAGACGCCGCCGGACTGGTCGAAGACGGCGGCGGCGACGGCGCCCGCGCCCGCGTCCGCGTCCGCGCCCGCGCCCGTCGTCGAGGAAGAGGAGGACGATTTCGGAGATTTCGCGCCCGCGCCCGCGTCGATCGTCGCGCCGCCGGTCGTCGCCCCCGCGCCTCCGGTGAGACGAGAGGTGCCGCTCGACGCGTTCGGTTTCGGAGGCGCGGCGATGGGCGCTCCGACGACGACGGGGCTCGCGGGCGGCGGCGGGTTTGATTTCGGCGGCGGCGGCGGCGGCGGCGGCGGGTTTGATTTCGGCGGCGGCGGCGGCGGCGGCGGCGACTTTGGAGGTTTCGTCGCCCCGACGCTGCCGGTGATGGGGTACGCGCAGCAGATATTGGCGTCGATGCCACCGCCGCCACCGCAGAAGACGAACACGAAGGACGCGTTCGCGGATTTGGGCGCGTTTAATAAATAGATAGATAGCAGCACACACGCGTTGTCGATTCGAAAAAGTTCGATAAAAAAACTAAGTTAAGGTTCTACGAAAGGTACACCCGTTGCGTCGGTCTCCCCTTAAAGCTCAGCATGTTGAGCTCCGAGCGCAGGTTCTCGATCTCGTTCGCCTGCGCGTTGATCACCTCCACGAGACGGTCCCTCTCCGCGATGTCCTTCCGTCGCGCCGCGTCCGGGTCGATGAACACCGTTTTCTCCGATGTTTTCAGCTCGTGGTTTAAATCGCGTTGCGTCTTCGTGAGATCCGCGACGGCGTTTAAGCACGCGGTGTTCTCCGCGGTCATCCGCGTGAGCTCGTCCTGCGCGTCCACGATGCGCTTGGACCACTGCTTCATCTCCTCGCGGTTGCTCATCTCGAGGGATTTCATCTGCTCTCTCAGCTCCGGGACGCCCTTTTTCGGTATCGAAGCCGCCTCGAGCGCGTCCAGGTCGACGAGCTGACCAAACTTGAGCATCTGCAGCTCCGTCGCGCGCGCGTCCAAGACGTCAATCTTGTCCTGCCTCGTCGCGCACGCGTTCTGCAGATCGATGTTCGTCCCTCGCAAGTCCCTCTGCTGCACGCGAAGCGCGGCTTTCTCGTCGATGAGTTCGTCGATCCGGCGTTGCAGCCCCTCGAGTGCGGCGCGGGAAAAGTACAAGCCTTCGCTGAGATCCGCGGGAAGCTTTTCGTTCCGCAGGTACGACATCTGTCGCATCCGAAGCGTCACCGGGACGTCGATTTGGTTCAGCGAGTTTTGTTTCTCTTTCTGGAACGCCTCCATCTCTCGTTCCGTGTTCTTCAGCGACGTCAGGACGTTCGAGAGCTTCTTCGCGAGGAAATCGCGCTCTTTCCGATCCGTCTCTGTGATTTTGTTGATCTCGAGTATGACGTCGTCCTCGTCTTGCCGCCGCTCGCGAATCTCGAGGACGGCGTTCCACAGCTTCTCGTCGCACCCGGTCGGGATCGCCTCTTCCTCTTCCTCGTCCGAGTCTTCGTACTCGGAGTCGTCGTCGTCGTCGCTGTTGCTGTCCTCGTCCGACTCCGCGACTTCTTCTTTTTCCTCCTTCTTTTTCGCGCGCCGGACGCGTTTCGTGAACACCTTCTGCAGGTACTCCCGGTGCGCGTGCTCCTCCGGAACTAAGCCGCCGAACTCCTTCACCACCTTCCGCTTGTTCTCCGTCACGACCGCGAGCTCCTCCGCTTTCTCTTCGACGCGGCACTCGATCTCGAAAACCTTGTTCTCGAGTTCGGTCTTCTCCGCGTCGCGCTCTTCGATTTTGCCGAGAAGCGTCTTCTCGCGCTTCTCGAACAGCTTCAACTGACGAAGTTCCTCGAGCAACACGAGCTGCTTGATGTCCGCGGTCTTGCACTCGTACTCCAACGCGCTCTTCTCGCGTCGCAACTCCCTCAGCGACGCGTCGAAGGACGTCAGAAGCCTCTGGCGGCGCTGCACGAGCGACGCGCGCTCGTGCTTCAACGCGAGCGCGAGACATTCGAACTCTTTCACCTCAATCTCGGTGCCGGGGTAGTTCTGGCGCTCGACGCGGCGCGAGTCACCAGCGCTCTTTCTCGCGTCCGCGGCTTCATCGTCGACGGCGTGCGCGTTCGCGTCTGCGGCGGGGTTCGACGCCCTCGCCTTCGCGTCCGTCTCCTTCGCGGCGTCCGCGTCCGCGTCTTCGTCGTCGTCGTCGTCGCCGCCCCCGCCTCCGAAGCCGCCCAAGCTGCTCGCGGCTTCCTTCGCCGCCGCCTCCGCGGCTTTTTTCTTCGCGAACGCGTTGAGCTGCGCGTCGGTCACGACGCCCCGCGCTTCCGTGGGGTACTCGTCCGCGAGCGGCGTCGCGACGAAGTGCCCTTCGATCGCCGCGAGCGCTTCTACAGCCTCCGGGGAGTCGCCGTCGTTCAGTTCGTCCGTGATCTCCCTCACTCTTTTCGCGCCCGCGACGACAGTCTTCACGATGTCCGCGCGCACGTCCCGCAGCGCGAAGAACTTCTCGTTGAACTTCATCTTCATCGCGTGCACGGCCTCTTCGTGGAACAGCATCTGTCGCTTCTTACGGTTGTAATCCACGCGTTGGTCCTCCGCGACGAGAAAATCCGGATCAGACTTGAGCTTGAAGTCCCCGAGCGTCGCCTTCGCGGTCGCGATCGCGGCGACGTCCACGGGGTTCTCCTCCTCAGGGTCCGGCTTCGTCGCGTTGAAGGCTTTCCATTCCTTCTCGCGCGCCTTGCGGTGCTTGCGTCGGAGTTCGTACTTGGACTTGTTTTCGTCGTCGCCGTCATCCTCGGACTCTTCTTCCTCGACTGGGGCGTTTTTGTCAACCTTCACGCGCGTTCGCGGCTGCGCTTGCGCGCGCTTCGGCGACCCTTTCACGCTGTTCGCCTCCTCCTCTCGCGCTTTAGCGATCTCCTCGAGGAGCGATTCAGAGAGTTTTGCGACTCTGCAGCTCGTGACCGAGTACGCTTTCCTTCCTTCCGCGAATGACCTTAACACGACGCGTTCAACCTGCACGGGGTCCAAAAACTTCGCGCGGAGCTTCTGTAGGGCAATCTCCGTTCGCTCTTTATCCCACGCGAACTCCCTGTGCGCGCGCGCGATCTTCTCCTTCGTCTCCGCTTCGACCATCTCCCTCAACCCGGGGTCGACCTCGAACGCGTCCAACGGCAGACGCTCTGCCTCGGGTTTGCTCTCGTTCTCTCGCAGGAGCTCTAAAAACTCCCCCTTGAGCTTCTCGAGATACCCCTTCACGCCGAGCTTCTTCGCCTCCGCTTCCGCCCGCAGCTTGTCTTGCTCCGCTTTTTGCTTGTCCTCCTCAATCGAGTACACGCTCGTGGACGTGATGTCGGTCACGTCCGGGATTTCCTTCTCCAGCGCGGCGGCAGCCTCCTCCGCGAGCGTCGGCGTCTCGTCCGCCTCGAGCTCTTTCGCCTTCTTCTCCGGCGAGCCCTCTCCTTCGCCTTCCACGACGGACGAGAACTCGGACCCGAGCGCTTGCACGAAGAAAGACCCGTCCATCGACGTGCTGAGAACGAACGCATCGTCCCTGGAGATGGCGACGCCGGTCACGGCGCCGTACCCGGCGTCGTGGACGTCGCCGTGCCAGTACGTCTTCGCGCCGTCTTTTCTCGCGCGCACGGTTCCGTCCTCGTACCCGACGACTCGGAGCTTCCCGGACGCGCTGACGCTCTGGGACGTGATGCACGAGCCGTGCGTCGTCTTCGTCTCGTGCGGCTTCGGGTTGTCGAACCCGCACGTGAAAATCTTCCCGGTCGCTTTGCCGCCGACGGTGAGCTCGAACCAGCCTTCTTCGGAATTTTTGACGTAACTCAACGTCTTCACCGGATACACCGACGCGCGCTCTTCGTCGTCGAGCTCCGCTTGCATTCTCGCGACTTCTTTCGCGCGGTCCTTCGCGTCCGCGGGGTCCAAGTCTTGGCCGCCGCCGGGGACGAGCTCCTCCGCGGTCGGCCGCGGCCGGTCGAACACGTATTTCGTCGTCTCGCACGCGATCTCGAACGTGTGCGACGCGTCGTGAGTCTCCGGCGCGGGAACCTCGACGATGTCCCCAGTCTCGCACCCGACCAAAACCTTCGTCCCGCACGGGGACCACGTCACGACGGACACCGGTCCGGGCGCGGTCACGAACCCGATCGGCTCGAGGTCGATCCCCTTCCCGGGGGTGGACAGGAAAAACACCGCGCCGTCGACGGACCCGGTCGCGAGCGTCCTTCCGTTGGGCGAGTACGCCGTCGTCGTCACCTCGTCCCTGTGCGGCTTCACGCAGTCGACTAAACGCCACCCGTCCGCGCACCGACGGAGAACGCGGACGACGCCGTCGTCGTACCCGGCGATGACGCACCTGCCGGTTCGGTCGACGTGACTCGGGAGCAGGGAGATCGTCGACGCGGGCGCGCACGACTTGACGGAGAAGAGCTCTCTCTTCCCGACGTAATCGAAACACCGCACGGTGCCGTCCGCGCCGCACGTCACCGCGTGATCGCTCGTGGTAAACGCCTCTAAACCCGTGATCGCGCCCGCGTGGAAGCTCACGAGCTGCTCGCTCGTGCTCGGCGCGCCCGTCTCCGTGAGCTCCACGCGCACGAGCGCGCCGTCCTCGTCCTGCACCAGCCAGTGGTCCGGCTGGGTCATGACGACGCTCTTGACGCTGACCGGGGCGTCGTTCGCCTTCGTGATCAAAAGCTCCGCGATCGGTTCGACGAGCACGACGATGCTGTCCTCCCCGGGCTCGGCGTCGTTCACGCTCGCGAACGACCACGTCTTCACGTATCCGTCCGCGGCGGCGGTGTAGATGACGTCGCCGACGAGGCGGACGACTTCGATCATGCCGTCGTGGCACGGCTTCCCTTCGCCGTCGTCGCCGCCGGGGACGAGCAGCACAGCCTTGATGAGGCCGCCGTCCCACAGTAGCATCCTTCCGGACTCCGTGCCGGAGAGAACCTTGCCGTCCGGAAGCTCCGCGTAGCCGGCGATGTCGGACAAATCCTCGTTCCCGAACCGCCCGATCTCGCCTTGGAGCTTCAGACCGGTGAACGTCTCCGCCATTTTCCAAAAGCGGACGTGTCCGGTCCCCGAAGTCGTGAGCTGCCCGGGGAAAAACGGCGAGAACTGCACGTCGAACACGTCCTGCGAGAACGCTTTCGATCGCAACACGATGCTCTCCGTGCGCCAGTCCCACAGCGTGAGCCAGAAGTCCGGGAACCCGCCCACGGTCGCGAGCGTGTCGCCGTCCGGGGAGAAACGCCCGCACGCGTACGACCTCTCGGTGCCGCCGCGCATAATCTTCCTCAGCTTCATCCGCGGGTACTCGTACACGTACACGTTCGGGTCCGTGCCCTTCTCGCCGACGGCAAGGATGCGCTTCGACGGGTGCACGCACACCATGCCGACGCCCTTGCCGTCGACGCCGTGAAGGTACGTCTGCGCCCCCGTGACGAGGTGCAACGTCTGCACCTCGTTGCCGACGGTGAAGACGACGACGTCGGGCGCGATGTAATGCAGGTTGTTCCGCTTCGTGGACTCGAACCCGAACGAGTGGTACACGCTGACCGCGGTTCGAGGCATCTCGTCCCCCTCCGGTCGCTTTCGGAGGTTGTTCTGGTCGTACGCCCGCTCGTGCTCCGCGCGGCGGCGTTCGAAATCTTCGCGCGCGAGTCGACCGCGCTGGACGGCGTCTTTCCTTGAGACGTCCACCGCGTTCTCCTCGTCCGTGCCCTCGAGCGCGGCCGCGAGGGCCGCCTCCGCGGCGGCGACGATGATCGCCGCGTCCTCGCGCTCCTTCTGAAGCCGCTCCTTCTCCTCGCGCGCTAGACCGCCGCTTTGCAGCGCTTCGTACATCTCGAGCGCGTTTTTATCCTCGCGCGACACCTCCTCGAGCTGCACCTCGCACAGGCGCGAGTCGATGCGCTGCAGCATCGTCGCCGCGGCGACTTTTTCGCTTCGCAGCTTCGCGCGATGCGCGAACGACCGCTGCGTCTCTTGGAGCTCTTTGATCATGATCTGAATCGCGTCCGAGCCTCGCATCTCTGGCTCGACGTCCGCGTTGACGATGACCGCCTCGGCGTCCGCGGCGTGGACGTCCGCCGCGGCGACGTGCACCTCCACGAACACGCACTTGCTCTCGCACTCGAGCTTCTTCGCCTTGAGCTGCGCGACCGCGAACCGGCACTCTCGGCCGCGTCGGATGACGTCCATCTTCGCCGCGGCGGAGTCCTCGTCTTCTTCCCCTGTGTACTCCTCGACGTTGAGCTCCTCCTCGTCCGCGGCGATCGCGGCGTCTTCCGCCTCCGCGAGCTCTGCCACCACAGCCTGGACTTCCGCCTCCGCGGCGAGCATCGCGGCTTCGCTGTCCGCGCTCGCAGCCTCCGCGCTGTCCTTCTCGTCGCGCATTCGCTGCATGCCGCTGCGCGCCGCGCGCCCGCGCGCGAGCGCTTGAATTTTCGTCGCCGCCGCGTGCTGCTCCTTCGAGCCTTCGAACATGATCGTCATTTCCTTCTCTTCCGTCGCTTTCTCCGCCTCGAGCGCGGCTTCGCGCTCAATCTTGAGGCGCTCCACCTCCGCGCGCGCGGCCCTGCCGCGCTGCACCGCCTGGAGTTTCGTCGCCGCGGTGTGCTCCTCCTCGGTGCCG
>Ga0209630_10004045_pt1 | contig 13058 bp, 10 predicted proteins | sample COG_01_FD_184745 | JGI IMG/M metagenome (GOLD analysis project Ga0209630, IMG submission 184745) | Pelagic Microbial community sample from North Sea - COGITO 998_met_01 (SPAdes) (version 2) | ecosystem: Environmental > Aquatic > Marine > Neritic zone/Coastal water | place: Helgoland, sampling... | reverse complement strand
CGCCTTGTGCCCATTCGCCTTGTGCCCATTCGCCTTGTGCCCATTCGCCTTGTGCCCATTCGCCTTGTGCCCATTCGCCTTGTGCCCATTCGCCTTGTGCCCATTCGCCTTGTGCCCCCTTGCATCTGCTGCCTTGTGCCCTTAGACCTCTTACGTTTCTTACCATTTAAGGTTTGGCGCAAATAGCATCTTAACTTTTCAAAGTATCCCATTTCTGCTTTAGTTTTGGGTTTAGTTTGGTTCATCTCGGCAAAAATACCGTTTACGCTCCTCAATGTTCCGTTTGGACCAAATGCCGCAAGCAAAGTTTGGACCGCACGGTCTAATGGCGATGATAAGAATAACGCGTTCGCAAGGTTATTGGTGTAAAGTGTTTTAACTTCTTTCCTCAATTGTATTGCCTGATTGATGCCCTTGGTTGTAAGTGGAGAGTTTACCAACTTTGCACTCGGTCCCTTTTCACTGACACTTTCGAGATTATGGTGCGCTTCACCGTGCCGAATAAATATGATGGTTTTGGATTTCATAGCAGGGTCCTCCGGTATGGGGGTTTTCAAAAAAGGGATTAGGTTTCCAAGTTGTTTCGAGACATAGTAATACTTCAGGTTGCCCTTTTCTTCGGGTGTCCACATGACTTTCAATGATTCTGCGCGACCATCCCGATCAAGCTTCATTTCGATGCAGCTACAGTTCTTGAACCCAATTTTCTTCTTGTTTCCCATATCAAATTTGGTTTTGTCAAAGTGAAAGAAATCTTTTAAACGATACTGGTGTGTGGATACGACAATATACGATTTGTCTGATACTTCGTTTTTCTTCAAGATGCGAGCAACGTTTCTAAACAGTGCTTTGAGATATATGTTGTCGCCCGTTTCAGCATCTTCTTGTGCTGCTTTCAGCGCTGCCTCTTGTGCTGCTTCCGCATCGGGTTCTCGAATATCTAAGAATTTGACTCCTTTGCCCAACGCTTCGATTTCGGTTTTCACAAAGTCGTTCATATACTCGCTAGAATGCGAGAAATCGCGTATTCGCTCCATTTCAACTCCGGTCCAATTACCGATACAGTTCTCGGGGGAAAAGTCGGGGGAACACTTGTCCCCCTTTACTCGTCGCCCCGCAGCCGAACTGGACACCTCGCGAAGACCCTTATCGATGTAGATATCCATATTTTTTTTGGTTTGGATCTTTTGTTCTTTCTCAACCATTGGTATATTATTAGTGTCTATTTTATCGCAGCATCATTTTATCGCAGTATATATGTATATAATGGAACGAAAGACGCGTATTGAACTTCAGGGATTAGCGAAGCAGAAAGGTATCAAGGCAAACATGACGAACAAGAACATCATAAAATGTTTACAAAAGCAAACCGCTGATTGTAACAAAAGAGGAAAATCTAGCAAAACGAATAAAACAAGAAAGATGCTCCAAGCATTAGCAAAAGAGAAGGGTATCAAGGCAAATTTGTCGAATGACAAAATAATCAACTGTTTACAAAAACAAACACCCGATTGTATCAAGAAGACCCAAAAACAAGGTGTGTCGAAATCGGTTCAAAAGACGGCAAAGAAGGGATTATTTAAAACGAGTAAACCCGAAGTAAAGAGTGTGCGTATTTTACACGAGTTGGCATATGTTCCCGACGACAAATACCAGTATTACAATGATGGTGCAAATGTAACGAAGACCAAGTCACAAATTGACGCATTGAGCGAGGAACAATACTACGCCAGCATAAAGCAGTCTTACGAAAAGAAGAAGACGCTGCGCGCGGAAATATGGCCGAAAGATATGAACGCAAACAACCAGGTTATACCTGAAGCGTCAAATGCTAAATTAATCACAGGTATTCTCTCCTTGTGTAAGAAGCAGACGAGCGATAATATCCGCATCATGTTCAATAAGGTTGATGAGACAAATTATGGGTATGTGAACCTTCACAGTTATTCGTATAAATGTAATCAAGTTGCCGATATTAAACGCGCTCTCAAAACCGTGTTGAACGAACTACAAACATTCCCTTTTATCAGCGCGGATGATTACGCGGAATATAAAAAGAATAGCAATCCGTTTCGCGAAGAGTTTGGAGTTGTAAACGTCCAAGTGTTGTTTACATAGAACTAATTGACAAAACCGCTTAACAAGAAACAAAGATAATTATTAATATTGATGGTGCGATTAATGACGGTTGCGTTCGCAACATCTTCGATACATTTGAAACCGTTGAATATTGTGAGACGCACGGCGCGTCCGGTAGAAGCTGTGTCGAATCCGGCTCCGGATGACGCGCCCGAAAAAGTCAAGATTAATTATCGACTTTATGCGACTAGACGAATGTTGCAACTGAAAAATATGTATTCCCCAAAAACTTTCCCGCCGTGCGATTATTGCGACGGTTCTGGTTTCGTAGATTGTCCCAAATGTAATCAAGGGTGTTGGAAGTGTCGCCATACAACTCTAATCAAGTGTCATTATTGTGAGGAACAGGCGAGAGCACACCGTGTTTACATTTTATGCCAATCAATTATGAAGAGGATGGGCAAAGAGAAGAGGACGGACACGTTGACCATGATGGGCAAAGAGAAGAGGATGGACACGTTGACCATGATGGGCAAAGAGAACACGATGGTGACGATAAATACTCTAAAAAACATATTGAAATTTGGGAGTCACTCAATGACAAAGAAACTACATTATATACGACTGAAGATATGATGAAGTGGAAAAATTCCGATTATAATCCTATTTTTTCGTGTATGAATACCACTCCAATTTATTTTTCCAGTGACACCCCATTACATGAAGTAAATTATTGATAATAATAATAATATTATTATCATTATTATTACAAATCCGAACGAGATAGCAAGTTATATTCATCGTAAAGTTTATATTGTATTCGAAGTATATTTAACACCCGCAACAAGTATTGCTAATATTATCACATTAATGATACTGTTGTCCATATTTTCAATTTCACCACCTTCTTGTTTTGAACCGAATATTATATCCATGATATCTGGACCAAAGTTAGTCGTTGGATCGAGGTGGTGACTTACATGGGTTTGTACATCATAATAGTGATAATTAAACATGTGCGTCGAGGTATACAGTAGAGCGTTGTACAAAATAATATGGTTGTCTAGTATTTTGACACTAAACATTCTTTCCACAATAAGATTTGCTACTAACACTATGATACCACCACTTCCAAAAATATTGACGAATGTTTCGATTACATCATCGTACCATTTCTTATCATCAGGTTCGTGGTGGTGGAATGCGTGAAACCATTTGAATGGAATTGTGCTATGGGCTAGAGTGTGCGAAAGATATGCCCAAAAAAACATGAAGCACAATGTGAATATTGCGCGACTCATATTTCCGTTTATGAGACCAAATATAAGTGAGGAGAAAATAATAATGGTATAATACTCCGCGTTTATGGATATCGATTTACGGAGATTTTCGCGGATTCCATCGGACTTTTTGAATATTTCTGTCGTCATTATGTATATTTTATGCTGAAAATATTTTTCATATCATCCTTAATGTAATAAAACATTATTTTGGATCCAATTACACCAGAACATACCCATAAGTATTGTAACTGCACTTCATATTTACGGTCACACGAATAGTTTATTGGAAAATAGCGATTAAACATATCAACAATGCTATTTCCCAATGTCTCTTCTTCAATTTGCGTAAGAGGACAATTATGTAGACTATTATTTATGGCGATGATCAAAAAGGTTCCAAACAGGAAAATCCATAGGGTCTTCAGATTAAAGCTTAAAACCGAGACCAAAAAGAAAGATGTAATGATAAATATGTGAACACTAGACGCAATGATGCCTTTCAAATAATTTAACCACTTTGAATCTGTAATTTTTTGTATGAAATCATTGTCCAGGCTTTCCATATTGCAATCTTTCATTTTTATATATATATACATACACACAAAATATGCTTTTTGAATCTAAAATGAGTTTTGCTAAATCATTTGCTTATGTCAGTATGTTCTCGTATTTTTCAATTGCCGAACCAACGTTTCATATAGAAGGTCTCGCTTATTTCCGGTTCCATATCAAATCCGTAGACTACAGAACCATTTATTTTTGATGAAACGAACAACCGTTTATCTTCGCCCACATACTTTATGCTACCCAGTTGAACAATTTTACCCAAAAATATCATATCATATGTGATGTAAGATTGATTGTCTTCCTTATTTATGTTCAACCAGATATTTTTCCCGCTATATTTGATTGCGCTATTCGTATTTATTTCCTCTGTTTCGTTGAATAAATTCCATTTTCCCGATAACTTTCCGGTTACGGAGTTCAAATTCATTCGATTCCATGTATTATTTGAATGTAATTCTAGTAAATATACATTGTGTGTGTGTATATTTTCTAATATCCACCTACCCGTTACGCTATTTTGTTCCAGATACGTAAATGGGTCGGTCTCATTGACAAAAGAGATGTTGTGGAACTGCTCAAATACGGGCGTCATCGTGAAGTTATTGATGTAATAGGGGGAAGTTAACCCTTCGCAAACGTTGCCACTGATATTCAGCGTGTTGTTGATGACCTTTCCGTAATACTTTTTCTCGATATCATTGTCGCGTAGATTGAAATAAAAGTATTCTTCATTGACTTCCCAATACCCAACGTAATGACTCTTCCCACTCGACGATTTGTATATTATGCCGTGCGGTTTTAAATGGATCATATTTTGTTGGTTATCTTGATTGTTGTTATCTTCATTATTCTCATTGACGATCCACGAACCCACGAACGACCCTTTCGCCAGATTCGAAGTCATTGTCGGTTTCATATGGTTCGTCGTTCGAATTGCACTCATAATAAATGAAAAATAGATGAATCTCATATTAATACTAATACTAATACTAATATTACATAGTTTAATACAAATTATTTAATATTAATTCTGTAAGTATGTTTAATTACATGGTGTGTTCTTGGTGCGAAGAAAATAATGAACTTATTGCGCTTTGCAATTTTGATAATCATAATGTGTGTAAATTGTGCTATGAAAAGTATCGGGAAACGTATCCATTGCGAGTGGAAGGATGCCCTTACTGCAAAGGAAATGAAGAAAAGGTTATAGTGCGCGTTCATACACCGGATGATGCGCCCGATGATGCGCCCGATGATGCGCCCGATGATGCGCCCGATGACGCGCCCGATGATGCGCCCGAAACAATATTTATCGTGCCAATCGATCCACGACCACAAGAACTCGAATGCGATGATGGAATTATATCCGTCATTATTGTTTCATCATTTTGTATGATTTTTATTTTATTTTTTACTTCAAGAACATTGATAATTGTTTGAACTTCTATAAATATAAAAACTCTTTACTGAAAAGAATCTGAGTCTTTGTGTGCGGTGCGTTATTTTACGAACATTTCTGATTTTGTCATTATTATTTTATCATTTGATATATCATCCTGCGATTGTTGCAATGTCCAATAAATCTATCGGACTATTGCTAACAAATATAAGACGATTATAACGTTCCTCTGTCATTTTATAGTTATTTTTTTTCACAAGATTTTTCAGGAGCCACCGTCGTTTCGCATATACATGCAAGAAATCATAGTTGTCGGGGATTACGAACCTACCAAACCATCTGCGATGCAGTCCATACAATATACCTGTTCTCACATTACTCACCGCCGTGTAATCTGTCGTGAGATTATAGATCCCCGCATACTGCTTTACCATTTTCCATATGTAATATGGAAGTGTGTATTTGCCGTTTTTTTTGATTAGATACATCATGTTTCTGTGTCTTGTCTTTGTCTTTTTGTATTTGTCTTCGTAACATTATATTAATTCAATTTTATTTTGAATAAAATTGAAAATAATGTTTCTGTCGTAGGGATTTCAAATTGCTATTAAATAATGGATATTCGCACCGAACTCGAAACCAAGGGCTATTGTGTCATTCCAAATGTATTGAATGAAGAAGAGTGTTTGCAAGCATATAATATGTTTAATGAGTGGAAAGATAGTATTCCAAATCATGATAGGTTTCACTATAATGTTGATCCGCATGGTATTTATAAGTATTTGGAAGTTGGTCACACAAGACACGCGTGGTTTATTCGAACGAGGCAAAATGTTCAAAATGTTTTCAAACAATTATGGGGTTGTGACGATTTAGTCGTATCTTTCGACGGTTCCTGTTATATTCCAAAAGAATTGAATAAAACAGATAAATGTTGGCTACATAGTGATCAAGCGCCTATTTCTGAAGGACTGCAATGTATTCAAGGATTTGTTTCCATCACGGAAAATACGGAAAGAACATTTGTTGCATATGAGGGAACTCATAAAATGCACCACCAGTATTTTAAAGACAAAGGTATACAAAATAGCAAAAACTGGAATAGAATTGCAGAAGACGATGTTGAGAAAATGAAAGGTTTGAAGAGAGTGCTGCATGTTCCCGCGGGTGCACTTGTTATTTGGGATAGTAGAACGTTCCATCAAAATCAGTACGGTGCTCCGAATACAGAAGAACGATTGGTCCAATATGTTTGCTTTCTTCCTGAAAATCATCCCAAAAATACTAAAAGTATGAAGACAAAACGTTTGAAGTATTACAATGAACGACGAACAACCTCTCATTGGCCTTGTCCTATTCGTGTAAATAGTTTACAACCACAAACATACGGAGATAAATCGCGATTAATTGATTATTCATTGTTGACTCCACCAAATCTCGAATGTTTTGAAAGCGAGATAATGAAACTCTTGTAGTGTGTAATTTATGTATGTATGTAGTTCTGTTTTTTTTACAGATCCCAAGACCCAATTTGAAAAAACCAAAAAAACACCCAAAAAACCACATTTATGAAAATCGACTTTCAAACCTCTGTAAAAAGTGACAAAAAAAGTGCGTTTGCCTACATAATGGAGGGAACCGATTGAGGCAACCGGAATATGTATGTAGGGACCTTATGGAGGGGAATTTTCGGGGCAATATTGACTGTTTTTTGGCAAAAGATTTAGAGAATTTTTATGTAGCATTTTATTAGAATTATGCTACATAAAATTCTAAAAAATAAAGACAACGAATTGTATTGTGAAAAGTGTGATTATTTAGCAAAGAGAAAAGGTGATTTTAAAAAACATCTTGAGAGCAAGAAGCATAAATCGCCAGAATGCTACATAAATGCTACACAATATTTCTCATATTGTTGCCCATGCGGAAAAAAATACAAACACCATTCGAGTTTTTATCGTCACAGAAGCAAGTGCGGATGTGTCGTGGAAAACGAAAAATCTAGTGCGGATATGGTGGATGTGGTAAGCATGCTGAAGGAAGTGATGAATGAGAATAAGAAGTTGCAAGGACAAATCGTCGAGATGCAAAGTGCGCATGCCAACGTTCTCCATTCCATCATTCCCAAAATCGGGAATAATAATAACAATACGAACAGCAATAACAAGATTATCAATGTTCAAATGTTTTTGAACGAAAAGTGTGCGGATGCCATGTCCATCCAGCATTTTGCCAAGCAGCTCGAGGTGACCTTGGACGATGTGTGCAAGAGCAAGAAGGATTGTATTACGAACGTGGTCCTGAAGAGTCTTAAACCCCTTTCGCTCACCCAAAGACCCTTCCATTGTACCAACCCCAAGAGCAAAGAGTGGTATATCAAGGATGAAAATGAGGGATGGGAAGAGGATAGTGGAGAGAAACTCCTTCTAAACGCGGAGGAAAGCATACGTAAAAAATGGGTGTGTGAATTCGAAAGTCGTTATCCAGAATGGATGGAAAACGACCAACTGCGTGTGAAGTATGTGGAAATCGCCGGATCTACCACCGCGGAACTGCCTGAGAAAACGAAGTTGAAACTGCTAAGGGAGTTGGCGGGCGAAGTGCACTTGACCAATGAGGATATGGTTTAAAGAAATTCTACCATTCTTCATCGTCGTCAACTTGTGTAGTTAAACCAAAGAACATGTTACACATATCTTCAATGCGTTCTGTTAATTTCTCGCAGAATAAATCGTGATTGTCTGTGATTTTTTTTACTCCTGCCCTGTCATCTTTTGAACGTTCATGTAATCCGATGAAAAAATCTCTAACATATCTTACGTGTTTGTAACTATCAGATATATACTGATATGGTGACTTGTGCTCTTGTTCCCATTTTTGCTTATTCATTTTAAGAAATTTACAATAGTTGAATAATATTGTATTATATGATGAATAATGTTTTACTATTGCATTTTTAAACATTTCTTTTATTAATAATGTATTTTCTTCACTGGTATGCCAGTCCCAATCAAATTTTTCATATTTATTCTGTTTTAAAATAAACAGATAAGTAATAATTTTATTCTGAGCAAACTTTTCTGTATCATTTCCTTTATCGGCTGTGTTATATATAATAAATCTCTCCACTAATATTTTAATCATTGTATCCCAGAAGTTAAGTTGATTATAATCAGTTTGAAATACTAGATGATATGTTGTTGTTTGTGAATAGCCGATTATAGGGATATCTCGAAACCAAAGTTTAAATTGGTTTGTTGCTCCATACATTTGTATCATATATTCAATATTCCAACCGACATCAACATTATTGTTTAATATATCATTCATCACTATGGTCGTTATTTCCTTTATATCTTCAGATTCACGAAGCAATTCTGTAATTTTAGTTTCATCTTCTTGTTGAAAATGATTAATTATATTATATATTGTTGCGGGAGTTGTTTCAAAATATTGTCTACGTTGATATAATTCGATTGTATACCATTGTATGACTGCTTCCAATGGTTTTAAACTAACTAAAGATAATGGATCATTGATATAACGTTTTTTGTTTTCCTCTATTATTGTTTGAATCTTATTAGCATATGTTTTGTATATTTCACTTTTATGTGATGTGTGTGATAATTTACATATAGGAATGTATTCTATATTTTCAGTAACGTCTTTATTATCAAAATTATTAATATAATTATAAAACTCTTTAGGCGTTCTTATACTTACACCTAACTGAGATATTTCATTCAAAACGATTTTAATCTGAGATTTATTAAAAATTTTCTTGTCTTTGTTGTGTTTTAAAATATTGAATAATGCATACATTAAATATACAGATCTACGGATACAATGATATTCCCAGTCAATTGATTTATTAGCATTTTTATTTTTATCTGGTGGTGGTTCTTCAATGCTATTTTTTTTCATTAATTCAATAATCTTTTCCTTATCTATATAATCTATAATCTTGTCATGAAATAGTTTCGGTTTAATATCAGGACAATATTCGGCTAATCCTTGTCCTCCAAATCGTTTGTGGATTTCGTCATTATTTTTTTCAAGAGCAAAATATATTTTATTTTTTGCACGCGTTAATGCCACATGTAAATATGATTCATATATTAAATCAATATTATCACTTCTGGATACTATTTTCAGTGATTGTTCAGTACAACCCAAAATGAATACTACTTTTCTACCATCTCCTTTCGATGTGCGTATTGTTACAATTCTTGATGCTTTATCTGATAAAGATGTATCTATTACCTGTCCTTCTTCGTGTTTGTGAAGCACGGCATATTGTTCATAAGATTCAGTTTCTTGATTACGATCAATCCAATACTCATTTAATCTTGTTTCCAATTCACCCGCAATTAAATTTGACTTCATGATGGGAAATATGAATAGAAAATCTTCTGGTAAATAATTATGTAAATTAACTTCTTTATCTACCTTATTAATAATATCATCTATATGCTCAATTATATTTTTTCTATTTTCATTACTATCAACTCCCGCTAATATACGTTTCGTATAAATAATATCAATAGTTTGTTCTTCGTTAGAGATTAACTTTTCTGGTTCACTAACACAAATTTCTGGTAAATTATGTTGATTAAAATTAATTAAACCATTAATTTCTTTTGCCATACCATCTATTTTAATACGTCTGTTATCATTTACCGGTGTTTCCTTAACAATATTAATATTCGGAATATTTTTCTCTACACAGGTCATGAAGTTTATTTTGTGTTCTAGACTCTGCAATTTATCTCCCACTATGATAATGTCTATTTTAGTTGTCATCATTAACTTGATGATAGCCTTAAAATAATTTTCATGTAGGTCCTGCGCTTCGTCTATCCACATTTCTGTTTTTTTATCAAGACATAAAGTTTGACCCGCAAATTTAAACTCACCGGTTAAATTATTTACCTTTTCAGTGCCATAATCAATGATGCTTTCAAGTAATCCTTCAAAGTAATTAGAATTTGTTGCTTTGTTCTCGGAGAGATTAAACATCAACGCATCTATAGTTGATATAATAACTATACAGTTTCTGGCAGAATGATTATGTTTATATTTAACAATGTATTTTCTAGCTTTCTCGTTATCCTCTCTGTCTGATATATTATCAACTATATGGTATTCATTTCGTTCTGCTTGGTCATTTAATTCTTTCATGATAACTGTTTTAGCGGAGTGTTGTTTTGTTACTATAATAAATAGCTCCTTGTCGTGATTGTGGGCTATGCTTTTCCATATACCGAATGTTTTTCCATTACCCGCACCCTTCTGCTGAACTATTAATTTTGCCTTTATCTCATTATCATCTTCCCACACATCCCATATATTATTAGGGTCTTTATTCAGTATGTCCATAACATACTCTATTGGTTTCCATTCTTTTACCAATATCATTTTATTACACACCTGTTTGACTGGTATTTTGAATATTTGGTCGTCTATATCCAGCATTACGAATTCATAATTATGTACGAAAGATTTATATTTCCAATCATCATCAAATGAAATCAAATAGTTATCGGTAGATAAGTGTTCTATTTTCACATCTTTTGTGTTTCCATCTATAAACCATATTATCTTTTTATCGTGCAATAAACAATCCTTTGTCTTACAAATTACCTCTTCTATTGTTTTACCGCTGTGTTCAAATTCAATAATACAATTGTGCTTCTCTATCATAACATCGGCACGTCTCTCTTTGATTTGATCATGTAGTTTTTTTAACCTGAACTCGGTTACCGGAAAATAACTCTGCATTCTACTGTGCCATTCGGTCATGGGATTTCCACCGAGATCTTCACTATTTTTGTGTCGAAAATATTTTCGAATCTTCTTACCATTACACAAAACAAGTTCGTGTCCACGAGCACATTTTATTTTATCACCTTTGTTTTTCTCATAATCTTTAACATGTATATATTCGTCGTTTATATAAGCATATTGTGATGTAAAACTTATGTTACATTTCTCACACGTTTTCTTCTTATTCAAATGCTTTTCCAAGTGACCTTTCTGTGAAAAAATCCTATCACAATGAGGACACGTATGTGGCATAAGTATATTTAAAGATGTGGTGAATTCTTTAAATATAAATAGTGATAAATACTTTATTTTTTGGGTTATTTTAACTATAATTATCGTAATACATGTAAAATCTTTCGACGAGTTCGGTGTTCTCTTCGCTATTTATTCTTTTTATTTGTGTTTCTATTTGTTTTTGTAGGGCGAACAGTCTGGTTGCGATTTCGGGGTTCTTATTTTTGCCGTTTTTTGATTTATATTTGTCTGGATTAAAGCGAATATATATCCATTTTCCTCCGTGGACCATAAATAGATCGTCGTATCGAATTTCCTCGTCCATTTCAACGTATCCTTTGTGCTGATTTTCATCGGTTTCTACGACCAATAGAGTGTTGCCTATCAATACGCGGTGGTCCAATCGTCTGCGATGCGTACAATCACAATTGCCGGTATACAAACATGTATCATGTTGCCACCCTTTGAAATTTGCATTGATGAAATCCCTCACGGCAATCTCCTTCGTTTTACACCTGAACTGGAATGTTAGCGGATCGTTTGGAAAGAGGTGTTGAAAACAATGAGAACAATATCCTTTGTATTTTTTAGATATACGTGTATCACAGAAATCAGATTTACATCTTTTATGACAAACATCTATCATCGTTTCTGTTTTACATTCAATACAACAAATGGGTGGTCTTATTCCAGGTTCGTTAAAATTTGGAGTTGATTTTCCACATTTACAACGTTTACTTACCACGTTTACCATGGTTTCCGTTTTACATTGACTACAACATATACCGTAAGTTTTTCCAGGATTATTGTATAAAGGAACAGATTTTCCACATTCACAACGCTTACATAGAACATCTACCATAGTATCTGATTTACATTCACTACAGCAAATCGCCTTTGTTTTTCCAGGTTCATTAAAATTTGGAGTTGATTTTCCACATTTACATCGTTTGTTTCTGACATCTATCATATTTTCCGTTTTACATTCACTACAACAAATCGCAATTTTTTGACCTGGTTCGTTAAAACCGGGTATTGCTTTTCCACATTTACACCGTTTATTTCTAACGTCTATCATAGTGTCTGTTTTGCAATGTTTACAACATATTGGGGTCGTTTTGTCAGGTTCATTGAAATTCGGTTGTGCTTTTCCACATTTACACTTTGTCGATCCAATATTTACCATTGTATCAGTTTTACATTGACTACAACATATTGGCTTTGTTTGTCCAGGTTCATTGTAAGAAGGGTTAGCTTTTCCACATTTACAACGTTTACTTTTCACATTTACCATAGTTTTTGTTTTACAATCACCACAATAAAGAGGATTTTTTTCACCTGGTTCATTATAAACAGGATATAATTTACCACATTTACATCTTTTGTCTTTGACGTTTATCATTGTCTCGGTTTTACATCCACTACAACAAATTGGTTTTGTTTCTCCTGGTTCATTAAAACAAGGATTTTTTCCACATTTACATTTATTACTAACAACATCAACCATTGTCTCTGTTTTACATTTGCTACAACAAATTGCCTTTGTTTGTCCAGGTTCATTGTAAGTAGGTATAGCTTTTCCACATTTACATCGTCTGTTTTTCACATTTACCATAGTTTCCGTTTTACATTTACCACAATAAAGAGGTTGTTTCATCCCAGGTTCGTTA
>Ga0209630_10004041_pt1 | contig 13068 bp, 11 predicted proteins | sample COG_01_FD_184745 | JGI IMG/M metagenome (GOLD analysis project Ga0209630, IMG submission 184745) | Pelagic Microbial community sample from North Sea - COGITO 998_met_01 (SPAdes) (version 2) | ecosystem: Environmental > Aquatic > Marine > Neritic zone/Coastal water | place: Helgoland, sampling... | reverse complement strand
CCTTCGCCGACACCCACAAGGAGCTGCCGACGGTCCATTCCGACCTCGACGCCCTCGACGCCTGGGACTTCGCCCCGTTCAAGGCCCTGTCGGACATGCCGATCGGGATGACGGCCCATATCGTGTTCACCGCCATCGACAGGAAGCGTCCGGCCACCCAGTCGAAGAAGGCGATCAAGCTGATCCGCGAACGGCTGGGCTTCGGCGGCCTGCTGCTGTCCGACGATCTGGTGATGAACGCCCTGTCGGGGACGCTGAAGGAGCGGGCGGAAAAATCGTTGAAGGCCGGCTGCGATCTGGTCATCCACTGGAATGGCGACCTTTCCGAAATGCGTCAGGTCGCCGAGGGCGTCGGCCGGCTGAAGGGCGGGGCGGCCCGCCGCGCCGACGCCGCGCTGGCCCGCATCGTCCATACGCCCGAGCCGCTGGATCTGGTCGAGGCCCGCGAACGCTTCGACGCCCTGCTCAAGGGCCGCCTGGACGCCGCGAAGGGCGCCGACGTGGGGGAGGCGCAGGCGTGAAGGTCCGGCCTCAAGTAGCGCGAACGCGCGTTAGGCCAGAAGGATGACCGAAGCCTTCCAGCCCAATCTGGACTTCGCCGCCGTCGAGCAGATCGACGCGGGCGAGGCCTTCGTGGTCGATCTGGAGGGCTATGAAGGGCCGCTGCACGTGCTGCTGGCGCTGGCGCGGACGCAGAAGGTCGATCTGCTCAAGCTGTCGATCACCAAGCTGGCCGAACAGTATCTGGCCTTCGTGCATGAGGCGCGGCGGCGCAACTTCTCGCTGGCGGCCGACTATCTCGTGATGGCGTCCTGGCTGGCCTATCTGAAGTCGCGGCTGCTGCTGCCGCGCACCGACAAGGGCAAGGGCGACGAGCCGCCGGCCGAGGACATGGCCGCGATTCTGGCCTTCCGCCTGCAGAAGCTGGACGCGATGAGGAAGGCCGTGGAGGCCATTCAGGCCCGGCCGCAGCTGAAGCGCGACGTCTTCACCCGGGGCGACCCGGAGGCGACGGTGATCGTGCCGTCCGACCGCATCGACGCCAGCCTGTACGAGCTGATGAGCGCCTATGTGATCCAGCGGCGGCGCGAACAGGCGCGGCACTATACGCCCGGCCAGCGGGTCGAGGCCTTCGGGCTGGAGGCGGCGCGCGACTGGTTGCGCGACGTCCTGCCCCGGCTGGAGGAGTGGACGACCCTGGATCAGGTCGCGCCCCTGCGTGGCGAGGGCGACGACGGCCCCAGCCAGGCCAGCTTCACCGCCTCGACCCTTTCGGCCAGTCTGGAGCTGGTCAAGGAAGGGGCGATGGACGTGCGGCAGGACGGGGCGTTCGAGGACATCTATCTGAAGCGGCGCGGCATCGGCTTCCCGCTGGAGCTGCAGCCGTGACCGATCTCCAGTTCGTTCCCGACGAGACCGAGATGGAACGCCGCGTCGAGGCGTTGCTGTTCGCCGCCGCCGGCCCGCTGTCGGCCGCCGAAATCGCGCGCCGCCTGCCTGAAGGGACCGATGTCGGCGCCGCCATCTCCGGTCTGCGCAAACGCTATGAGGGCAGGGGGGTGGAGCTGGAGTGCGTCGCCGACCGCTGGCGTTTCCGCACCGCGCCGGACCTCAGCTTCCTTATGACCGAGGAGCGGGAGGAGCCGCGTCGCCTGTCCAAGGCCGCGCTCGAGACCCTGGCCATCATCGCCTATCACCAGCCCGTCACCCGCGCCGAGATCGAGAGCGTGCGCGGGGTGTCGATCTCGCGCGGGACCTTGGACCTGCTGCTGGAGATGGGCTTCGTGCGGCTGCGCGGTCGCCGCCGCACCCCGGGCCGGCCCGTGACCTACGCCACCGCCGACCGCTTCCTCGAACATTTCGGCCTGGCCAGCCTCTACGACCTGCCGGGCGCGGCGGAGATGAAGGCGGCGGGCCTGCTGGATCTGTCCCTGCCCACAGGCTTCGAGGTGCCCGACCCCTCGCGCGGTTCCGACGCCGACGAGGAGGACCCCATCGAGGAGGGCGACCACCCCGAGTTCGCGCAGGATTTCGTGGGGGACTAGGCCGCCGGGCTCAGGCCGTCAGCGCCCTCGGCAGTTTGAACGTCACCGTCTCGCGCTCACCAGGGTCGTTGACCATGGTCGTGTCGAAGCGGTCGGCGATGGCGGCGAGGAGGGCCTGGATCAGGGGTTCGGGGGCCGAGGCGCCGGCGGTGACGCCGACCGTGTCCACGCCCTCGAACCAGCGCCAGTCGACCTGGGAGGCGTCGTCCACCAGCCGGGCGTCCTTCGCCCCGCCGCGCAGGGCCACCTCGACCAGCCGCACCGAGTTCGACGAGTTGGGCGAGCCGACCACGAGCACCAGGTCGCAACCGTCGGCCAGCACCTTGACCGCCTCCTGACGGTTGGTGGTGGCGTAGCAGATGTCTTCCTTGTGCGGGTCCGGCAGCTCAGGGAACCGGGCCTTGAGCGTCTTCAGGATCTCGGCGGTGTCGTCCATCGAGAGCGTCGTCTGGGTGGCGTAGGCGAGGGGCATCTCACCTGGCCGCTGAACTGTCTCGGCGTCCTCGACGGTCTCGATCAGGGTGATGGCGCCCTCGGGCAGCTGGCCCATGGTGCCGATGACCTCGGGGTGGCCGGCATGGCCGATCAGCAGGATGTGGCGACCCGCATTGTGGTGACGCTCTGCCTCGACATGGACCTTGGAGACCAGGGGGCAGGTGGCGTCGAGGAACAGCATCTCGCGCGCCCGGGCGCTGGCGGGCACCGACTTGGGCACGCCGTGGGCCGAGAAGACGACGGGGCGGTCGTCGGGGCATTCGTCCAGCTCCTGGACGAAGACGGCGCCCATGGCCTTCAGCCGCTCGACGACATGGCGGTTGTGGACGATCTCGTGGCGCACATAGACGGGGGCGCCGAACTTCTCGATGGCCCGTTCGACGATCTGGATGGCGCGGTCCACGCCGGCGCAGAAGCCGCGCGGCGTGGCGAGGCGGACCTTGAGCGGGCGTTTGATCGGCGCATGGGCGTTCATGGCGCCAACCTAGGACTTTCCGGGCCAAATCGCTACCGGCCCGCCACAGTCGGCGTGAGGCTGCGTGTCTTTCACGCGTGACGTTTGCCGCGCCTCGCTTTAGCCGCTATCAGCACACAGCGTGGCGGTGTCGGGCGCCGACACAATGCTGCGCGCCCATTCGGCTGTCGGAAATTCCCTTGATGCGTCGCCTTGTCCCCGCCTTGTCCGCCCTCATCCTGATGGCCGGCGTGCTTCCCGATGTCGCCCACGCCCAGTACAGCGGTGGCCAGCAACAGCAGGGCAGCCGCTCGCGTGGCGGCCAGCAGCAGGGCGGCGACGACGAGGACGGCGGCAGCACGCGTCGGCCCCCGCGCCAGGGGACCCTGCGTCAGCAGGCCAACGCCGGTCCGTGCCCCTATGTGAAGATTCTCTATGACGCCGCCCGCTACGTCGAGCTGGCCGACAACCGCGCCGCTGTCGCTAACGTCGGCTACACCGGCGAGATCGAAGGCGTCACCGCCGGTTGCAGCTACAAATCCGACGAGCCGATCACCGTCCAGATGAACATCCTGTTCGACCTGGGCCGCGGCCAGCGCGCGACCGGCGACCAGCGGACCTATCGCTACTGGGTCGCGGTGACCGAGCGGAACGCCGCCGTCCTGGCCAAGGAATATTTCGACCTGCCGGTCGATTTCCAGGGTCAGCCGACCGCCTCGGTTCAGGAAGAGCGCACCATTGTGATTCCGCGCAAGGACGTCAGCGTCAGCGGTTCGAATTTCGAGGTTCTGGTCGGTTTCGACGTGACGCCTGACATGGCCGCCTTCAACCGTGACGGCAGCCGCTTCCGCGTCAATGCCGGTACTGCTCCGGCCCCCGCTCCGGCGGCGCCGGCAGCGCAGCCCCCGGCCCAGTAATGACCGATCTCAAGTCCGAACTGGGCGAAGCGGTCGCGGCCGCCTTCGCCGCCGAAGGCGTGGATGCAGCGCTCGCGCGGGTCACCCCCTCCGACCGGCCGGATCTGGCCGACTTCCAGTCGAACGGCGCCCTGGCCGCCGCCAAGGCCCTGAAGGTCAATCCGCGCGAACTGGCCGGCAAGGTCGCCGAACGTCTGGCCGCCGATCCGCGCCTGTCCTCGGTCGAGGTCGCCGGACCCGGCTTCATCAACTTCAGGGTCTCGGATGCGACCCTGGCGAAGCGCGCGCAAGCCGTCGCCCAAGACGCCGAACTGGCCGGGGCTTCGGCGGTCGCCGAACCGCGCAAGGTGGTTATCGACTACGCCGGGCCGAACGTGGCCAAGCCGATGCACGTCGGTCACCTGCGCTCCTCGATCATCGGCGAGAGCCTGAAGCGGCTGTTCCGCCTGCGCGGCGACACCGTCTGGGGCGACGCCCACTTCGGCGACTGGGGCTTCCAGATGGGCCTGCTGATCGTCGCCGTGGGCGATGAGGGCAAGGCGGACGGCTTCCTGGTGGAAGGCGACGGCCCGTTCCCGGCCGAGAGCCCGGTCAGCCTGGAGGACCTCGAGCGTCTGTACCCGGCCGCCGCCGCGACCGCCAAGGAAGACCCCGCCTATCGCGACCGCGCCCGCAAGGCGACGGCCGAGCTGCAGGGCGGCCGCCCGGGCTATCGCGCCCTGTGGAAGCATTTCGTCGCCGTCAGCCGCACGGCGCTGGAGCGTGAGTTCGGCGCCCTGGACGTCACCTTCGACCTCTGGAACGGGGAATCGGACGCCGATCCGCGCATGGCCGGGATGATCGCCGACCTGACCGCCAAGGGGCTGCTGGTCGAGGACGATGGCGCCCAGGTGGTCCACGTCGCCGGTCCCGGCGAGACGCGCAAGAAGAAGCTGGCCGACGGTTCGGTGATCGATGCGCCCAGCCCGCCGCCGCTGCTGGTGGTGAGTTCCGAAGGCTCGGCCATGTACGGCACGACCGATCTGGCGACCATCGTCGACCGGCGCGAGACGCTGGATCCCGACCTGATGCTCTATGTCGTCGATGAGCGGCAGGCCGAGCATTTCGAACAGGTCTATCGCGCCGCCTATCTGGCCGGCTACGCCAGGCCGGGCGAGCTGGAGCACCTCGGCTTCGGCACCATGAACGGCACGGACGGCAAGCCGTTCAAGACCCGCGCGGGCGGGGTGCTCAAGCTGCACGACCTGATCACCCAGGCGACCGACAAGGCGCGTGATCGCCTGCACGAGGCCAACCTCGGCGCCGACGTCGATCCGGCCGAGTTCGAGGACATCGCCCACAAGGTGGCCATCGCCGCCCTGAAGTTCGCCGACCTGTCGAACAGCCGGACCACCAGCTACATCTTCGACCTCGACCGCTTCATGAGCTTCGAGGGCAAGACCGGCCCCTATCTGCTCTATCAGGTCGTCCGCATCCGCTCGCTGCTGCGGCGCGGGGCGGAGCAGGGCGCACAGCCCGGCCCGATCGTGGTCGCAGAGCCCGCCGAGCGCGATCTGGTCCTGACGCTGGACGCCTTCGACCAGGCGATCTCGGACGCCTACGACAAGCGGATGCCGCACCTGATCGCGGAACACGCCTATCGTCTGGCCCAGGCCTTCTCCAAATTCTACGCGGCCTGCCCGGTGCTGGTCGCGCCGGACGAGGCCACCCGCGCCTCGCGTCTGGCCCTGTCGAAGGCGGCGCTGGATCAACTGGTGCTGGCGCTGGGCGTGCTGGGCATCGCGACGCCGGAACGCATGTAGCGAAGCAGCTCCGGTTTCGGGTTAGACTGTGTCGATCCCGATCCGGAGCCTGCCATGTCCCTCGACGCCTTCATCAACGGCCTGCCCAAGGCCGAGCTGCATCTGCACATCGAGGGCAGCCTCGAGCCCGAGCTGATGTTCGAGCTGGCGAAGCGGAACAAGGTTGAGATCCCGTTCGACAGCGTCGAGGCCGTGCGCGCGGCCTATGACTTCTCGAACCTGCAGGACTTCCTCGACATCTACTACGCCGGGGCCAATGTCCTGCAGACCGAGCAGGACTTCCACGATCTGGCCTATGCCTATTTCCAGCGGGCGGCTGCCGATCGCGTGCGCCATGCGGAAATCTTCTTCGACCCCCAGACCCATACCGACCGGGGCATCCCGTTCCAGGTGGTCGCCGATGGTCTGCTGTCGGGAATGAAGGCGGCCGAGGCCGATCTGGACGTCTCGTCCCAGCTGATCCTCTGCTTCCTGCGCCATCTGGATGAGGATGCGGCCTTCGCGACCCTGAGGAAGGCCGAGCCCTGGCTGGACCGGATCCGGGGCGTCGGTCTCGACTCGTCGGAGGTCGGCCATCCGCCGTCCAAGTTCAAATCCGTCTTCGCCGCGGCGGGCTCGATGGGCCTCAAGCGCGTCGCCCATGCCGGGGAGGAGGGGCCGCCCGAGTATGTCTGGGAGGCGCTGGACCTGCTGAAGATCGACCGGATGGACCACGGCAACCGCTCGATGGAGGATCCGAAGCTGGTCGAGCGGTTGGCGAAGGAAGGGATGACCCTGACCGTCTGCCCCCTGTCGAACCACAAGCTCTGCGTCGTCGACGACCTGAAGGACCACCCTGTGCCCGAGATGCTGCGGCAGGGGCTGCACGTCACCCTGAACTCCGACGACCCGGCCTATTTCGGCGGCTATGTGAACGAGAATTATCGTCAGTTGGCGGACGCCGTCGGCCTGACGCGCGAGCAGCTGGTCGGTCTGGCCAAGAACAGCTTCGAGGGGTCGTTCCTGACCTCGGCGGAGAAGTCGGCCTTTATCGACGAGATCGACGCCTACGCGGCATCGTGATGGCCCGCCGCGCTTGACTTGAAGCCAGAGTCGAGGCCTAGGTCGCCTCGCTCTCGCGGGAGAGATCGGGCGGTGGAAACACCGGCCCGGAGCCGAAGGCGCAACCGCCCCGGAAACGCTCAGGCAAACGGACCGCGAGGACATTCGGACGCTGGAAAGTCGGTCTTCGGATCGCGCCGACGGAGCAAGACGCCTCTCATCAAGGCGTTGGAATCTCTCAGGCTTCAGGACAGCGGGGGCGCGAGGACGGCGGAGCTTCCGCCACTGGACGCGACTCTGAAAGCCGGATGCATGACTGACGAAATCCTGAAGACCACCCCCCTGAACGCCGCGCACCGCGCGCTCGGAGCCCGCATGGTCGGCTTCGGCGGCTATGACATGCCGGTCCAGTACGAGGGCGTGCTGGCCGAGCACCGCTGGACCCGCGAACACGCCGGCCTGTTCGACGTCAGCCATATGGGCCAGTGCAAGATCACCGGCGCCGACGCCATTTCCCAGTTCGAGCGCTTCGTTCCGGGTGACTACCAGATCCTGAAGTCGGGCAAGCAGAAGTATTCGCTGCTGCTCAACCCCGAAGGCGGCATCATCGACGACCTGATGGCCGGCAAGCCCGACCACGACGGCCTGTTCGTCGTCGTCAACGCCGGCAACAAGGACGAGGACTTCGCCTTCTGGGCCGCCAATCTCGAAGGCGACGCCAGGCTGACGGTGCTGGACGATCGCGCCCTGATCGCCATCCAGGGCCCCGAGGCCGCCGATGTGATGCTGAAGTACGAGCCGGTTCTGGCCGAGTTCGGCTTCATGGACTGCGCCCGCCTGATGCTGTTCGGGGTCGACTGCTACGTCTCCCGCTCGGGCTACACCGGCGAGGACGGCTATGAGATCTCGGTGCCCGCCGCCGACGCCGAGCGCGTCTGGAACGCCATTCTGGAAGACGCCCGCGTCAAGCCGATCGGCCTGGGCGCGCGCGACAGCCTACGCCTCGAGGCCGGCCTGCCGCTGCACGGCCACGACATCGACCCCACGACCTCGCCGGTCGAGGGCGCGCTGACCTTCGCCCTGTCGAAGTCGCGCAAGGAGGCCGCGAACTTCAACGGCGCCGACCGCATCCTGAAGGAACTGGCCGAGGGTCCGAGCCGCGTCCGCGTCGGCCTGAGCGTCAAGGAAGGCGCCCCGGCCCGTGAAGGCGCCGAGATCGCCGATCTGGACGGAAGCATCATCGGCAAGGTCACCTCGGGCGGCCCGTCGCCGACGCTCGGCCGCAACATCGCCATGGGCTATGTGCCCCCCGCGTTCGCCGAACTGGGCACGGACCTGAAGGTCCTGGTGCGCGGCAAGCCCGCCGCCGCCGAGGTCGTCGCCATGCCCTTCGTCGCCTCCCGCTACTACCGCAAACCCAAAGCCTGAGAGCCCCAGCCATGAAATTCACCAAGGATCACGAGTGGGTCAGCGTCGACGGCGACATCGCCACCGTCGGCATCTCCAAACACGCCGCCGACGCCCTGGGCGACGTGGTCTTCGTTGAAGTCCCGGAAGTCGGCAAGACCGTCTCCAAGGGCGACAGCTTCGCCGTGGTCGAGAGCGTCAAGGCCGCCTCGGACGTCTACGCCCCCGTCTCCGGCGAGGTGGTCGAGGCCAACGACGCCTTGGGCAACGCCCCGGAGACCGTCAACTCGGCCCCGGAAGCTGACGGCTGGTTCGCCAAGATCAAGATCTCCGACGCCTCGCAGCTGGACGCCCTGATGGATCAGGCCGCCTACGACGAATATCTGACGACCCTCTAGAAACACCGCTCACCTCGGCGAAAGCCGGGGTCCAGATCACAGACTCCCCGCTCTGGTCAGACCGCACGATTGCATCTGGATCCCGGCCTTCGCCGGGATGAGCGGGGAGGAGGAACCTCCCCATGCGCTACCTCCCCCTGACCGCCGACGACCGTGAGGCGATGCTCGCCGCCATCGGCGCCAAATCGATCGACGACCTGTTCGTGGATGTGCCCGAGGCCGCGAGGCGCGAGGGCTTCGTCGACCTGCCGCGCGTGGCGGGCGAGCTGGAGGTGGAGCGGGCCCTGTCGAAGATGGCCGGGCGCAATGTCGCGGCCGGTTCGGCGCCCTTCTTCTGCGGGGCAGGGGCCTACAAGCACCACGTCCCGGCGACGGTGGATCACATCATCCAGCGCTCGGAGTTCCTGACCTCCTATACCCCGTACCAGCCGGAAATCGCGCAGGGGACGCTGCAGTACCTCTATGAGTTCCAGACCCAGGTCGCGAACCTGACGGGCATGCCGGTCGCCAACGCCTCCCTCTATGACGGCTCGACCGCCATGGCCGAGGGCGTCCTGATGGCCACGCGCGTGACCCGCCGCAACAAGGCGGTCATCTCGGGCGGGGTGCACCCCCACTACGTCCGCGCCACCGAGACCGTGGTCCACGCCGTGGGCGTCGAGACCGAGGCGCTCGCTCCTGCCGTGGACGCCGAGGCCGCCGTCATCGACGCCATCGGGCCGGACACCGCCTGCGTCGTCGTCCAGACCCCGAACGTCTTCGGCACCGCGACGGATGTGACCAGGATCGCCGAGGCCGCCCACGCCGCCGGCGCCCTGCTGATCGTCGTGGTCACCGAGGCTGTGTCGATGGGCCTGCTCAAGTCGCCGGGCGAAATGGGGGCCGACATCGTCGCCGCCGAGGGCCAGTCGATCGGCAACGCCCTGAACTTCGGCGGACCCTACGTCGGCCTGTTCGCCGCGCGCGAGAAGCTGATCCGCCAGATGCCGGGCCGTCTGACCGGCGAGACCGTGGACGCCGACGGCGAGCGCGGCTTCGTCCTGACCCTGTCGACGCGCGAGCAGCACATCCGCCGCGACAAGGCGACGTCGAATATCTGCACCAATTCCGGCCTCTGCACCCTGGCCTTCACCATCCACATGAGCCTGCTGGGCGAGACGGGGCTGCGCAAGCTGGCCCTGCTGAACCACGAGAAGGCGGTAGCCACGCGTGACGCCCTGGCAGCTATTCCCGGCGTGGAGATCCTGACCCCGCGCTTCTTCAACGAGTTCGCCGTTCGTCTGCCCAAGAACGCCGCCGAGGTCGTCCAGACCCTGGCCGATCACCACCTGCTGGCGGGCGTGCCCTACAGCCGTTTGGCGCCCGACGCGGGCATGGACGACGTCCTGCTGGTCGCCGCCACCGAAACCACGCTGGATGCCGACATCCAGATTCTCGCCAAGTCGCTGACCAAGGTCCTGGGAGCCTGACCATGAGCACCATGAACACCGTCGGCCGCCCGACCGCCCCGAACGCTGTCACTTCCAAGCCCGCCACCCTGACCGGCGCGCGTGGCCTGCTGCAGGACGAGCATCTGATCTTCGAAGGCGAAGGCTGGGGCAAGACCGGCGTAGACCTGCCTGAGCCCGCCACGGACGGCGGCGATCTGGGCGATCTGGTCCGTCGCGACCCGATCGGCCTGCCCGGCCTGTCGGAGCCGGAGGCCATGCGCCACTATGTGCGCCTGAGCCAGAAGAACCACGCCATCGACCTGGCCATCTATCCGCTGGGCTCGTGCACGATGAAGCACAACCCGCGTCTGAACGAGAAGATGGCGCGCCTGCCGGGCTTCTCGGACATCCACCCCCTGCAGCCGCAGTCGACGGTGCAGGGCGCGCTGGAGCTGATGGACACCCTGGCCCACTGGCTGAAGACCCTGACCGGCATGCCCGCGGTCGCCCTGTCGCCCAAGGCCGGCGCCCACGGCGAACTGTGCGGCCTGATGGCCATCCGCGCCGCCCACGAGGCCAAGGGTGAGCATGAGCAGCGCCGCAAGGTGCTGGTCCCGACCTCGGCCCACGGCACCAACCCGGCCACCGCCGCCTTCGTCGGCTATTCGGTCGTCGAAGTGGCCCAGACCGACGACGGCCGCGTGGACGTCGCGGACCTGGCCTCCAAGCTGGGCGATGATGTCGCCGCCATCATGGTGACCAACCCCAACACCTGCGGCCTGTTCGAGCGCGACATCCTCGAGATCAGCCGCCTGACGCATGAGGCGGGGGCGTACTTCTATTGCGACGGCGCCAACTTCAACGCCATCGTCGGTCGGGTGCGCCCGGGCGACCTGGGCGTCGACGCCATGCACATCAACCTGCACAAGACCTTCTCGACGCCTCACGGCGGCGGCGGTCCGGGCGCGGGTCCGGTGGTGCTGTCCGAGGCGCTGGCGCCCTTCGCCCCGGCCCCCTGGGTCGTGCATGACGACAACGGCTATGCCCTGATCGAGCGGGAGGAGGGCGATGCCGCCCAGGCCTTCGGCCGCCTGTGCGCCTTCCAGGGCCAGATGGGCATGTATGTCCGCGCCCTCAGCTACATGATGAGCCACGGCTCTGATGGGCTTCGCCAAGTGGCTGAGGACGCCGTCCTGAACGCCAACTACATCAAGGCCCGCCTGTCGGACCTGATGAGCCCGGCCTTCCCGGACGGTCCGTGCATGCATGAGGCCCTGTTCGATGACGAATGGCTGAAGGGCACGGACATCACCACCCTCGACTTCGCCAAGGCGATGATCGACGAGGGGTTCCACCCGATGACCATGTATTTCCCGCTGGTCGTCCACGGCGCCATGCTGATCGAGCCGACGGAAACCGAGTCCAAGCAGGAGCTGGATCGCTTCATCCACGCCATGCGTCTGCTGGCCGAAGCCGCGAAAGCCGGCGACGTCGACCGCTTCAAGGGCGCGCCCTTCCACGCCCCGCTCAAGCGCCTGGACGAAACCCGCGCCGCCCGCTCGCCGGTGCTGCGCTGGACCGCGCCTGCCGGGACGAACATCGCGGCGGAGTAATGCCGGGCCGGGTGGCGGTTAGCCCGCCACCCGCCTCAGCGCGGCAAACGCCGAGCGGCCGAAGGGCTCGGGGCCGTCGTCCTCGCCGGACAGCCAGGCCTCGGTGGCCAGTTTCATGATGCCGATGGCGGCCGAGGCGGTGACGCGGCAGGCCACGTCGCTTTCGGGCAGGCCCTTGCGGTCGCTGAGCGCCTTCGACAGCGCCCGCTCCATCTTCTCGTACTTGGCCTGATCGCCGGCGCACAGGGCCGGAGTGTCGTGGATCAGCCGGGCGATGGCCTTGGCCTCCGCCGTCTGATAGCGGGCGGCCAGGTCCGCCATCGCGTTTTCGACCATGTCCAGCAGCGGCTCATCGATCGGACGGCGGCCGATGGCCTCGGCGACGATGTCGGGGAAGTCGGCCTTGGCGGCGAAGACGATCTCTTCCTTGGAGCCGAAATAGTGGAACAGGCTGCGGCGCGACACGCCCGCGGCCTCGGCGATCTCATCGAGCGTGGTGGCCTCGAAGCCCTTGGCCAGGAACAGCCGCGTGGCCTCGGACTGAATCCGGGTATGGGTCTCCGCGCGCTTGCGTTCGCGCAGGCCGCCGGAGCGCTCGCTGGGGGGTGTCGATTTGTCTTCTTGCACGTCTTGCATATTTGCATTGGATGCAGATATTGCAACCAACGCCCTTCAGGCGGTTACCGACGCAGAGGATAGCGACATGGCGACCTGGACCACAAAGGATATTCCCAACCAGTCGGGCAAGCTGGCTGTGGTGACCGGCGCGACCGGCGGCCTGGGGCTGGAGACGGCGCTGGATCTGGCGGGCGCGGGCGCCGAGGTCATCCTCGTCGGGCGCAATCCGGCCAAGGGGAGGGACGCCCTTGCGCTGATCCAGGGGCGGCATCGCGACCCGATTCTGCGCTTCGAACAGGTCGACCTTGCCGATCTGGGCTCGGTGAAGGCCTTCGCCGACAGGATGCTGGCCGAGGGGCGGCCGATCGACATCCTGATCAACAACGCGGGCGTCATGGCCCTGCCGAAGCGTCAGACGACGGCGGACGGCTTCGAAATGCAGTTCGGGACCAACTACCTGTCCCACTTCGCCCTGACGGGCCGGCTCCTGCCCTTGCTGACGGCCCAGCCACTGGGGGAGCGGGCGCGCGTGGTCCAGCTGGCCAGTATCGCCCACAAGGGCGGCCGCATCCGCCTGAGCGACCTCAACTACGAACGCGGCTACCGGCCCTGGCCCGTCTACCAGCAGTCCAAGCTGGCCATGCTGATGTTCGCCATCGAGCTGGACCGCCGCAGCCGCGCCAACGGCTGGGGCCTGACCAGTGTGGCGGCCCACCCCGGATTCGCGCGCACCGACCTGATCGCCAACGGCCCGGCGGCGGACGGCGGCTCCCTGTTCGAATGGGGCGTCGGCCTGATCGCGCCGATTCTCAGCCATTCGGCGGCCGACGGCGCCCTGCCGACCCTGA
>Ga0209630_10004035_pt1 | contig 13075 bp, 10 predicted proteins | sample COG_01_FD_184745 | JGI IMG/M metagenome (GOLD analysis project Ga0209630, IMG submission 184745) | Pelagic Microbial community sample from North Sea - COGITO 998_met_01 (SPAdes) (version 2) | ecosystem: Environmental > Aquatic > Marine > Neritic zone/Coastal water | place: Helgoland, sampling... | reverse complement strand
CGGCGCGCGCGCGCGCGACTGATGAAAAGTTTTTCACGAACGCGTCGCGACGCGGCAGATCTCGTTCACTCGCCGAAGCGCTCGGCGGGCGCCATGGCGGACCCACCGCGATGGAAGCGCGACGACATCGAACTGTGCGACAGCTTCGAGTACATGGTGCGCCGCGCGCCTCGTCGACGCTTCCGCGCCGACGGCGAGACCCCCCGCGCGAACGGAAGCGCCCGAACTAACATTCATTTCATTCGTCCCTCGCGTCGCGCCATCCATCCCGTCCTTCGACGACCGCGCAGGAGACGACGACGTTCGCGACGACCGGGGGGCAGGTCTGGGGCGCGGCGAGGCGCCTCCTCGACTACCTCGAGCGCACGCGAGACGCCACGGGCCTGGACCGACCGGGGGTGAACGTCCTCGAGCTCGGCAGCGGCACCGGCTTTCTCGGCATGACGATCGCGAGGAACGCGCGGCGCGACGTCGGCGTCGTCGCGCTCACGGAGATGGAAGCCGGCGGCGCGTTGGAGTGGCTGAAGAAATGCGTCGCGAAGAACGAAGGGAAAGGGCTCTGGCGCGACGGCGCGGTGACGTGCGCGGCGTGCGACTGGAACGAGTACGCGCGCGAGGACGAGGAGAGACGCGCGACCGGGACGGACGCGGCGCCCGGTCCCTCGGTGATCGACTCGACGCCGTGGGATCTCATGATCGGGAGCGATCTCGTGTACGACGACGCGGGGACGCGCGCGCTCCCGAAGGTGATGCGCGCGCTGCTCGTGCGCGCGAAGAGGGCGAGGGCGCGCGCGCGAGACGAAGTGACGGCTTCGGCCGCGGACGCTGACGCGGACGCGGACGCGGCGTCTCGGCGGCTCGCGCTCGAACCCGCGTTCATATACTGCCACACCCTCTGGCGGTACGAGCTGCGCGACGTCGACTTCTTCGCGCAGCTGACGGCGTGCGGCCTCGCGTTCGAGGAGGTCGCGGAGCCGGGGGCGCCGCCGCCGCCGGAGCCGCCCGAGCCGTTCGCCGAGCTGTTCCCGGAGCAACGCGCGGCGGTCTTTCGCGTCACGCTCGCGCCGCCGCGGGACGAGGACGCGCGCGTGCGCGGAGGCGTGGGCGCGTAGTCGTCACTCATAGGGGTAAGTTAACGGAGTAGGATTAGACGTCAGACGGCGCGCGCGTCGCGCCGCGGTCACGCGCTCGCCGGCCGCTCCAGGAGCAGGGACACCGTCGGCGACGCGACGCCATCGACTTCCTCGCCGTTGCTCACGACGGCGTCCATCACCGCGTCGAACGACCGACCGTCGCACGCGAAGTACGCCGCGCGGTTCGCCCCTCTCGAGCGCATGTCCACTGAGGGCTCGACCTGCCACTTCCCCACCTTGACCGTGCTCTTGCCCTTCGCGACCGCGGTCGTGAGGCGCAGGACGTCGCCCGCGCGCGCGCCCGCGGCGGCGGCGTTGGATCCCTCCACGAGCTCGACCGCGACGACGCCCTTCCCTTCCACCTGCTCGAACACGATCCCGAGCGGGCGCGCGATCGTGAGCGACACCGCGACGGACCCGGGCGCGAATCGCAGCGTCTCTCGGCCGACGTTCCCGTCGATCGAGATGCCGTACGTCTCGAGGAAGCTCCCGTCCGGTTGCTCCTCCCTGACGCCGTATCTCGCGAAGCCTCCCGCGGACGACGCGCGCGCGGCGAGACGCGCGCCCCGCGCCCCGGGACGGGAGCTCCTCGAGCTCGCGCGGCGGAGCGAGCGCGACGCGCGCGGCCTCGCGCCGCGGAGCGACGCGCGCGCGGCGAGCGTCGTCATTCTCGCCCGTCCGAGCGTGCGGCCGCGCGGAGAGGTGTCCGACGCGGATCGTCGTCGTCGGTCTATCCGAAAAGAACGAGCCGGAGAGGCAGAAGAGAGGGTGCCGTGTTCACGTTCCGGGGGCGCCGCGCCGTCAGTCGGCGACGCGCGATGGCGACCCTCGCGGCCGCGCCGGGCGCGCGAGGGCTCGCGCCGCGATCCTCCGCGAAGAGACGACGACGAGCGCCGGTCGTCCGGGCGCGCGCGACGACGACGACGACGACGGCGACGGACGACGACGACGACGACCGCGGGGCGGAATCGGACGGCCCCGTCGTCGCGGTCTACTGGGATCTCGACAACCTCCGCCCGCCGTCGGATCCGGCGTCCGCAGCGACGATGGCGCGCAGGCTGCGAGACGCCGCGAGCGCGCTCGGCGGCGGCGCGCTTCGCGGCGACCCCGCGAGGGCGTCCGCGTCGCGCGTGCGCGTGTTCGAGGCGTTCGGGAACGACGTCACGCTCGATGCCTGTCGTCGCGACGCGACGACCGACGCGCTCGCGTCCGTCGGCGTGTCCGTCGTCCGAGCGCGCGGCGACGGGCCGGACGCCGCGGACATGGCGATGGCCGCGCACGTCCTCGCGTTCGCGCGCGCGACGGCCGCGCGCGGCGAGGGCGAAGGCGAAGGCGAAGGCGAAGACGGCGTCGACGCGCCGAGCGAGGACGAGCTCCGGCGAGTCGTCATCACGCCCAGGGCTGAAGAAGAAGAGCGCTATCTGTCAGACGACGACGCCGAAGCCGACGCGCGCGTCGCGGACCTCTCGCGGCGTCTCCGCGACGTCTACGACGCCGCGGCCGCGACGTACGACGGCATGCGTCTCGACCGCGAGCGTGGCGTCGAACGCGTCGTGATGCTCGCGACGTCGGACAACGACCTCGTCCCCGTCGCCGCCGCGGCCAAGGCGCTCGGCGCGACCGTCGTCTTCTGCGGCGACTTCGCGCCCGTCGGCCTGAACCGTAAGAGCGCGAAGCGCGCGTCGTCGCGGACGAAGCGCGTCCGGAGACGCCGCGCGGACGACGCCCGCGAGGGAGGCGTGGGGGTCACGAGGGCGTACTGGGACGCGCTTCAGGCGGCGACGAGCGCGCGACCGGTATCGCGGTTGAAGCTGGTGAGGGAGGTCGCCGACGCCGCGTTCGTGTGGGATAACACGCGACCGTTCTACTGCGACGAGGGCGGCGGCGGCGGCGGCGCGACGCAGGTGAGGGGCGGCGTCGTCGGGGTGTGGCGCAAGCGCGGACGCGGGAACGGCGTCGGGAGGTGGCCGAGCTTGGAGCCGGTCGTCCCCGCGGAGTAGTACGTTTAGAAGGTAGGGCCTACGTATGAGAATTTAGTTAGAAAATCGCGCTCGTAGTATCACAACTTTTTTGCTTTCAGCGTTGATCGATGTATCGATCAAAAAAATTAATTCATCGCGATTTCTGAAGCCGATTGATCCCGCCTCGAATTTCGGCCGTTGAAACTCGAAACCGTCGAGGGGGGAACTCCGAGAAGACCGCGTCCGCGCGCCAGATCTCGACGCGCGAAGCACGATGACCGTGGACAGCGAAGTCCAGAGCCCGCTCGCCAAGAAGAAGACGCCCGCGAAGGCGCGGTGGACGCCCGTCGCCGCGCCGAAGTGCGTCGCGTGCGAAAAGTCCGTGTTCGAAGCCGAGAAGCTCGTCGCGGATGGCGTTTGCTTTCACAAGTCGTGCTTCCGCTGCCAGCACTGCAGCAAGGTCCTCACGTTAGGGAACTACGCGTCTCTGAGCGGCAAGATGTACTGCAAACCCCACTTCAAGCAGCTCTTCGCGACGAAGGGTAACTACGCGGACGCGTTCGGGGTCGCGGACCCGAAGAAGTCGTGGCGCGCGGACGCCGACGGTTCGTCCGACGCCTCCGCGAACGTGCGCACGCTGAAGCACAAATTCGGAGGCGACGTCTTCTCGTCCCCGTCCGCCGCGGCGTCCACGAAGTGCCCGTGCTGCGCGAAGACCGCGTACGCCGCGGAGTCCTACGACGTCGACGGAAGCAAGTACCACAAAGGCTGCTTCAAGTGCGTCACGTGCGGCGTGTCCTTGTCCATGGAGACGTTCGTCAGCCAGGGCGCGAATCTGTACTGCAAGAGGGACGTCCCCGTGAGCGCGTCGCGAGGGGTCATGTCCAAGGAACTCATCGACGCCATGGCCGCGCAGAAGCTCGCCTCGAAGGCGGCGACGATCACGCCGCTCGACGAGGAGACGAAAGCGAAGGCGTGGGAGAAAGCGAAGAGAGACGCGGAGGAGGTGAACGAGGCGGCTGAAGCGGCGGCGACGCCGAGCGCGCCGCCGGCGGTTTTAGAAAAGGCGAAAAAGATGGACGAGCTCGCGGACGTCAGGCGCGCGGAGGCGGAGGCGGAGGCGAGGGCGTGGGAGAGAGCGAGAGCGGAGGCGAAGGCGTCTTTCAAGGCGAAGGCGTTGGAGTCCGCCGCGAGGGAGGTCCCGAGCACCCCAACCGAGCCGGTGTTGTCGCCGAACGCGGCGGCGGCGGCGAATGAGAAGGAGAAGGACGCGCGAATAGCGGCGGAGTCGGACGCAAAGGCGCGCGTGGAGGCGGAGATTCTCGCCGCGGCGCGCGCGAAGACGCTCGCGGAGGCGGAGGCGGCGCGCGCGGCCGCGGAGGCGACCGCGGCGAAGGCGAAAGCGGACGCGGAGGTGATGAAGGCGCGCGCCGCCGCGGAGCTCGCCGCCGCCGCGGGCGTCGAGGTGGAGGCGAAGACGAAGGCGGAGCAAAAAGTGGCGTGGTCGGAGGTTCGCGTCGCCGCGGCGAAGGATAAGGTCGAGGAGGAGGAGGCGCAGAGGAAGAAAGCGAAGGAAGCGAAGGCTGTCGCCGACGCGGAAGCGAAGGCTATCGCCGACGCGGAAGCGAAGGCTATCGCCGACGCGGAAGCGAAGGCTATCGCCGACGCGGAAGCGAAGGCTGTTGCCGACGCGGAAGCAAAAGCGGCGGCGGAAATCGCCGAGGCGGAAGCCGCGAAGGCGATGGTATCCGAGAAGATTGGCACCCCGCCGTCGTCCGCGGAGAAAGAGAAGGAGAAGGAAAACCCCGCGAAGCTCGTGATGTCGCCGTTGAAGACGACTGAGCGCGTCCTCACGCCGAGACGCGCAGGGTTGAGCGCCGCGGCGCCGTTGTCGCCGACGCTGCACAACGCCGTGTACAACACGCCTTCGCCGTGAGGTCTCGCGAAGCGACGCGCACGAGCGTGCGGTACAGTATGAATTTTTACTCGATAATCGTGAGAATAACAATAATTTCTAGCCATATATAACTTATCGCGCGCGCATCCCCTCCCCATCAACTCGGTCCGGTCAACCCGCGACCGCTCGACGCGTACGAGGCGAATCAAATGACCAGCCCCCGCGCGACGTCGTGGAGCGTCTTCATCACGCTCCAGTTCGCGTCCCAGAACCCCCCTTCCGCGACGTGGTACGGCACTCCGTTCGCCAAGCACAGTTCCTTGACGCGGTGCGACACTTTCCTGAGGTTATGCCTCGGCATCGTCGGGAACAGGTGGTGCTCGATCTGCCACTCCAAGCCGCCATAGTACCACCCCGTGAGCGACGACGACGCGATGTTCATCGTCGTGACGCACTGAAACCGCAGCCACCCCAACGCCTGTGACTCTGGAAACGAGAGCATCGGCATCGGGTAGTGGTTCATGTTCAGAATCAAGTGTAACACCCCGCACACCGCGTTCGCGATCATGAACCATCTCCACCGCTCGCTCTCCGGGACGAGCCGCGTCAAGCCGTACACGTAGGACATGTATCCGGTCATCAACGCGACGTCGAGCGCCTTTCCTTTGCTCGGCGCTTTCAAGATCGAGATCAAGTGCAGGTTGAACCTCCCGATGAAGATGCACACGGGGACGTAGTACAGCGCCTGAAGCTTCACGAGCGCGCGGCCAATCTTAGGCAGGCCTTTCGTCTGCAGTTCCAAGCACAACACGGGCGCGGCGCCCGCGGACGGGTCGCCGCCGACGACTTGCGTCACGCAGTGGTGCTCGCAGTGCTCCATGTTCCACCACGCGGCGCCGACGCCGCCGATGAGCGTCCCGAAGACGCTCCCGATCCACTTGTCTACCTTGGTGTTCGTCGTCATCACGCGATGGCACGCGTCGTGCGCGATGAGGAGGCTCTGCTGCCAGAAGAGCCCGAGGAGCGCGGCGCCGAGGATCCGACCGCGCGGCGTCGAGTTCGGCGCGAACGAGAACACCGCGGCGAACGCGCCGATGACGAACAGCCTGAGGAACGTCCCGAACATGTGCGCGTACGACGGCTCGAACAGGCCCTCCTTGCGGACGCGCTCGCGGAGGTCGCGGAACGCCGCGAGCTCGCGCGCGCGGTTTTGTTTTTTCAGATCGCTTCGATCCGCGGCGGCCACGGAATCGTCCGAGAACGCGTCGTCGCTCTCCGAGTCCGAGCTGTTCTCCATCGCGATCGCGTCGTCCGGCTCGAACGCGCCGACGTCGAACGCTCTGAGCTTCCGGTACACCTCCGGCGCGTGGAACGCGGCGAAGACGTCCGAGGCGTCGTGGCCCGCGTGCTGTTTCAAAAGCGTCGCGCCACCGGGGTGATGTTTCGTCCAACCGGTGACGTCGTGCACGCGCCCGTCGATCGCGATGAGGAGGCGGTCATCCTTCCCGCTCGTCGCGGTAGCGAGGAGCTCGCGGGCGGTGAACGTCTTCGCGCCCACGTCTTTCGCGGTGTCGACGCGTTTCATCCCCATCGCGGCGGCGCGCGCGGACGGTCTGCCGCGGCCAGGCCGCGCCCGACGTTTTCCTTGTACGTCGCGACGAGAATCGGAAATAGTATCTGAGGCTCTGAGACGCCCGTTGCGTTGACGAACGGTTGTCGGCGAAATCGTATGTGTTTTCAGTCAGAGAGTACAAAAATATTAGTACAGTACGGAAGTTTGGACGTGACGAGCGAAAAACTTGCTTGCCGAGGACCCTTACACCGCTCGCTACTGTGTACGTCTCGTCTCGTCACTTCCCACCGCCGCCGCTCGCCCCTCCTCCCTCCGCGGCCGCCGCGGCCTGCTTCACCGGATTGAAGTACGGCTCGTCCTGCGCCTCCTTCGACGTCAGCCGCTCTTGGTGATCGTACCTCAGAAGCTTATCCAGGAAGTCGATCGCCTCGCTGGACACGAGGTGCTGATTGTCCGCGTTGACAAACTTACTCCACGGCTTCCGCGAGTGCCTTCCGATGAGCGACTCGAGGTGCGGGTCGAGCTCGATGCGGTACTTCGCGAGGTACGCGTACAGCTCGTCCGTGCCCAACACCTTCGCGATTCGAACGAGCTGGTCGTAGTTGTCGTGCCCGTTGAAAAACGGCTCCTTGCGGAAGATCATCCCGGCGAACATGCACCCGAGGCTCCACATGTCGAGCGCGTAGTCGTAGTCCTGAAGATCCACGAGGAGCTCCGGGCCTTTGAAGTAGCGACTCGCGACGCGGACGTTGTACTCCTTCGCGGGGTGGTAAAACTCCGCGAGCCCCCAGTCGATGAGACGAAGCTGCCGCTTCTCGTGGTCGATCATGACGTTGTGAGGCTTGACGTCGCGGTGCATGATCCCTTGCGAGTGGCAAAAGTCCAGCGCCTTCAGGAGCTCGAGGATGTAATACCTGACGTCGTAGTCCGTCAACGTCGGGTACAACACTTTAAAGTCTGTGTTGTTCACGTGCTCGAAAATCAGCGACGGCGTCTTGCTCTGCGGCTCGCGGACGATGTCGAGGAGTTTGATGATGTTCGGCCCGCCCGTGAGGTTCTGTAAGATCTTGATCTCGCGCTTGATCTTCTTCTTCTTCACGGGCTTTAAGATCTTGATCACGCACTTGGAGTTGTTCCCGGCGTGGACGCCCTCGAAGACCTCGCTGTACTTCCCCCGGCCGACTTTCCTGACGACCTCGTAATCGCTCTGCTCGCCCCAGTTGACGGTGAGGGCTTCGTAATCCCAGTACTCGCGCGGCCGCTGCACGTTCACGTCGCAGTAGACTCGCGCCTTTGAAACCACCGCATCGCGGCGGATCGCCTTGCCTATCCTCTGTGCCATCCTTCCACTCCTCGAGTTCGTTCACGACGACGGAAACCTAACCTGCTACCGAGAGCTCCGCGCCCCGCTCTCGCGTCCTAGCTAGATCGCCCCCTTCAGAATTCTCAGAACGGAGGCCGATCGCCGAATTCGCCGCGACTCAGGACGCGGTCGAACCCGCGCTCGTTCGCGCGATGCGAACCGCGGACGCGCGCGACGACCGCGTGCGGATCGACCTGCGAGCGCAGATGCGTCGCGGGAAGCGACGGCGGGGTCGGTGAACGCCGTGCGTCGACCACTGCCGCGGGAGTCCGGCGGCCGTCGGAGTCACGATCTCTGCCTTTGCGTGCTGAGCGGGCGTGAGTCGGAGTCGCAGTCGCAGTCGGACGGAAAAAATCTCGCGGCGCGGGGAGCGAGCCCCTGCCATTGTCGCGCGGGCGCCCGGCATGGCGTCGCGCGCGTGCCTTCGGTGGGTCGCGCCGCCGACCGCGACGCGGCGCGAGCGCAGACGATGCGATCAGAGGAGCCGTCGCGTCGCCAGACGAGCGGCGGCGGCGACGGCGGACGCCGCCGACGACGCCGCCGCCGCGCGCGACGACGGCGATGACGGCGGGCGGCACGACTTCACGACCGTGTTCGGCCGCGGGCGCGTCGCGTCCGTGCTCGCGCGCGCGCTCGGGATCTCGCGATGCGTGCTCGTGGGCAGGTACAATTCGTTCCCCGCGGACGACATCGGAGGCCCGATATACGTCGCGACGCACGCGTCGGACCTCGCCGCCGTCCTCGCGAAAGTCCCCGCGTCGCGCAGGCGCGACGTCGTCCTGATGCAGGGCGGTCTCCTGAGGCGCGCGTGGCTCGAGGCGCGCGGCGCGGCCGACGCGACGCAAGTCGCGCTCTTCCTCTCCGCGCGGCGCGACGGGGACGTCGTGGACGGCGGCGGGAGGACCGTCGCGTGCGGCCCGCACGCCGCGCACGTCGTCGAGACGCTCGCGAGGGTCGGCGTGCGATGCGCCGAGGTGGACGCGACCGAGTTCGGTACCGCGGCGACGGAGAAACTCCTGTGGGCGTCCATCTTCTGGCTCATGTGCGCGACGCGCGGCGGCGCGGGCGGCGACGCGGTCACCGTGGGGGAGATCGTGAACGACGTCGACGCGTCCGCGCGCGCGGAGGCGCTCGCCGTCGAGCTCATGCGCGTCGTCGTCGCCGCGGGGGAGCTGGACGGCGGCGCGGACGCGGCGGAAGACGGAACATCAACCGTCGCGGGGAGCCCGCCCGCGCCCGCGTTACCCCTCCTCGACGCGGAGGCGCTCGAGTACGAGGGGACGGGGTTCGGCACGGACGCGGAGTTCGAGCAAGGCCTGATCGTGATCGGTCTGTTCCGGTACTGCGACGACATCCCGGACGCGGCGCCGAGCGCGGAGATGGCGACGCGCGAGGGCGCGTTTCGGAACGGGTGGTTCCTCGCCGCGGCGGAGCGTTACGCGCTCGAGACGCCGCTGCACGAGCGGCTGTTGAGAGACGCGGGCGTGGACGTCGACGAGCTCAGAAGCCGCGCGCGGGCGGAGCACGGGCTGTGACGAGACGCGAAATTTTTACATCCGGAGACGAGGTTACTGAGCGCTTGTTAAGTTAAGTTAGTTAACAACGACGCTCGCCGTTCAGAGCGGCCGCTTGTTCGCTAATCCCGCCCTTCTCGGGTATTTCCCCGGCGTCTCCCTCGCTTTCGCGCTCACGACCGCGGTCCTCATCTCCCCGTCCGGCCCCTCGCTCTGAACCTCCACCGCGACGAGAGGCGCGCCGCCGAGGAGCTCCACCGCCGCCGCCGCCGCCGCCGTCTCCGCCGCCGTCGACGTCGTCGAGTTTTTCGCCGCGACCCACGACCCGCCCACGCGCACGAGCGGCACGCACAGCTCCGCGAGCGTCCTGAGCTCCGCGACCGCGCGCGCGGTGACGATGTCGTACGCCTCCCTGTGCTCCGAGCCGACTTTCCCGGCGTCTTCCGCGCGCGACCACAGCGTCTTCACGTTGGTCGCGCCGCACTCTTCGGCTGCGGCGTCGAGAAACGCGACGCGCTTCTGCAGCGTGTCGAGCAGCGTGACCTCCCAGCGCGGGCGCGCGATGGCGAGCGCGACGCCGGGGAACCCGGCGCCGCTGCCGACGTCGAGTATCCGCGGCGTGTGCGACGGCGAGGAGGAGGTGGTGGAGGAGGCGAGCGCGGCCTCGATGGGCGGGATGAGCGCGAGCGAGTCCGCGACGTGCCGCGAGAGCACCTCGTCGACGGTCGTCGCGCCCGTGAGGTTCATGTGCTCGTTCCACTCCAAGAGCGTGGACGCGAACGTCCGGACTCGCGACATTTGCTCCGGGGACAGGTACGACGCGATGAGCGCGTCCGTGTCCACGGATGACGTCGTCGACGACGCGTCGCCGCCGCTCGCGGATCGCGCGAGGTTTCGCGGAGGAGCAGGAGGAAAACCTCCCCGACTGAGGTTCGGGCCGACGCGACGCGGCCTCGGGCGCCACCACGCCGCGGGCGGGGGCGCGCGCGCGGACGCGGACGCGATCGCGCGACGCGACATCGCGATCGCGCGGTGTCGGCAGGACGCGTGCCTCGCGGCGAGCGACGCGAGACGCATCGCGCGTCGTCCGCGAAGCGCGCTGTGAGACGAGACGACTCCGGAGGATTTGCAGCGGCGGGCGGAGAGGGCGAGGGGCGCGTCAGGTGCTCTCGCTCTCGGGGGGACCAACGAGATTTTCAAAAATCGAGGGCGCCCCGCGAGCCACAACGAGAGGCGCGCGCGCCGCGTCGCGACCTTTCCCCGCGCCCAGGATGGTCTCCTCCCTGTTCAGCAAGGCCGTGTTCACGATGGACACGCGCCAGCTCCCGCTCTCCGTCGTCGTCTTCGCGCTCTCCGGTTTCGTGTCGGTCGCGAATCACGCGTACAAGACGAGCGCGTTCGATCACAAGGCGTTCGTCGCGTCGTTTCCCGCGACGTACGGAACGAAATGGCGCGCAGGGAAGTCCGCCGCGCCCGTCGACGTGTCCGCGTTCGCTCCCGTCGTCCTCGTCACCGCGGCGTGGGCGCTGCTGTACTACGCGTTCCTCATGGACCAGAGCGCGACCGCGTTCGTCGTCCTCAAGGATGCCAAGAGAAAAGCAGCCGCGGAGAAGAAGCCGACGCCGACGCTCGCGGACGTCAAGTACGGCAAGTACAGCAAGGGCGCGCGGATGCGCGTCGCGGACCGCACGGTGGGCAACTACCTCGAGCAGTCCGTGCCGTTCTTAACCTCCCTCTGGCTTCACGCGGCGTTCGTGTCGCCGGTGAACGCGGCGGCGATCGGATGGTGTTGGATCGCCGCTCGGTTCGTGTACCCGTGGGCGTACAAGAGGCCGTTCCCCGCGGTGTTCGTGAGCACGTTGCCGTCGTACGCGTGCGTCGTCTATTTGCTCGGCGAGGTCGTGCGGAGCGTCGTCGCGTTGAAGTGATGACGGAGACGCGAGGGAAAGGAGGGGTGTCGGGGACGTTTGCGATGTAATTTAATATAAGTGGTCCAGCAACTCGACGCGATGCGCGGCGAGCGCCTCATCATCATCACGTCTCGTCGATCTCGTCGACGCGGCATCGCGCACTCCGCCCCGCGCGATAGCGTCGGCGAACGACCACCGACGCCGCCACCGCGCTTCTTCCGCTCCCGCGCCGCCGGCATGGCCCCCGACGCCACTCCCACGATGAAAGACGCGGACTTCTCCCAGATGGGCATCTACATCGACGGCAGAACGAAGAACGAACTCGACGAGCTGCTCAGGACGAAGCCCGCCGCCGAGGTCAACGCGCGCGATCTGTACGCGCTGTCGTGCATGCACTACATGGACGACGAGCCGATGCAGAACGCGGCGGCGTTCTTCAACCTGAGCGACGCCAGCGAGGGGGCGTCGCACAAGGTGCTCGACTTCGGCGCCGGCTTCGCGGGGGACGCGAGGCTCATCGCGGAAGATCACCCCGCGTGCGAGGTCACGTGCGTGGAGGTTCAACCGCACATCCACGCCGCCGCGGAGCAGCTCACGTCCATCGTCGGCATCGCCGACCGGTGCAAGCACCAGTGCGTGGACGTGTTCGAGGAAGCCGTGCGCGGCGCGCCGTTCGATCACATGCTCTCCGTGCTCGTCGTGCTCCACATCCCCGATCGCGACGCGCTGTGGAAAAACCTCGCGCGCGCGCTCAAGCCGGGCGGGGAGGTCTACGTGGAGGATTACTTCGCTCGAGCGCCGCTGACCGCGGAGGACAAGCGGCAGCTCGCCGGGCCGGTCGCGTGCCCGTACTTGCCGTCCGAGGAGGAGTACAAGAAAACGCTCGAGCACGCCGGGTTCGTGGACGTGGAGTGGGAGGTCATGAACGACCGATGGCTGCCGTTCGTGGAGCGGCGGCTGGCGGCGTTTCGAGCGGCGGAGGCGCGCAATCGACGCGTGCACGGCGAGGCGATGTGCGCGGAACTGGATCTGTTCTATCGCACGGTGAAGGAGCTGTTCGAGCGCGGGAACTTGGGGGGCGTGCGTATACGCGCGCGCAAGGCGATGTGATCGAGAGGAGGAGGAGGAGGAGGAGGAAGGGAGCGACGGTGGAGTCGACCCCGCCGCGGGAAACGAACTCATCAAAACGAAACGAGACGAAAAGGAAACCGGCGCGGTCGGGGGGGGACGCGAGTCACCCCCTCTCGCGCCGCGCACGGGGGAACGACGCGCGTCGTGCCCCGCGTGGTATCTATTGTATCCGATGTATTTGGTCGACGCCTCACGCGCTCTGAACGATGAGAGCATCGCATCGCCGAACGCGTCTCCTCCGCCGCCGCTACGGACAACTCGTCGCAGCGACACGTGTTACAGGTATTTCGCTCGTCGCGTCGTCGTCCTGCGACGCGCCGCGCCGCGCGAGGGATCCCTGACGGCCCCGGCGTCAGTCGCACACGCGCGACGCGACGTCCTCATGACGTCCATCTTCCGCGCGCTCGCGATCGCGACGATCCTTCTCGGATGCGTCGGCTCCGTCGCCGCCGTCGGGTGCGTCCGCGCGCGCGCGCGTCGCCGTCGCGTCGATCGCCCGCGCGTCGGTCGCGCCCTTTTCCGCCCTCGCCTCGCCGCTTTTTCTCGTCTCGGATCTCGTCGACTGACCCCCCCCCCCCCCCCCCCCCCCCCCC
>Ga0209630_10004034_pt1 | contig 13077 bp, 15 predicted proteins | sample COG_01_FD_184745 | JGI IMG/M metagenome (GOLD analysis project Ga0209630, IMG submission 184745) | Pelagic Microbial community sample from North Sea - COGITO 998_met_01 (SPAdes) (version 2) | ecosystem: Environmental > Aquatic > Marine > Neritic zone/Coastal water | place: Helgoland, sampling... | reverse complement strand
ATCCAAATGATGCGAGTAAATTTGGCAGGTGAAGTTGCAGCTCAGGCTCTATATCGAGGTCAGGCATTGGTATGTAAAGATCCTGAAGTAAAAAAACATCTTATTGAGGCTGGAGAAGAGGAAACAGATCATCTTGTTTGGTGTAAAAAGCGCTTGGATGAGTTAGATGGAAAAGGCTCAATCCTAAATCCAATTTGGTATGCGGGCTCTTTTGCCATAGGAGCAGTTTTTGGTAATTTTGGTGAAAAAGTTAGTTTGGGTTTTGTAGAAGAAACAGAAAAGCAAGTAGTAGCTCATATAGATAAGCACTTAGATAAAATATCACCTAAAGATAAAGAGACAATTGAAATATTGAAAACAATGCGTGAAGACGAAGACCTTCATGCTCAGCAAGCTGTTGATAATGGTGGAGAGGAATTACAAATTCCAACAAAGAAAATCATGAAATATACTGCTAAGCTAATGACATCAACAAGTTCACATATTTAACATATTAAAAATATTTAGTTAAATCAATAGTTGTATTTATCCTTTTAAAGTAATGTCTTACAGAATCTGTTTTAACATGGTCTGCAGTAAATATTCCATAAAATTTGTACACTGTTTGTCCAAAGATATTTTTTTGATGTGCAAAAACAATTCGATCATGCTCATCTTTAGGTGGTATCGGGTGAGGTTTTAAATCTTTTCTAAATTGCAATATAGTATTTGTTTCTTGGTCATATCTGTTAACCCAGTCTGAATTAGAATAAAGTTTAGGAAACCAGACCATTTCATGAAATTTATCGATTCTCCATACCGCTCTCTGATAATGCCCTTTTGTGTAGCCAAACAATCGGAGAACATCTCTATGGTTCAATAAAGCCACATTATCATTGACCCTTATTATTTGTTTTTCTATAAAAGACTTTGGAAGAAATTTTTTCTCATAATCCCATGCAATAGTATTACCTTGTTCAATCAAATGTTGTTTTCTATTTTTTACGAATTGAACAAAATCATCAATCTCGCGGTTTAGGTCAGTAAGTTTTTTATCAGTTTTTATTCCGTGATTATTTACAAAAACAGCAATTCTTTTGCACTCCCAATCTGTTGCTTCTAAAATTTCAGCATCTCTTTTGATATCTGCAATTTTATGATTTTCTCCACCATGCTGATCCTCATCAATTTCTAGATAGAGTTTTAGTGATGGAAAAGCTAGATCTGCTAAATAATATTCTTTGTTTTGAGGCGGATTAATATATTGTTGACAGACATATTCTATATCTGGATCATCCAATAAATGAATTACTCTTGTAATTACATATAACTCCCATCTTTTACCAGAAATTTTTTGAAAATTTCTAGTTACATAAGTTTCTTTTGAAATTACAGACATTCTTACTATTACTCTGTTCTGATTCCTCTTGATTTAAATATTTCATCACAGAGATGCATATCTCCAATACCAAATTGATTACTTACACAAATTTGAGCATCAGCGAGGTCTAGAACTAAATCTTTGTCATTTAAATAGTCGCCGCCTCTGCCTGTAACAAAATATCTCTTTGAGCCTTTTTGTTTATGCAGTTCAATCGCTTCCTCATAAGTTTTCCACATCTCAAAATCATTCTTCCTGTTAGGTTGATTTGATGGAGTTCTTTCAATAACTTTTATTGGGAATTCGCTAATCGTTATCTCAGGATTTTCATCTAAATAAGCTTTAATTACATTGAAAATATATTGATTTTTTGCCATTGCAATTCCATCAAATGTAAATTTTGTAAAATCTTTTTTCTTTTTTCCAGAGTTTGAGATCGTAGTTACAGTATTTTTTTGAATATTTTCATCAATGTCTGTATTAGATATTTCAAGATCTCTTCTACATTCAGCAGAAAATTTTGAAAGGAGTCTATATAGTTCATCTTTATCATCATCACTAATTTCAACTACATCTCCATCTTCTTCATATATTTCATTTAATTTTTCAAAAACTGCTTGAAAAGATTTTATAACATTATCATCTGCAAGCATCTGAAGTCTTAATAATGGAAAAGGTAGTCTATTTATTTCTTTTTGCTCTAGAGTCCCATCCATAAGCATATCTCTAGTTATATCGAGTATTTTTTGATAAATTTTTACTTTTTCATCAAATACTCTTTCACTTTTCTTTGACTCTTGTTCAATTTCTGTTTGTTTTGTTAATAAAAACATAGTTAAAACAATTACAAAAATAGCTCCAAATGATGAGCCCAATACTCTTGCAGCAATTCCATCTCCAATCAATTCAAATAGTGGTGAAAAGCCAATTGAAACAGATATTGCAATAATGACTAGAGCTAATAAAGTTAGCCAGCCTTGCCGTTGTGTTTCTTTAATATCTTTTTTCATGCTCACTCTCCATTCTTTTAAATTCTATAAAATATGTGTTAATTTAATACTATATTATTCAAAAATAATTGTAAATATGGCTAAATGTATACACAAAAATTGTAATGGTTCAGGATTTCCCGGGGCAAAGTGTGATATGTGTGCATCGGTATGGTGTAAAAATGGTAATTGTCCTGGATCTCACTTTAAAAAGCAGGTCAGTCGTTCTAATGGAGCAAAATGTCAGAGTTGTAGAAAAGGTACAATTACTTACATAAGATAAAATAATGGGAATTTTAAAAGATATCTTAATTGGTGGAGCTGCATGGAAAGCTCTAAAAAGATCAGATAGACCAGGCGTGGTAGCTCCCCCGAATTGCACTTTATTAGGAATGGAGCACATTGGATTTGGAAGCAGATGGAAAATTATTTACTGTACTAATAAGAATCCCAATGTGAAATTAAGCTTTACTATTGGCCCAGGAACTACTGGCATGAATTCAGGTGGTAATAAATGGAAATTTCACTGGTCCTAATTAAAACTTCCTCTCATAAGACTCTCACCGATTAAAAAAACACTAATACCTCTTTCTTTTAAATAGTTCATATCATCTTTATTTTTAATGCCAGATTCAGCAATAAAGATATTATTAGCTGAGAAAGAATTTTTTAAATTTACTGAGTTATTAATATCAACTTCAAATGTTTTGAGATTTCTATTATTAACTCCTATTAATGCATTATTAAAATGCTCAACCCTTTGAAGCTCTTCTGCATCATGAACTTCAATCAAGTAATCTAATTCAAGAACTTCAGCTAAAGCTACAAAATCCGTTATTTCTATATCTGACAGAATGCTAGCGATGAGTAAAATACAGTCAGCTCCTATTAGTTTAGCTTCATAGATTTGATATTCATCAACCATAAAATCTTTTCTTAAAATAGGTAGTGATGTTATTGCTTTAACGTCTTTTAAGTATTGATTACTACCCAAAAAAAAGTCTTCTTCTGTAAGAATAGATAAGGCTGCAGCCCCAAAAGCCTCATATTCTTGAGCTTTTTGGATTGGATCAAAGTTCTCGCTAATAATACCTGCACTTGGTGAAGCTTTCTTTATTTCTGCAATAACAGCCTCTGCTTTTCCAGCAAGACTCGCCTTAAATTTACCCTTTGGAAGATCTAATCTGCTTAGCTGCAATTTAATTTCATCTAAAGATACTGCTGCCTTTTTCTCAACTAATTTAGCTTTAGTATTTTTTACAATGTCATTTAATATTGTCATTAGCTATTTGATACTCGTACATAGGCTGCTAGTTTGTCAGCTGCTTTGCCGCTATTCATTAAATCAAAAGCTAGCTCTACTCCATCAGCAATGGACTCAGTTTTTCTTGCCACATAAAGGCCAGCCCCAGCATTTAGAGCAATCATGTCTTGAATTGGTGATTTTTCACCGGTAAAAGCCTCTCTAACTAAAAGTAAACTTTCCTCAGGAGTTTGAGCAGATATCTCACTAAAGTCTGCAGTTGAAAGCCCAAAATCTTTTGGTGATATTTTGTACTGATTAATTTTATAGTTCTTAAGTTCAGAAATTGTGGTTGAGCCCGTAATAGTTATTTCATCCAGGCCATCATCTCCATGAACAATTAAGACATGCTCCATATGTAAATTTTTTGATACCTCTGAAAAGGTCTCAAGTAATTTTTTATCATAAACACCTAGAACCTGTCTTTTAGCTCCACAAGGATTAGTATGAGGGCCTAACAAGTTAAAAATAGTTTTTTGGCCTATACGTTGTCGTGCTGGCATGACATATTTCATAGATTGATGATGTAAAGGAGCAAATAAGAAGACAAATCCAACCTTTGCAAAAATTTTTTCAAGTTTTTCTCTGTCATGACCAATATCAGCACCTGCAGCTGTTAAAAAGTCTGCACTACCAGATTTGCTAGAAATAGCCTTATTGCCATGTTTAGTAATTTGAGCACCGCCGGCTGCAGCAACAAAGGATGATGCTGTAGAACAATTAAATGTATGGAGCCCTGTGCCGCCTGTCCCACACGTATCAATATGACTTCCATCTCCCAAATTAAATCTTAAAGATTTTTCTTTCATAACTTGAGCAGCAGCTGTTATTTCTACCTCTTCAATGCCCTTTTCATTTAAAGCTAAAAGGAATTTCTCAATATCGCTATCATCAACCATACCGGTCATTATGCTTTCAACTGCTAACTGCATCTCTTCAGACCTTAAGTCTTTCTTGGCTTCTAATTTTTTTAGAATAGTTTCAATCATAATGTTAAGAAATTTTGAATGAGTTTTTTACCGAAATCTGTTTCTATAGATTCAGGATGAAATTGTACTCCGTAAATTGGTCTTTGTTTGTGCTGAACTGCCATGATAATGTCAGGATTATCTTTGAGTACCGAAGTTATTTCTAACTCATCTGGTAATGAGCTTTTTTCGATAATTAGGCTGTGATATCTAACCACTGAATAAGGATTATCAATATCTTTAAATAGATCTTTATTGTTATGAGTAATTTCTGAGAGTTTTCCATGAAATATTTCTGGAGCTTTTATAATCTTGCCACCAAATGCTGCTCCTATAGATTGATGTCCTAGACAAACTCCTAGTATTGGAACTGATGAAGCTTTTATTAAATCAATTGAGATACCGGCTTCATTGGGAGTACAAGGTCCTGGAGAAATTACGATCTTCTTTGGATTAAGCAAAGCTATATCTTGGAGAGTTACTTCATCATTTCTTTTTACAATAACCTCTTCTCCAAGTTCTCCAATATAGTGGACTAGGTTATAGGTAAAAGAATCATAATTATCTATAACTAAAATCATGAAATCATCTCCATAGCATCAACAAATGCCTTGGATTTTTGTTTACATTCTAGCCACTCATTTTCTGGTACTGAATCAGCAACTATTCCAGCTCCAGCTCCAACATGAATAATATTATCTTTAATAACAGCAGTTCTTATTGCTATAGCTGTATCTATACTGCCATTCCAGGAAATATATCCTATAGCACCACCATAAATTCCTCTAGAGCTTGGTTCGAGTTCATGAATAATTTCCATTGCTCTTATTTTTGGAGCCCCAGATAAAGTGCCAGCAGGCAGTGATGCTTTGAGAGCATCGATATAATTTAAATCGCTATTAATGCTGCCAACAACATTTGAAACGATATGCATTACGTGTGAGTATTTCTCAATAATCATTTTATCAGTGACTTTTACTGATCCAATTTTTGAAACTTTACCAACATCATTTCTTCCTAAGTCAATTAGCATTAAGTGTTCGGCTATTTCTTTTGGATCATTTAATAAATCTTTTTCATTCAAATTATCCTCTTCAGATGAGCTGCCTCTTTTTCTGGTTCCAGCAAGTGGCCTTAAAGTTAATTCCTCATCTTCTAGTCGAATAAGAATTTCAGGAGATGAGCCTACCACTTGATAATCTTCAAAATCTAAGAAATACATATAGGGAGATGGATTAAGTTTGCGGATTGCTCTATATAAAACGAATGGATCGCCATGGAAATCTGAGCAAAAATCTTGGGCAAGAACTACCTGCATAACATCACCTTCTTTGATATAACTCTTAATTACATCAACGGCATCAAGATATTCTGGCTTAGTAAAGTTTGATTTAAATTCAAGCCTTCCGGAAGGCTCCTTAAAATTATCATTAGGAATTTCAATCGAATAATTTATTAAGCTCTCAATTTTATCTAATTCATTTTGAGACTCCTCATAAGAGAGTTTTTGAGGACTTGCATTAAATATGATCTTAATTGAATTAGCAAAGTTGTCATAAACAATTAATTTTTCTGCCTTGATTAGAAATATTTCTGGCATATGATCTTTAAATTTCGAATTCTTCGCAGTTAAATCAGCAATTCTAGCTTCAGCATATTGAGCACTCTCATAAGCAAAAAATCCAACATAACCTCCATAAAATCTAGGCATTCCATCTAATTCAGGTGCAGAATCTTGGGAGGTAATCTCCTGAATACTGCTGAGGGGGTCCTCAGAATAAAAAGAATCTATAACACCATTAATATTGGTTTCAACTTGATTGCCTGAAATTTTTATAGAATCTTTGCAACCAAATCCAATAATTGAATATTGAGCCCACTTATCCCCTCCTTCTACAGATTCCAATAAAAAGGTATTTTGCTGTGCTGAGACTTTTAAATATAAAGAGATGGGTGAATCTTCAACATTATCAATTTCTCGTGTTAAAGGAACTATTGAATAGGCTGAATTAGCATAATTTATATACTCTTCTTTTGTAGTCATGTTAAAAATCTATTATGTGCCCAATGGAAATATTATGCTCTTTAAACCAGCCTTTATTAACCTCTAAAGCAAAAGCAGCTTTATTTTTAGAGCATGTGCTAGCTTCAGACATGGGAACCATATCATAAATTTCTAAAATTTCTTTTTCTTTGGACATAAAAGCAATACTAAGAGGAATTTTAGTATTTTTCATCCACATACATCTTGGCGTGAAATCCTCCCATACAAAAAGCATGCCAGTATTTGGTTGAAGTGATGATCTAAACATTAACCCTCTTCTCCTAGAAGAAAAATTATCTGCTACTTCAATATTAGGTAATATTGATTTTAAGTTTATAATTTTGGGTTCTGTAAAAGCAGTAGCAGGAAAGAAGAGACTGCTAATAAGAAAAAATTTAAGAGATTTGTGCGCGGAGATTTGAGATGGTTTCTTCATAATTATCAGTGCCAAAAATTGCAGAACCAGCAACAAATGTATCAGCACCAGCTTTAGCGACTTCAGCAATAGTGCTTAAGTTAACACCCCCATCAACCTCCAATCTGATATCTTTTCCAGTTGCATCAATCATTTTACGAACTTTAGCAATTTTATTAAGAGTGCCTTCGATAAAGCTTTGACCTCCAAATCCTGGATTTACACTCATTAGCAAAACAAGATCTAGATCCTCAATCACATCATCAAGTACGCTCAAGGAGGTGCCTGGGTTTATGGCCAATCCTGCTTTACAACCTTTGTCTTTAATGGCGCCAATAGATCTATGGACATGTTTTGTGGCCTCAGGATGGAAGCTAATCAAATCTGCTCCTGCATTGATAAAATCTGCAGCCAAATCATCAACAGGCTCTATCATAAGATGGACATCGATAAAATTCTTGATTCCATAATCTCTTAAAGACTTGCAGACCATGGGCCCTATAGTCAGATTTGGTACATAGTGATTATCCATGACATCAAAATGAACCCAGTCGGCTCCAGATGACATGACATCCTCTACTTCAGCTCCAAGCGTTGCAAAATTTGCTGAAAGTATCGAAGGTGCAATTATGTATTTATTATCACTCATGGGCTAATTCTCTTCTTTATGAGCTCTAATGGCAAGAGAAAGACGCTCAGGAGACCCGACATCTATCCATAATTCACTTGCTTCATGGCCTGTGATCTTATTTTGGTTAATAAGATCTTTCAGCACATAATTCCATATATCAAAAGGTGGTTTTGGCAATTGCGTTGTTTTAAAAATAATTGGATTGATGACTGATATCCCTGCAAATGTGAGCTCATTTTGAGATTCAGAAATAATAACTTGATTATTTTTTATAGAAAAATCTCCAAAGTTATTATGTTCTGGATTTGAAACGCCGACTAAATGAGCAGCACTGACCTCAGTTGGCAATGTATCTATTGGTATCTCATGATAGGTGTCTGCATTAATCAAGAGAAATGGCGCATCACCAAGATGCTCAAGAGCATTTAAAATACCGCCGCCTGTTCCTAGAATGCATTGTTCTTTTATAACTGTAATATCATGATTTGAATAATTTTTAGCTAAATGTTTTTCAATCATATCTCCTAGATAGGAAACATTTATAACGATTTCATTAATACCTGCATCTAAAATCTTATTAATATTTCTATCAAGCAAAGTCTCTGATCCTACTTCAATAAGAGGTTTTGGCATATCTTTAGTAAATGGTAGAAGTCTTTTACCTATTCCAGCAGCAAGAACCATTGCTTTCATAATGATGCTAATTTCTCAGTTAATCTGGGTTTAATTGTATCAAGCATATAGTTTTTACAAGACCAATTATTTGGAAGAATGTTTATTAAATTATCTAAAATCATTGGCAAGTCATTTAATCTGAAAGATCTTTTATTATTCATATAAAGCCTTGATAAGGTTCCAAGTATTCTCATATTTCTCTGGATCCCACCCCATCTAAAACACTCAAATAATTCATCAGCATTTAAATCTACTGCAGATTTAGTTTTATAAAATGCCAAAGAATCTTTAACAAAAGACTCATCAAATATTAAATAGTGATCTAACAATATTCCGGCTAAATCTATTCCTATAGGCCCTATACAAAGATCTTGAAAATCTATAACGCTAATCACATTAGCTTCTGAAGCAATAAGATTCCTTCTTTCAAAATCAAAATGGCAATTGAGTTTAGGGTGATCACTAAGATTTTTTATTGTTGCAGCAGATAATTCTAAAATTGATTTATCAGCTTCGATTTCTAAAAATTCTTTGCAAAAAACTTCACTAAAAAGACTTATCTGATCTAGCAATTCATCTGCAGAAAGATTTTGAACATCAAGATTGGGGATTTCTTGAATCTGAATGAGCAACTCAAGACTTTTGTGTGTTAATTCTGTTTTATTAGATTCATTAAGTATTTCTAAGAGATCATCATCACCTAAATCTTCTTGAATGGTAATACCCAACTCTGGGTTATGCAGTAAAACCTTTGGTACATTTACATTATGTGAAGATAACATTTCTGCTAAGTTGCAGAATTCAAGATGATTGCCATTTGATTTATCTAAAAAACAAAGTACTAAATGATTTGAGTTATATATTAATCTCCAGTACTCCCGTCCGCTTGCTTCCAACTTTAGAGCTATAGCTCTTTCACACTCATACCCGCATTGAGTTGCTAACTCTATAATCTCTGATTCTTTCAAATTAGCTGTTTTTTACCTCATCTGGCAATGGAGTATTATCCGGAACAAAGAAATCAGGCATTAGTTCTGCAAAAGGAACATTTGCATACTTGGTAAAATCTTTAACTCCGGCTTCAAAAAGAACTATGTCATCAATGCAAAAATTACCACTAAAGGTTTTAGAGTCTTTGGTTAAAATTGTATAAGCAGCATCAGCCATAATATCAACATTTCTTGATAATCTCATAATCTCATCTCCACCAAGATGATTTTGAACAGCTGCAGTTGCTATAGCAGTTCTTGGCCATAGTGCGTTAACTGCAACGCCTTGGTCTTTAAATTCTTCAGCCATTCCTAGAACACACATGCTCATAGTGTATTTAGCCATGGTGTAGCCAACATGAGAACCAAACCATTTTGGATCCATGTCTAAAGGTGGTGATAAATTTAATATATGTGGATTATCGGATTTAAGGAGATGTGGTAAACAATATTTACTAACCATGTAGGTTCCTCTTCCATTAATTTGATGCATAAGGTCATAGCGTTTCATAGCAGTATCAAGAGTATTTGTTAATTGGATTGCTGAAGCATTATTGATACATATGTCTATACCCCCAAAATGTTCAACAGCTTTATTTACTGCATCACGAACATTATCTTCATCACGAATATCACACACCATTGGTAAGGCATCACCGCCAGCTTCAATAATCTCTTCTGCAGCAGTAAAAATGGTGCCAGGGAGTTTAGGATGTGGTTCTGCTGTTTTAGCAGCAACGACAATTTTTGCTCCATCTTGAGCAGCTCTTTTGGCCATAGCTAGTCCAATACCTCTACTACCGCCAGAAATGAAAATAACTTTATCTTTTAAACTCATAATTTTGTTCCTTTAAAATTTTTCTAAATAAGGTCTAAGATCTAATTCTTGTGTCCAGGCTGATCTATCTTGCGAATGAACGTTCCAATAAGTCTCAGCGATCTTTGCAGGGCTTAGGATACCGTCTTTTTCTTTAAGTGCATATCTGTCTGGAAAATTTTCTTTTATCCATGGCGTATCAATTGCTCCATCAATAATCATGTGTGCAACGTGAATGCCCTCTGGGCCAAGTTCTCTTGCCATGCTTTGAGATAATGCTCTAAGTGCAAATTTAGCTCCTGCAAATGCAGAAAAACCTGATCCGCCTCTAATAGAAGCTGTAGCTCCGGTGAATAGGATTGATCCATGACCTCTTGGTTTCATATATTTTGCAGCCTCTCTTCCTGTTAAAAAGCCAGCAAAAGCTGCCATTTCCCAAACCTTTTTATAAACTCGAGCGGTAGTCTCTTCTATTGAGAAATAAACATTAGCCCCAGGATTAAAGATAACAACATCAATTGGAGCGATAGTTTCTTCAACTTCTTTAAATAAGTTAATAATTGAATCTTCATCTCTGGCGTCGACACCAAACCCCTGAGCCCAACCTCCTTCGCTTTTAATTTGATTGGTTAATGAGTCAAGCTCAGCCGAACTTCTTTCTCTTCGAACTGGACATACCTTGTATCCTTCTTTAGCAAATTTTTTTGTTAATGCGCTTCCAGTTGCAACACCTGCACCTATTATAATTGCCGAGTAATCTGAATTATTTTTCATATGAAATTTTATCTTGTAATATTAAACTTTAACAAATTAATTAATGAAAATGAAAGTAGACTTTATATTTGATTTTGCCAGTCCTAATGCTTATTTCTGCCATAAGGTAATTCCAGAAATTGAAAATAGGACCGGGATAAGCTTTAACTATGTACCTTGTTTGCTGGGAGGCATTTTTAAAATTACTAATAACCAAGCACCTATGATGGCCTTTAATGGCATAACAAATAAACTAGAATACCAAAATATAGAGATTCAAAGATTTATACAAAAACATGATCTTAAAAACTTCACGATGAACTCATTTTTTCCAGTTATGACTCTTCAACTCCAAAGAGGAGCTATTGCTGCAAAGTCATTAAACGTTTTTGATGATTATATAGAAGCAATTTTTAAAGGAATGTGGGAAATGAGTCTAAATCTTGCAGATCAAGAAATCCTAATTGAGCTTCTTGCTACTGAAACTCAAATAGATATTCCTAATCTTATTGAAAAGATGCAAACTCAAGAAATTAAAGATCAGCTTATTCAAAATACTAGCAGTGCAGTTGAAAGGGGTGCTTTTGGAATTCCCACTTTTTTTGTAGATGATGAAATCTTTTTTGGAAAAGATAGCTTGGGTGATCTTGAGGACTTTATTACAAAATAGAACTTTCCATAAGATACGCTTTCTAAGCTAACAGGTATAAAATAAATAAAATGAAAAAAACACGATTAGCTGCTATGTCAGTAATATTATTGTTAGCATTTAATCTTAATGCTCAAAGTAATAATTCAGAGCTAGTCACAATAAATAAATCATTTAATGCAACAACTTGTCTTATTTATAATCCAGATACAGGAATAATAATCAAGGATGCAGATATTAGTATTGAAGCTGACTCACTGAGATTTAGTGATAATCAAGCCATTAACCTCAATGACAACGTAAAAATTGATTTTCCAGGTGGTCTTCTGAGTTCTTCTAATGCACTAATTGGAGCTTCTAAAGAGTTAATAGAATTTAAAAAAGATACTACTTTATCTCTTGAGCAGATACTTCTAAAAGGTGACGAGGGATTTTTCAATAGAGCAAATGATGCAGTTGAAATGGAAAATGGCAACATCTTTTTATCTTCAAGAGGTTTAAATATTGATTTTAAGTCCTTAAGAGGATCTTTAAGTGACGAGTTGAAAATTGAAGAGCCTAAGATTACTTCCTGCGCAGATTCAAAGACTGGTTGGCTTATTAGAGCTGACGATTTGGTATTAAATAATAAAACTTTTAGAGGTTTTGCTAGAAACCTTACTCTAGAACTGGGTGGTACTAAAGTATTGAAAGCACCCTATCTACCTTTTGCAACAACAAGTGAGAGATTATCAGGCTTCCTCGAGCCTTCTATCTCATCATCTTCTGATGGTGTTGATCTTTCTATTCCTTACTTTGCAATATTATCAGGCCATTCAGATATTACACTGAGCGCAAGAAATATTGCTGAAAGAGGTTCTGGTATAGAGCTAAATTATCGTTACATTAAAGAGCATACTAAGAACAATGTTGATGCTTTCTACTTTAATAACGATAAAGAATTGCAGAAAAATTTCCCTGAACTAGCAGATTCAAGATGGGCTTATAAAATTCAAGACTCTTTGATGCTTAACAAAGCTTCGGGAATTAATTTTGGAGAGATTGTAATTAATTGGGCCGAAGCTTCCGATGCTATGGTTTTAAGAGATATTCCAGGGGAAATTACTACAGTTGGGTTACAACGCGATCATTATTTAAATCAAAATATTACAATAAGTTCACGTTTTAATAACTTGGCAATGGAAGTTGAGTATCAAGGCTTTCAATCTTTAAATCCTCTATTATCAAATGGTTACAAGAAATCACCTGCAATTAATTTTAGTTTCAATAAAACATTTGATTCTATAAATATTAAACAAAAGCTAAATATTGCCACTTTTAAAGCAAGCAGCCTGCATGAATTTTTTGGAGCTTCATCAGAAATGGGAAGATATCTAAATTCTATTGAGGATCCAATTGAAGGAAAGCGAACTTTTGCAGACATAACCATATCTAAAATCTTTGATAAAGAATTTATTAAAATTAAAGCCGCCATAGGTGTAAAA
>Ga0209630_10004033_pt1 | contig 13078 bp, 7 predicted proteins | sample COG_01_FD_184745 | JGI IMG/M metagenome (GOLD analysis project Ga0209630, IMG submission 184745) | Pelagic Microbial community sample from North Sea - COGITO 998_met_01 (SPAdes) (version 2) | ecosystem: Environmental > Aquatic > Marine > Neritic zone/Coastal water | place: Helgoland, sampling... | reverse complement strand
TCGACGCCTTGCGACACTGCGCCCAACGCGAAGTTGTGATCCCTGATGTTGAATCGACCGACGACGCCCGCGTCGCGCGCGGCGACGTACAGCTCCCACGCGGCGTCGGACGCTTCCTCGCTCCTGACGTCTTTGCAGTCCGCGAGGCAGTGCCCGACGTCCCTCGCGCTCGGGAGCGACTCCACGCCGCGAGAGAGACGTAGACGCGTCGCGAGCTCGACCGCGCTCGCGATCGCCGACGCGCCGTCGACGCTTTTCCTCCCCGCGCCGCGTCCGCGCTCGCCTCGTCCGCGTCCACCGCGGCCTCCGCCGCGGGCGCGGCCGCCGCGGGCGCTTCCACGACCGCGGCTGCCGCCCCGGCCGCCGCCGCCGCGTCGACCGCGAGAGACGGACCGTCCGCGTCCGCGCGGGGGACCGGGAGGGTCGGACGCGCGCGAGGAGGAATCCGCGGACGAACCCTCGCCCGCGCTCGCGGCGTGGACGCTCACGCTCCACGCGCGATGCCGCGGTCGGCGCGACAGCGCGCGATGCGATCGCGCGTTCGCATCGTTCGCGCGCGGGGGGACGACCCCGCGGACGGACGTCAGCGCGAGCGCGCTCGCCATCGACTGTGGCGCGAACGACGTCTGGTCTTCGCGACGAAACCAAATACTCTTTCGTTGTAACAGAAGAAGTGACGACGAGCTCTCACTGCGTCCCGCGCGGCTCATGCTTCGTCGAGCGATGTCCACAGCGATGAGGCCGATATACGGGAGGATACAGTCCAAGCTCACGGACGCGCTGCAGCCGGCTACGCTCGTCATCAAGGTGCGTCGCCGTCGTCCGTCGCCCTCGTTCGCACCGCGCGTCCAGCCAGATCCCGTCGACGATCGCCCGCTGACGCGCGTCGTCCCCGACCGACCCTACCCGCGCGACTCCCAAGCAGGACGAGAGCTTCCAGCACGCCGGGCACTCCGGGAACCCATCCGGGGATCCGGACGCGGAGACGCACTTCAACGTCGAGGTCGTGTCCGAGGCGTTCAGCGGGAAGCTCCCCGTCGCGAGGCATCGGATGGTGTACGCGCTCCTGGACGAAGAGATCAAAGACGGCGTGCACGCGCTGTCGCTGAAGACCAAGACGCCCGCGGAGGCGGCGAAGTAGGCTATCGCTGTAATGTAGTAGTTGTACTGTAGAACGCGTCGTAGTCGCTCGCGCGGGGTTCTCGTTCGCGACGCTCGTGGACGCGCTCGTGAACACGACGTCACTCGGTCGTAAAAAGGCTAGAGAACTACGGAGCTCGGGTTTAAAACACGAGCAAACACATGATCACGAACGTCCCGAGCAAGAGCAACAGACGCGATAAGAACGACTGCTGCTCTTGCTCCGGGGACAAAATCTGCCTGCGCCACGTGGACCTCACCCCGGTCGCGAACTGCGTCCCGAGGCCGAGCAAGGACTCGAGGCGAAACATAAACGGCGTGGTGTTCGGCCCGCCCGCGTAGTCGCCGCGCAGAGGCGACCTAGGCGCCTGCGCGGAGAGTCGCAACCCGCTCGGGCGCATAGGGACGTCTAGTTTCTTATGCCTAGGGTCCTCCCCGGACGTCCCTCTTCCGTACAGCGGGATAACCTGCGTGAGGCGGGGCGGGGGAAAGAAAAATGAAATGAGAGGTCGGCGAGAATCCGAACGATTCGCCCGGCGCGCGCGGTAGGGTGCGACGGCGAAGAAGCGCGTCGGTCGGAAGAGGATTCGCGCGGCGCGGCGACACGCACCAGCTCCTCGCACACCCCCGCCTTGCACACCGGGCACAACTGCGCCTCGTTGAAAACTTGCAACCACCTGCGAACGGGGCGAGGGAGGCGGCGTTCGATGATCGACAGAATGATTCGTCAGCGTCGAGGAGAAAGATATGACACGCGGCGGCCGGGGTATCTTCCGCGGGGGGACGACGAATGCGCGGGAAAAAAGTCCGGACGCACTTGTATATGCACGACCAGCAATACAGGTGTCCGCACTGCGTCACGACCGGGTCGCACGCGACCTCGAAGCAGATGTTGCAGTCCGTCATCCCGGCGTCGTCGCGGTCCCCTCGCGATGGCGCCCCTTTTTCACCTTCTAACGCGCTCAAGAACGCGCGCTGCGGAGGCGCTCCCCCCTGCGCGCCGTCCAAGCGCTCGTCATCCCCTGAAATCGCGTCCGGATCCACCGACGTCGTCGACGGAGCCTGTTCGAGCGGGCTCGACGCGGACCTGCGTCGTAAACCTTCGACGCCGGCGGTGGCGTCGTCGTTCGCCTCAACCGACGATTTCGTCGTCGTCTCCGCTCGCGCGCAGCCGGTGAGCGTCGGCGTCGCCGCACTCATGCACGAACGGAAAGACGATAGCCCGACGAAACGCGCGAGTTAGACAGTCCCCCGCCCGCGCGGCGGTCGCGACCGCGCTCGCCGCCGAAGAAGTGCCCCGCCGAAGGTACGCTTGTCGGTTCCGGTTTCGGTACAGCCCTAAATTATGCGGAGCGTACAGTATCTTCTGGTATCTGGCATTGACAGGAGGGTAAATTTGAAGCCGGAAATTGGGGTTTTTTTGTGACTAAATACACATACAGTCAGTCTTCTACATAGGGCCTACTAGTCTGAAAATAATATCTTCTCACCGGTCAAACGCAGTTTCACGCGGTGAACTGATTCCGATGAAAGATCGTTTCAAACCGAGACGCAAAACGCGAGGCTCGCGCGCAGCGCCGGCTGCCTACATCTATCTGCTTTCCCGAAACCCTCGACCGCGGAGTCCCCGCCGCGCGACGCGATGACGACGGTGACGTCCGGGTTCGCGTGGAAGACCTCCGAGTGGGCCCTCACCCCCGACACGTTCGATGTCACGCACGACGACGCGGTCGTGACGTGCGGTCCCGCGGTCCCCGCGCGCGGAGGCTACCGCGCGGACGCCGTCGACGATCGCTCCACGCCCACGGACAGCGACGACGGGAGCCTCGGCAGCAGGAGCGGATGCGCGAGCGTCAGCGGCGACTCGGCATCGGGACGGCAGGGGAAGGCCGCGAAGTCGAAGCGCCCCGCGAGCAGCCCGAGGCCGCCTCGGTTGTGCGACGCGGAAGGGTGCCAAGCGCGCGTGTTGAATCGCACCCAAGGCGAGATCGTGCTCTGCCCGTTGCATCGACGCGACACGTCCGGGGTCGTCGTCGCCGCGAGCGCGTCCCCAGTGCGCTGGTGCTGCTTCTGCAAAAAAGTGCACGAGCTTCACATGTTCGCGAACAGCATCATCGGCGAGTCGCGTAAGCTCTCGACGTGCGAGCGAGGCGTGCGAAGAGGGCCGTCGTTCAAGGGCCGGGTCAAGTCGAAATCGCAGTCGCCCCCCGCGAGCGCGAGCGCGATGTCCGGACCGGGCGGCGTCGCGAAGGCGATCGTCAAGAAAGCGGCGTCGAACATCCGCGCGGCGAAGAAGTCGTCGTCCGTCAAGTCGTGCCTCTCCCTGAGCGCGGAGGAGCACCTCTCCGTGAACGAGGGCCGCTGGGTGCCGTCCACGAGCGGCGTGAAGATGGAGTTCTCCGTGGACGCGCACCCGATCAACGCGGCGAAGATGCCGGTGTGGTCGTTCGTGCAGAACACGATGAAGAGCACGTTCGGGAACGAAAGCGTCGCCGACGTCGTGACCGACGACGGAGAAGCGTTCGGCGGGAGCGAGCCTCAACACTCCGGGGACAGGAGCTTCGACTCCCTCAGCGTGAACGACGCGAGGAGCACGCGGAGTCTGTTGGGGTTCGACAACGACGCCGTCCCGAGCTGGTTCTCCGGCGGCGCCGCCGCGACCGAGGGGCGGTCGATCAACCACGATGATTTCGATAACCTCCTCGCGAACGTGACGTGCGATATGCTCCCCGGGAGCACGCGTTTGGTGATGTCCGTGGACGCGCCTATTCGCGATCTCGGCGGGTTCGCGCGCGAGGCGCCGTCCGCGGCGGACGTCGCGACGTCGCTGCCGCGCGACGGCGTCATAGGGTCGTCCATCGTCACCGTCAGCGCGCAGTGCGCGGGGCAGATCGGAGTGGGGTGGAAGGAAAACGACGACCAGTACGAGGTCCCAGGCGGGGACACGATCACGATGGACACGAGCACGCTCACGCCGCTGTCGCGCGGGACGAAGCCGATGACTTTGATCCCGCGCAGGGTGAAAGTTTCCCCGATCGTGCGACTCGGCGAGCCTCTGTACGTCGAAGGGCTGCACGGGAACGATCGCGTGCACGTGTTCGGGCAAGGCTTAGCGCCGCTTTCGATCGTCGTCCCGCAGAACTGCGGCGAAGGGCGGTTGCGGATCGATATTCCCGTGGACGAGGTGGATTGCGGCGCCGGGTTCGTGTCCGTCCAAGTGTTGAAGCCCGGGCGCTCCGCGTCCGGTTCGGAATTCATTCGCGTGCTCATCGTCGACGACGACGACGTCGCGGACGAGCTCGACGCGCTGCAGAGAGGCACCGGCGCCAGCTCGGACGCGTTCGAATCGATCCTCGAGCCGATCGAGTGCTTCTACGACTCGTCGTCGTTTGAGTTGTTCCTCGCGGATTTCGGGTGGCTCCTCGGCGCGCGTCACCGGCGGCAGTTGTACACCCCGTCCGCGCGCGCGACGACGAGGAATATCGCGAGCTTGTTGACCTCGATGGTCCACGCGTCGCACATCCCCGCGATCTCCGCGCTCTTGCGCGACGTCCTCGACGAGATAGACGATCAAGAGGAGCACGAGAAGGCGGTGAAACGCGAGACAAAACGCGCGGCGGAACGATGCCGCGACAACGCCCCGGTGTTCTCGGACGACGAGCCTCTGCCGATGGACGCGAGGACGGGGGTCTACGTGCACATCACGAGCTCGAAGATTGTCTGGACCGTCGTCCCCCTGTTCGCGGCGAGGTGCTTCCAGAACAGATCAGGGTGGGACGTCACCCCGGGAACTGTGTTCGCCGCGCAGTTCCCTTCGCTCGTGATCGCGACGATGTTCCTCGCGGCGGAATACTCCCCGTCGTGGTACGACGCGATGACACGTTGGAGCCGTGAAACGAGGGTATTTGTTGGTCGGCTGCAGGTGTTCATGCTCATGCTGGGTAACTGTCTGATCGGCGCCTCGGGCGGCGAACTCGGGTGCGCGGAATTGCACAAGTACTACCTCTTCACCATCCTTCACGCCGTGAACGTGACCGTCCTGTCGGTCACTCACGCGGAGAACGCGCCCATGTCCGCGATCCGGGTCGATATCGCCGCGCTGGTGTTCCTGCATCACGCGTTAGTATACGCGATTCACTGGGCGAGTTACGGCGGGCGTTTCGTCGATCTCCCGCTCCCGGCGGGGTCGCACGTCTACTTCGCCTTGAGCACGTTGTGCGTGTACGCGTGCGCGACGTTCGCGCGGGCGTACTACCGCCGCCACCTGCGGAGCGTGCGCATGATTCGCCTCGGTTCGAAGAGCAAGAAAATCGAATGAGGGAGTTAGTATCATTATTCAACGCCTCTAGCCAAAATTTGCTACGGTCGGGTGTCGATAAATACACTCGATGAAAACCCCCGCTGGCTGTTGCGTCTCGTCTCGCCAGTCTCGTCGCGTTGTGGCTTTTCGTCTCCCATTCTCGGAAAGTGGAAAATGTAAACGTCGCGTCTCGTCAGCATCGCGCACACGAGCACGCGCGCGCGCGCGCTCGTTCCCGCGAACGTCATGGCGACGTCGGACCCTACGCAGTACAATCCCACGATCGATCACGTATCCGCCGGGGCGATACACGCGAAGGTGCGTCGCGTCCCCTTCAGATCTCGCGAAATGGTTTTTCACGGAACTCGCTCATCTCCCGACGTGACGTGCTTCCCGTCTCGCGACTCGCCCTCCGCAGCAATGGAAGGAATTCAAAGAGCACGGCACCGCGGGGGACCCGGACGGGACCCTAAGAGAAGCCGCGGCCGCGGAGGAAGAGGCCGTGACGCTCGAGAACGAAGAGAAACACAAGAAGTACGGCCAGATTGGCCAACGCGTCTGGACCAAAGGCGCGCACGGTGGCGCGTACAAGATCTCCACGGGACCGGGCGCTAGCCTCGGGTACGACGCGCTGGAGCAGAAACCCGACGGGACGAACAAGGAAGTCGACGCGGGGTACGAGAAGCCCGACACCGGCGCGACGACGAACTTCGTGGGGAACCACATGACGCAGGGCGCGATCGACCTCGTGCAGAACGAGCTGACGCGCGCGGATCCAGATTTACACAACCGGCGCGCGCGTCTGGACTGCGCGCGTGGCGTGATCCGCACCCCGCCGCAGCGCGTCACCGAGCCCGCGCTCCTCCTGAACGCCGCGAGCGAAGAGACCACGTCAGCGAAGAAGATCAAGCGGAGCGTCGAGACGTACGCGTGGCGCGACGACGGCGACGTCGCGCGCGTGGACGTCCGCGGAAGAGACGTCCGGGGCGGCGACGTCTCGCGCGCGGCGCTGACGTCCCCGTCTCTCGCCGGCGACGACCCGCGGCGCTTCACGCTGGAGATACCTCCGGCGGTCGATCGCGGAACCGGAACGGTGAAAGGCGAGACGTGGGTGCTGACCATGCGCCTCGCGAACGACGTGGACGCGGAGAACTGCGTCGTGCGCGTCGACGGCGACGTCGCGCGCGTGATTCTCGCGAAACCGCGCCACCGGCGCGGGCCGTGGACGTCCCTGCGCGCGCCCGAAGACGTCGATCGCGCGAAGATCGGAGACGCCCGCGACGAGGACGCGAACCGCGCGCCTCCCGACCTCGCCGCGCTGCGACGGCAGCTCATCAAACAGCGGGAAGGGAAGCTCGCGGTGAAGCTGCCGTGGTTCCACGCCAAGTCGCTCCCCGCGCCCGCGGACGACGTCATGGCGATCGAGGACGCGAGCATTAACACCCTCGACACGAGCGTTATTCTCAACGCCGAGGAAGCGCACGATGCCGGCGAGGCGTGCGCGACGCGTGGCGAGCACGCGGACGCTTCGAGATGGTTCACGCGCGCGCTGGATTTGTACGGAGAGCGGTCCGAGAACGAACGCTCGAGGGCGACGACGCACGCCGCGCGCGCGAGGGCGCTGACGCAGATCGGCTCCTTACGCGACGCGATCGACGATTACTCCTCCGCCGCGGAGTTGCTGGACGCGATCGGGGCGACCGATGGTGACGATTCACATCCCCCTCCAGCGACAGGAAGCGAACAGACGCGGACGGAGCTCCGCGCGCTCGACGTCGTCCTCGCGCGCGGACGGTGCAAGCTCGCGCTCGAGGACGCCGCGGGCGCCGCGGGCGACTTCCGAGCCGTCGTCGAGCGCGCGCGCCGAGGCTCGAGCGTCGTGATCGCCGCGTCCGAAGCTCTGCGAGACGCGATGAAGATGCAGCACGTTCAGAAAGAGGCGAAAGAGAAAGAGGCGGAGATGAGGGAACGGTGCGGCGATTTCGGCGGCGACGGCTTCCCCGGGTTCGCGAGGCCGGGAATGCGGCAGTTCGACAACCGCGGGAAAAGCGGCACCGCGTTTTGACGACGTCTTTTGCGCGCGCGAGAGATGTTTCGCGTCTCTACATAGATTGTTTTTTGTTTCAAAGAGACCGACGTCGCCGCGCTTCACTCACTTCTTCCTCCCGCCGCGCTCCTTCAACGCGAGCGTCAGCGTCGAGCCTGCCTTGACGTTGTAATACGCGAGAGAGTTTTTATCCGTCAAGAACCCCAACCCCGGGGCGCTGATCTTCTGCTTATTCGCCGCGAGCCCCCCGACCGCTTCCTTGATGAGCTTCTTAAACTCGGACAGCGGCATCGACAGCGCGTCCACGGTGAGCGCGATGACGTTCCCGTTCAAGTGCTCGTCCCCGTCCACGGACGGGAGCTTCACGTTGACGACGCCGCCGCCGGGGTTCGCCGCGAGGAAGTCCTCCTCCGCGTCGAGCTCGACCTCGCCGATTTTCCTCTTCTTCGTCGCGGGCTCCTCTTCGGCGTCGGCGATGGGCGGCGGCGCCGGAGGCGCCACGGGCGCCATGGGCGCGGGCGCGACCGGCGGCGGCGGCGCCCCGAGCGGCCGCAGCGCTCCCGCGGGCGCGGGCATCGGCACCGGCACCTGCGGCACGATCGTCGGCGCGGGGGGAAGACCCGCGGGCGCGGGTTTCAGCGACGGGCCCGTCGGCGCGGGAGGCGGCGGCGCCGCCGCGGCGGCCGGGATCGCCGGCGGCGGCGGGACCGCGAACGCGGGCGGCGGCGGGGGAGGAGGCACCGCCGGCAGCGCGCCGCCGCCGCCGCCGCCGCCTCCCGCAGCCTTCAGAGCCCCCGCCGCGGGCACCTTGGGGACGGCCTTCTTCTTCGCGTCGATGCTGTCCTTGATGGCGTTGGAAACCTCCTCGTCCGTCGTTCCGAAGACGTCCGGCCGCGTCCGCGCGAGCATCAAAATGTTCGTCGCGACTTCCTCGTCGTTCGCCATCGTGCTGTCCCTCAACTTCGCGAGCATCGCCTCTTTCTGCGTCTTCCACTTCGGATCGATGAGGGATATCCTCATGTGCTCCGCCATGTCCTCCACGGCGACGAGCTCGCCCGTGATGGGCGACACCGCGAACTTCGTCGCGTCCGCGCCGGCGCCCGTCCCTCGCGCCTTCGCCTCCGCGGCGAGCACCTCGGGTTTTTTGTAGTTCCTCACGATCTTCATCGACGGCTCCGGGGCGGATAACCCGACCGTAGGCGCGGCGGCGGCGGTCGCCGCGCCTGCGGCGACGCCCTCCGCGATCATCGCCTTCTCGTCCTCGTCCATGTCCATCGTCTCGCCGTCGCCCGCGTCCTCCGCGCCGGAGACGCCGACGTCGCCGTCGCCGCCGTCGACGCCGCCGCCGAGATCCGCGTCCCGGAGCTGAGACATGATCTCCGTCACCGTGAGCGGCATCGGGAGGTCCTCGTCCTCGTCGTCGTCGAAATCGATCGTCTCCACGACGACGAACTCGTGCCAGTCGATCAACGCCATCGCCTCGCGTTCCTTCTCGATCTCGTCGTCCGCCGCCGCCTTGGCCGCGTCGCGCGACCGCTCCCACTCCAACCGTTGCAACGCGCGTTCTAACAGCGCGCTCTTGTCCTCGTCCTTGCTCAGCTGCTCCGCGACGTGCGTCGGCGGCATGAGCACCTTCGAGTACGCGTCCGCGAGGGACGTGAAGAACGTGAACATCGAGTGCGTCGGCTTCAAAAAGTTAAACTGCGGGTTCGAGTGCTCGCGCGACGTCAGCCCGGTCAAGAAGCTCTTCCCGTTCCTCGCCACGAACTGCGCCGTGAGCTTGATGACGTCCAAGTCCAAGCTCGTGATCCCGAGCGGGACGTGCACGGTGTACTCCTCCTTCTTCGGGGCGACCAACACCTTCGGCGCGGCCGCCCCCGTGCCCGCGACGACGGCGACGCCGCTCTTCTCCTGCGCCTCTTTCGCCGCCGCCTCGGCTTTCGCCGCGACGGACGCCGCGTCTCCGCCCGCGGCTTCCTCCTTGAACGCCGCGATTCGAGATTTATAAAACGCGTTGTACGGGTCGTTCGGTAACAGGAAGTTAAACTTCGCGTTGTTCTTCTCGCTGCCTAAGATTCTCTGCTCGAACTCCGGGCCGTTCCGCGCGACAAACTGCGCGGTCTTGTCCACGATCGCCTTGACGTCCGGGGGCGGTTGGATGATCCCGACCGCGTGCGTCTGCGTCTCGAGCTCGATCTTCGTCGTCCCGGCGACGTTCACGGACCGAGCATCGACGCCCTGGGCGAGGAGGGGAAGTCAAAGGAGGGGGCGAGGACGATGAGACGGGAGGGAGGACGGGGGCGCCGCGGTGCGAAAAATGATCGATCGGATTGGAAAGTCGGCGGAGGATCGGGGGCGCGACGACGACGCGCGGAGAAGCGCGATCGAACGCGCGTCGGGCGCGACGGAGCGAAGGACGCGCCCCCGCCGCGACCCGCGTCGATCGCGCGTTGACAGAGGACGTCGACGTACCGTCTCCGTCAGCGCCGACGTCGGCCCGGCGACTTCCATCCCGCTCATCCTCCTGATGCCCCCGCGCGGCGCGAAACCCTGCGGACTGGAGGCGATCGATCGATCCACGCCCGTCCCCGCCGAAGTCCTCGCGCGACGACGGCGGCGACGCGGTGACGCTCGCGGAGGAACCCGACCGACCGCGCGCGGAGGAGATCACGCCGCGAACCTGTCGCGTCTTACACGCCCGCGCGCCGCTCGTTCACGCGCTTCGACCGTCGCGCTGTGGCTAATGCGGCCCGGATCGGGGCGTCGTCGGCAGACACGGGCCGTCAGGTATCAGGTCGTCAGTGAAGGGCTGGCTGGCTGGGCGGGAAACGCGAGTCAAATATGAAATTCAGGCGCGCCTCTCCCCAGATCTCCCCGGCGTCGGTCGCAGGGATGAGCTCGATCGAGGATGAGCGCCCGCGGAAGCGCACGCGCACGCGCTCCGGGCGGCTCTCCGGCTGGGCCACGAGCGCGGCTCCTCCTCCGCCCGCGCCGAGGACGACATTCCTGGACTTGGACGAGGACTGTCACTCGCGAATCTTGAGTTTGTTAGCGCCGGCGGACATCGCGCGCGCGATGCGCGCGTGCAAAGCCCTCGCGCGCGCGGGCGCGTCGCGAACGGTGTTCCGCGCGCTATCCCTCCGTCTCGAGCCCGACCCTGACGTCGTGAACGCGCTCGACAAGGAGGGCGCGGACGACGACCATGGCATGGGGACGTTCGTGAAACTCCGCGACGACCCGCTTCGAAGGTACAAATTCATATCGCCGCTGCCGACGCTCGGTCTGAACGTGTGCGACAACGATTCGCCCGGGCTTCCGGTGTACGGCGGGTTCTCGTACCCGTCGTTAACGAAAGGGCAGAAGCTGACGAACCACGCGGACATGGCGGACTACACGTCCTTCGACGCGAGGGAGGTGTGCGAGCCGCGGAGGACGCATCGGTCGAGGATGTGGTTTTGTCGCGACGTCCTCACCTTCGAAGACGTCGCCGTGAAGGTGCTGCCGTTCCAGGAGAGCCCGGACGAGGGGTTCATGTGCAGGAAGTTGCGAGAGGTATCGAACTTGAAAGCGCTCGAGGGAGGGACCGCGGTGACGCCGCTGACGAAGGCGGTGACGGTCACCGGGAAACTTCTGTTCCCGCGCGACGACGAAAACGACGAAAACGAAAACTGGGAGAACGACTCCGACGAGGAGCGCGAGCGCCGGAAGAGAGAAGACGAGGCCGCGAAGCTGCTGCTCGTGCACCCGTACTACCCTGTAAACATGCGCGCGCAGTGGACGCGATCGTGCGACGCCGAGCACGCGGCGAGCTGCCGCCCGCCCGTGGAGTGGATCGACCAGACGGATGGCCGATTGTTACCCGAACGCGCGCGGAGCGTGTTCAGGCAAGTCTTGGAGGGGCTCGACTACGCGCACTCCCGAGGGATCTGCCACCGAAACCTCCACGCTGGACACGTGCTCCTCGACCCGCGCGCGAATGACGGCGAGGGGCGAGCGGTCATCGCGTCCTGGGCGTCCTCGCGAAAGAACCAGTGGCCGGTCGGGAACCAGTCGCCGCTGCGGACGTGCACGGTGCCGTATTACGTCGCCCCCGAGGGCCTCCTCCACCGAGACGCGGACGAGGACGAGGACGAGCTCGAGGACGAGGACGGTAACGTCGTCGACGATCGCCGCGGGGCGAAGTACGGGACCGGCGTCGACGTGTGGGCCGCCGGGTGCGTCTTCGCGGAGTTACTCCTGGGCCACTCGCTGTTCAATAAGTTTGCCTACGCGGACGGCGCGCAGACGCTAGACCAGCTCCTGTGCGTGTTCAAATTGTTCGGGACGCCGACGGAGGAGACGTGGCCGGACGCGATGTCGTACCGAGGGTGGTCCCCGGACGCGTATCCGAAGTGGACGCCCGCGCCGTTGAGCACGGTGTTTCCGAACATCGGCGCGTGCGCCGCGGATCTGTTGTGGCGGCTCATGGCGTTGGATCCGTCCAAGAGGATCACCGCGCGACGGGCGTTGAAGCACCCGTACTTCACGCGCCCGGATTTAGACGTTCCCGTGGTGGTGCGGGCGCGTCGACCGGAACGCGCGGCGGTCGAGGGAGAGAGGTACGCGGACGCGGGCCGGATTCTGCGCCGGAAGAAGCGCCAAGCCGCGGCGTTCGACGCCACGTTCGGAGGGACGAAGACTACTCGCGAGGAACGGAGGGACGAGCGCCCGCCGCCGAGGGACGAGACCGACGACGACGGACGGCTGGAATGGGAGATGCGCGGGGAGATTCCGGGCGGCAAGACGCTCAGGGGGCGGTACATGCATGTTCCCTGTCGCTTCGTCGACGTTTACGGCGAGTACCCAGCGGGGACGTACGTCATTGTCGAGTACGAGGAGCACCCCCGAAAAGGAGAAGAAAAATGCTGCGAGCCGGGGGGGGGAGGGGCGAGTCTTTGGCCGGGGTATGTCGTTCAACCGGTGCGGTTGGAAGGCGGTCGAAAGCTCGTGGTCTCTGCGCGGCTGGGTCGCTTGCTCGTGTCTGAGAATTTCGTGCTCGAACATTTGATGTTGTGAGAGACGATGAAGCGTCGTCGCGTATTAGCGTAGAGGAGCGTTTTATGAACGAACGAATTCGAGATTTCAACACAGACACGTTCCGCCTGCGTGAGGTTGAGAGGAAAACGTCAGCGTTTCGCGCGTGTGAGGTGACGCACGCGAGCACGTGGCGTCGAGCAGAGTCAGAGTTTAAACAAACAAATCACGTCCGTAGATAATATGGAGCTTGTGCAATATTGTCTGTTGTTTTCATCAACCTCCATCGCGTCGCGCGCGAAAAGAAACTGAAAAAAAACGAAACCAACCGCGTGCACCCGCGCGCGCACCTTTCACGATCACCGCCCTCGCTCATTGCGCCCCCGCGAGCTGCCTCAACATCTCCACCTGCTGCCTCTGATCCGGCGGCAGAAGCGCGACTTGATCCGGGGTCATGGACATCACCTGCTGCAGCAGCGCCTGCTGCTGATCGACGCCGCCGCCCGCGTCCGTTCCCGCCGGTCCCATCCCCATCCCCATCCCCATCCCCATCCCCATCCCCATCCCCATCCCCATCC
>Ga0209630_10004031_pt1 | contig 13083 bp, 9 predicted proteins | sample COG_01_FD_184745 | JGI IMG/M metagenome (GOLD analysis project Ga0209630, IMG submission 184745) | Pelagic Microbial community sample from North Sea - COGITO 998_met_01 (SPAdes) (version 2) | ecosystem: Environmental > Aquatic > Marine > Neritic zone/Coastal water | place: Helgoland, sampling... | reverse complement strand
ACGTAGAGAAAGGCCAACACGCGATAACACGGGTTAGGCAATTATTTGCGGCGTGTTTGGGCTATACCCTAGACGATAAACCGTTATCTTATGGCTTACAACGCGAAGCGTTTACAAAACCTGAGGGATTACAATCCCCGTATGTGGTTTTTTTACATGCGACTACATGGGCTAGTAAACATTGGCCTGATGCCTACTGGAAGGACTTGATTGCCTTAGCCGTAAAACAAGGGCTGAGTGTGTACCTGCCTTGGGGTAACAAAGTGGAAAAGGAGCGTGCTGAAATGCTGGCACAAACGTCTGATAAAGCATACGTGCTACCACGCTCCAATTTAACGGCCTTAACTGCCGTGTTAATGCACGCGCAAGGGGTGGTGGGGGTTGATAGCGGTTTGGCGCATTTAACGGCGGCGTGTCATACCCCTGCGGTTACGCTGTATGGATCAACTAGTTCTGTTTTAACCGGAACAATGGGGCCTAATAACCGCTGTCTTCAAGCTGATTTTAATTGTTCACCGTGTTTAAAAAAAGAATGCCAATACGATCAACCAAGCGACGTAAAACCGGCCTGTTATCAAACCTTAGCGGCTAAATTAGTCTGGCAAACCTTGAGTGATTTAATGCCATGAGCCAACTATCGAACATTGAAGCGTGGGCTAAGCAAAGCGCCGAACCGTTAGCAGTATCAATTAATGATGTGACTGTAGATCTACTGCAACCATTTCGGCACCTAAGCGGTAAAAGGCTGACCTGTAAAGCCACATGGCAAGGCCAAACCGTTATCGCCAAGTTGTTTTATGGGTCGGGGCATAAGCATTATGCCCTTAAAGAAAAACTGAACCTTGAAGCATTAAATAAAGCCGGGGTAAAAGCCGCTAAGCTGTTACATGCAACCGAGCAAGCCGATGCGGCCTTGTTATTGATAGCGTATATTGATAAGGCTGTATCACTTGCTGATTGGTTAAAAACAGAGCCGAAAGCAGCAGAATTTAAAACTGTCATGTCTGCTATGACGCGGTTAATTTTAACGTGTCATGATGCGGGTTTTATTATTAAAGACCCGCACCTAGATAACTTTCTACTACGCGATGATCAGTTAACCTTAATCGATGCGGGTGATATTGCTTATAACAAAAGCTCAGTGAGCACGGCTGAGTCGATCCAAAATATGGCGCTTTTTTACGCCCAACTAGCGATTACCTGGGATGAGCAAGCCTATCAAGTATTAAACGGCGTTACCACTGATCGCTCCGGTTGGAATATGGATAAAAATCAGTGGGCAGACCTATTAATTAAGCAACGACGCTGGCGACAAAAAAGGTTTATCGATAAAAAGGTTTTTAGAAGCTGTACGCCGTATATTTGCCAACAAACGGCATCACGATATTTAGTCGCTAAGCGAAGTTTTTATACCGAAGAAATAGAACAAGCCTTAAAAACCCCTGACCAACTAATTGAAGCGGGTCAGCTATTAAAAGACGGACGTACAGCAACCGTTGCCCGAATAGAAATACAAGGCAAGTCATACGTACTAAAACGCTATAATATTAAAAACCCAGTATATGCCTTGCTGAGGGGGCTTATTTGGTCCAGAGCGGCGGTTTCATGGAAAAATGGCTTAGTATTAGAAATGTTAGGCATACCCACAGCACTTTCCTACGCATTAATTGAAGAACGCTGGGGGCCAATAAGACGCCGTTCGTATCTTTTATCTGAATATATAGACGCACCACGAGCGTGGGATATTTTTGAAAACCAACGTTATGATGATGAAGCTAGGCAACATTGGGCTAAAAAGATACAGGCTTTATTTGCACTATTAAAACGCAGCCAAATTAGCCACGGCGATTTAAAAGCACAAAATATACTGTGCCCTGATAAAGGTCCTGTGTTTATTGATTTGGATGGGATGAAAAGCAAGCAGGGCAAAAAAATGTTTTTACGGCAATACACAAAAGATATGCAACGCTTTCATATCAGTTGGCCGTTAAAGTGGAAAAACAATCCGTATTTTCTTTTAACACCGGATAACAAAAATCAAGTGGATGATATTGAGATAAATAAATAGATTAGACTGTTAATATGAAAGTAACCCCCCCTATTGTAAACGCTTATAAAAACTGGAAACGTAATAGAAAAATTATGCGTGAGAAGCCAGAGCTATGGCATTTTGGTGATTCAGGGTTCGGGTACATACAAATACCTAAAGTGGCTACGCGCTCAATACAGCTTTGTTTAGCGAATTATTATGTTGAGCAAAAAAATATCAGTAAACCACTGGAATGGAATAGTGAAGCTATACGTGAAATCGAAGATAAAACAGCATTTCACGCGACTCAAAAACAAATTTTTGAGATATCCAAAGACACCTTCATTTTTGCATTTGTACGTAACCCTTATGATCGCCTTTATTCTGCGTATAAGAATAAAGTGCTTCAACCGTTAGAATCGGGAGCAAAGAACATCTTAATTAATCATGGTATTACCCTAGGCATGTCTTTTGAAGCATTTGTGGATATCGTTTGTGACATACCAGATGAAAATATTGATAGACATTTGCGTTCACAAAGTTGGTTTTTAACCCATGAGAGAAATCTCATCCCAAGTTATATTGGACGGTTAGAATCATTTGATGAAGATTGGGAGGTGCTTTCAAGCCGATTTGGTTTGCCTGCGCCAGAACGCAGGAACGTGAGTGCAAATTCTAATATGAAGGAAAGTACTGTATACACTGAGGGCATGAAGGAAAAGGTGCTGAGGCGCTATAAACATGACTTCGCACTATGTAGAGATAATATATAAGGCTTAAAAAGTAGTCAGTACCTAAACGTATGACAGGGTCGATATGGGATGAATGTGCCAATTAACTATTTTGGAACGCACATGAGTGTCACTAAGAGAAATAATTAGGATAAATATGAATAGTGAAAAAGTAAAAGAAAAAGAATTACATTTAGTAATTGTATGGAATAGTGCAAGGGATAAAGAAAGTGAGATTTTGAAAAATATTGTTGACCAATTTGAGTTAGCTGCTTCTTATCCCATAAACTGGGATTCATCTTATTTTTCGGACAACCTGTCGCGTTTCTATGGCCAGAAATTACCATCAAAATCAAGTAAAGTTAAAGAATGTGGTAATGGGGAGTTTTTATTAATTACTTTTTTAGATCACTCTCCGGAGTATGACTTCGTTGAGACTACGAGAGGGACTGAAATAGTTAATGTTAATGTTTTTAATTTGAAAACAAAATTTCGGAAAATGACCGGTGGTGGGAGTAAAATACATGCGACTAATACACCTGCTGAAACGCAACATGACCTGTCGCTTTTACTAGGTATTAACTATGATGATTATATAAATCTATCAAAAGAAGAGCTGGACAAGAAAAAGAGCGAGTTTGTTTCTCTCAAAGGGTTGGTAGGGTTTGATGGTTGGCGTGATCTTAAGCAACTATTTTATGTGATGAATAGCTGTATCAACTATGTTGTGCTCAGAAATTTTGAAATGTTGCCTGATGACTTTTACTCAGAAAATCATGGGGATATAGACTTTCTGGTTGAAGATTTTGAAAGAGCTGTCACTATTACAAACGCAGTCAAAGCAAGTCAAAAAGAAAACCGAGTTTATCATACGGTTAAAGTTGCTAACATAAACGTATACGTCGATTTTAGATATGTTGGAGATGGGTATTACGATTTAAAATGGGAGAAAAAAATACTCAAAAATAAAGTTTTAAATAGCGGAGGTTTTTTCCAACCAGACAACGAGAGTTATTACTATAGCTTGGTTTACCATGTACTTTTGCATAAAAAAAGAATAGCTGATGACTATTTATCAAAAATCAACAAAATCAGTGAGAGTGTATTAGGTGCTAAAGAAGTATCAAAAGGCAATTTTGATGGGCATTATGAACTGCTAACAAAGTATTTAACAAAAAATAAATATGTATTCTCCAAGCCGATAGATAAAAGCGTTTACTTTGATAAGCAATATGTTGATTATTCAGAAGTTTGTTCTAATTTAGCAAAGATTAATGTCAGTTTTGTGAGACCGTATTTGGTTGATCAGTGGAAAAACGGCTCAGGTTTTACGTATTTCTTAGGGTGTGCTGAAAATAAACAGGACGTTTTTATTAAATACGGTGGTCTTGGGGCTTCAGCTAAAAGAGAGTATCAAGTTAGCCTTTTATTAAGGCAGGACTGCGCATGGAATTTCCCGCAAACTTATTACTATGCGGATAAATATTCAGATAGTTTTGTAGTTCTAAAGAAAATAGATGGCATTCGTTTAGATCAAATAAAAGTTTCTAAAATAGATACTAAAGAACAATTAAAAATTTATGAAGGGTTGCTAAGAATAATAAATGTTCTTCATGAAAAAAAGATAATACACAGGGACGTCAGACCACAAAATATTCTTATAGAAGCAGATGGTAATCCGGTATTGATAGATTTTCAATTTGCAATAGACTACCGAAGAGTTAAATACAAAGAGTTAAAAAAAATAAGAAGAAACAAAAAGTTAATAAGTAGTTTAGGCGCTGAGTATGCGCGCGGCCCATATGACTGGGATGATGCATATTCTATGTTAAAAATCATAAACGAAATTGATTTTGCAGCTACACCATCTTTAGAAAATGTAAAAAATAGTTTAGTGTCATTGATCGGAAAATATAGAGTAATCTCTATGAGAAACAATGTTTTTTCAATCAAATATCAGCTGCTTCTGAATGTGATTAAAATTAAAAAAACAAGAATTAAAATAGCGATATATAACGTTTTATTTTTTTTAACACAAAAAGAAAAATACCTTAAAAAAATTAAGAAACATACTTGAAATAAATTTTTTGAACGATTTTCAGATAATTATGTTTTTTATGAGTAATTAGATAGGGTTGTTTTATCTATGGGTGACTTAAATAAAAGGGGCGTATGTATAGTAATAATTTAGCGCTAGTGACAGTATTGGTTGCATCCTACAATCATCAGAATTTTGTTACGGAATGTATAAAAAGTATTGTTAATCAAACCTATAAGAACATTGAGCTAATCGTTATCGATGATGGGTCCACGGATGGCTCTAAGGATATTATCGAGAAATTGTCTTTAATTCATAATTTTGAGTTTATTAGTCAAAAAAACCAAGGGTTGACAGCGTTGCTTAATAATGGACTTGTGCGTGCTAAAGGCAAGTATTTGATTTCAATTAGTTCAGATGATGCATGTATGTTAGATCGAGTAGAGAAACAAGTTAATCTTCTAGAGAGTAGAGAGGATATTGCCGTTTGTGCAGGCAATTATTTGACAATTGATGAGCGCAGTGTCCCGTTAAAGCTACAAAAATTTTCTAGTCCAAGCGAGTTAAGTTTTGAGAATCTATTTCATCGAAAAGGTAGTGGAATTAATGCCCCAACAGCTATGTGTAGGACTAATGTTATGCGTAAAGTAGGGGGGTATAACCCAGCGATTAGACTTGAAGATCTTTATATGTGGCTTAAGATTGCCAATACTGGGGCCGGTATCTATGTCATGGGTGATGTATTATCTTATTATAGAAAGCATGGAAGTAATCAGTCGAAAAACATATTTTTTATGGCAGATAACATAGAGCAGATTTATAGTGAATATAGTGATCGTCCAGATTGTGCAAGAGTTATTAATGGCATGCTGATTAATTTATTTGCCAAATCGGTTCGAAGGGGTTATTCGGGAGCACTCCAGTTGGCGAGAAGAGTAAACATCAGGTATTACAATTTAAAAATGATAGCCACTGTAATGCTTTGGTTGATAAAAATACCAATCAACAGTATTAAATATAAGTGATTAATTATAATGTTATTAAAGCTGATTCAGTTACGTCTTTTCCAAGTGAAAGGAAAGCTATTAGCTAGCTTAGATTCTTGGCGATCCTTCAATTTGCCATATTAATTTAAAAGTAAAAAGTATTAGGAGATATAATTGAAAGGCATTGTATTAGCAGGCGGTAGTGGCACTCGCCTTTACCCGATAACACGCGGTGTTTCCAAACAATTAGTACCGTTGTACGACAAGCCGATGATTTATTATCCGATATCAGTGCTGATGTTGGCGGGTATCAAAGAAATTCTTATTATTACGACACCTGAAGATCAAGCCAGTTTCCAACGTTTATTGGGTGATGGTTCGGAGTTGGGGATACGTTTTGACTATGTGGCGCAACCATCGCCAGATGGTTTGGCACAAGCCTTTATTTTAGGCGAAGAATTTATTGCTGACGATGACGTGTGTTTAGTGCTTGGCGATAATATCTATCATGGGCACGACTTGACCGTTATGCTGGCTAATGCCGTTAATAATGTGAGTGAGCAACAGTGTGCTACTGTGTTTGGTTATCGCGTGTCTGACCCTGAGCGATACGGTGTAGCTGAGTTTGATAAGGCGGGTAATGTGATCAGTTTGGCGGAAAAGCCTAAACAGCCTAAAAGTAATTATGCGGTTACGGGCTTATATTTTTACCCGAATGATGTCATTCAAAAAGCAAAAGAAGTTAAGCCTTCCGATAGGGGTGAGCTGGAGATAACATCGGTTAATCAGCTCTATTTATCGGAGCAACGGCTAAAAGTTGAACTAATGGGCCGCGGTTACGCGTGGTTAGATACGGGCACGCATGAAAGTTTACTCGAAGCGGCGCAATTTATTGAGATTATTGAAAAACGACAAGGCTTAAAAGTGGCGTGTTTGGAAGAAATTGCCTTTGAGCAGGGCTATATTAGTAAGCAACAATTAATCGATTTAGCGCAACCGCTGGCAAAAAATCAATACGGTCAATACCTTCTTCGTTGTGCGCAAGATGCTTAGTTCAATATGAATATTACGCCGCAATCAATTCCTGATGTGTTGCTTATTGAGCCAATCTTACACGGTGATGAACGGGGTTATTTTAGCGAAACGTTTCGACAAGACCTACTCGAAAAGGCGTTAGGGCATCGCATAAATTTTGTGCAGGATAACGAATCAAAATCATCCAAAGGCGTGTTAAGGGGGCTGCATTTTCAGCTACCACCTTATGCACAAAGTAAATTAGTGCGGGTGATCGAAGGGCATGTGTTAGACGTGGCGGTTGATTTACGGCGGGGTAGTGAGCACTTCGGCCAACACGTGGCGGTTGAGTTAACAGCAGAAAATAAAAAACAACTTTTTGTACCACGTGGTTTTGCACACGGGTTTGTGGTGCTGAGCGATTCGGCAACCTTTGCTTATAAGGTAGATAATTACTACGCTCCTGAATACGATAGAGGTTTGGCGTTTGATGACCCTGAGTTGGGTATAGATTGGTTGTTAACGCGTGAGAGCCTATCGTTATCGGCCAAAGATACTCAGCAACCCTCTTGGTCAGACCTCGGCCGCTGTTTTGATAGTCAGACCAACTACTATGCCTAAGCCGCAATCTATTTTAGTGACCGGTAGCCAAGGGCAAGTGGGGCAATCGTTTATTCGGTTGGCAGGTCAATACCCTCATTACACGATGGAGTTTGTAGACCGTACAAAGCTTGATCTGTGCCAACAGGAACAAGTGCGCCAATATTTTCAGCGTAATAAATTTGATTTGATTATTAATTGTGCTGCCTATACCGCGGTGGATAAAGCAGAGTCTGATACAGCAGCAGCGGATGCGATTAATCACTTAGCCGTCAAACAGTTAGCTACTATCGCTAAAGAACAAAACGCTAAACTGATTCATATATCTACGGATTATGTTTTTAATGGCCAACAATACCGACCTTATGTTGAAACAGATCCAGTCGATCCGCAGAGTGTTTATGGGGCTACTAAACTGGCAGCTGAACAAGCGATTATGCAAACGATGGAAAACAATGCATTAATTGTTCGAACCAGTTGGGTTTATTCGCCAACGGGTAGTAACTTCGTTAAGACGATGCTAAAACTGGGTGCAGAGCGTGATTCGCTAGCGGTTATTTATGATCAAATTGGTAGCCCTACCTACGCGAATGATTTAGCCCAAGCGATTATGACGGTGACGCAAAGTAAATACTTTAATCAGGCCGTTTTTGCCACTGAAATTTATCATTACAGTAATGAAGGCGTATGTAGTTGGTATGACTTTGCTAAGGCGATTTTTGGTGAGAGTGGTTTAAGCTGCCAGGTTACACCAATCGAAACCAAAGACTACCCAACGGCAGCAAAACGCCCAGCGTATAGTGTGCTAAATAAGAGAAAAATCAAGCAAACGTTTAATTTAACTATTCCTTATTGGAGAGAGTCTCTAAAAATGTGTTTAGCCGAATTGCAGGAAAAAAATAGATGAAAACAATTTTAGTGACTGGCGGTGCCGGGTTTATAGGCTCAGCCGTTATTCGACACCTGATTAACGATACCAATCATAAGGTGATTAATGTAGATAAGCTGACCTATGCAGGTAACTTAGAATCACTGGTGACGATTAGCGATAATGAGCGTTATATTTTTGAGCAAGTTGATATTTGTGATGCAGAAGAAATAACGCGGGTTTTAAGGCAACAGCAGCCCGATATTATTATGCACCTAGCTGCTGAGTCGCACGTTGACCGTTCTATTGATGGGCCTGCCGAGTTTATTCAAACGAATATCGTAGGCACCTATAATTTATTAGAGCAAGCAAGGCACTATTGGCAGGGTTTAGCAGTGGATAAAAAAACCGGTTTTCGCTTTCATCATATCTCAACGGATGAGGTTTACGGTGATTTAGAAGGCACTGACGATCTGTTTGTTGAAACGACACCTTATGCGCCAAGTTCACCCTACTCTGCAAGTAAAGCGAGTTCTGATCACTTGGTGCGAGCATGGTATAGAACCTTAGGTTTCCCAACACTGATTACAAATTGTTCAAATAATTATGGGCCCTACCACTTTCCAGAAAAGTTAATCCCCTTGGTTATTTTGAATGCCTTAGCGGGTAAACCGTTGCCGGTTTACGGTAAAGGCAACCAAATTAGAGACTGGTTATATGTGGATGATCATGCAAGGGCGTTGGTGTTAGTGGCCACCACGGGTGTCGTTAATGAAACCTATAATATCGGCGGCCATAACGAAAAGAAAAATATCGACGTGGTTCATACGATTTGTCAGCTATTGGAAGAATTAGCCCCTCAAAAACCTGTCAGCGTAAGTGCTTATAAAGACTTAATTACTTACGTTACCGACCGGGCAGGGCATGACGTTAGATATGCTATTGATGCGAGTAAAATACAAAAAGAGCTTGGTTGGGAGCCAATAGAAACATTTGAGAGCGGTATCCGAAAAACAGTGCAATGGTATTTAGACAACCAGGCGTGGTGTCAGCACGTGGTTGATGGCAGCTATTAGGGTGGTCTGTGGAGGATTGAGTATTAAAAGTGCTTTAAACCCGCATAGGCTAATGGTGGAGTAGGATGATAAGTGCTGTTAAACACCTCATTATTGTTATTTAGGGCGTCGGAGGGAGTTAGGGAGTTTTATCAGATTGAATCTTTTGTTTATTAATAATTGTATGTAGATTTTGAAGGGAACATACTTTCATTAGTTAAGTTACTTAAAAAAGTGGTGAGAGTATTTGGAGGATTTTAATCGACTACCAAATATTTTTGCACCTTTAACAGAGAGATGTCCATAATCTGTCATTAGCCAATCTCCATTTGAGGCGACTTTACAGTCTTCTCCGTCATCCCCGCAAAATAATTGATACGTGTCTATTATTATGAAGTTACTCGGCACACTGATCGTTGAAACAAGTACTTTGAACAAGGTGTGCTCTGCTATAGTTGGACTCAGGCTAGGGTCATCAAAAAAAATGTAATTTTTAACAGCATATTTAAAGTTTGGCATCGGGGTAAAGAGAATTACTTCATCGTAGTTTTGAGACCAAAATGAAAAGATATCTACTAGATGCTCACGGTTAAGGTCCTCCACTTTAAACCTATTAGCAAGAATAACTCTCTTGGTGTTTTGTTGTGTAGCCAGAGAGAATAGAGATTTGCAATACGTAGGGTCTCTTTCTTTTGTTTGCTGAGTTAGAGGGCAACCGGCACCAGTGATCTGAATAACATCAACCCCATTTTGTGCTAAAGCTATGGCTTTATCAGCAGCATGGGAATCCCCATAAACTAATAAGCCACTATTTAATAAATTCTCATCATCGGAGTAACAACGCCAGTCAGCAAGAAACTTATCAAGTTCAGGTCCTTTATTCTTAGAAAAATGACAAATTCCCTTTTTTACTGCCCTACCACGCTCAATTACCGCAGTTTGTTGTGAAGCGCTTCTAGTCAGACGGTTTTTATCGTAACCAGGAATGAGCTTTAAATACCCACTTAACCCAATAATAATAAAAATTACGGTGGTTATTACTGAGAATTTTAATATCGCCTTGCTGTCTATAGACTGCTTTGACCTAAAAGGTTTTTCTATATACAGCCAACTAAAAAATGCAAGTAAAAAGGTTAATAGGCATAAGAGTGCCATTAATAATGGCGGAGGGGCATAGTTCATTACATGACGTGTATAAGAAAATATAGGCTGATGCCACAAATATGCGCTGTAACTGATTAAGCCAATGCCTACAGCAATTTTGTTGCATAGGATTCGATGACTTAGAGTGTGATTATTAGCAAATAAAATTAACAATAAAGCACCAGAAGTTGGGATTAAAGTGTATGCACTAGGAAAAGGAAGGTTTTTATCGAAAGCAAAAACCGAATACATAATAAGGATTAACCCTATAGTGCTAAATAACTGTTCTGTTAAACGGGACAATTTAGGAATTAACTGTATGTTTGCGGCGAATGCAGCAAAAGCCCCTAAGAGAATTTCCCAACCTCGAGTTGGTAAGAGATAAAAAGCGGCATCCGGATGCTTATCTACTGACCAATGGGCCGCGATAAAAATAAAAATAAAAATAAAGAGAAGCAATGCAATAATATGTTTTTTACCGAAATTCCAAGTGCTGATTATAAATAAAGGGAACAATATATAATATTGTTCTTCTACGGCTAGGCTCCAAGTATGAAGGAGTGGTTTTAATTCTGCTTCGGTGTCAAAGTAGCCGCTTTCTTTCAAAAAAAGAAAATTCGATGAAAAAGTTGAGACCGCACCTAAGCTTTTCCAAAAACCTTTGAGTTCTTCAGGAGATAACCACATCCATGCGAAGGGGACACTACAAGCCATTACCAGGAATAGTGCAGGTAAAATTCTTCTGGCCCTTCTTTCGTAGAAATGTTTGAGACTAAACACCCCTTTGTCCATTTCCGATAGAATGATCGTTGTTATGAGGTAGCCACTAATCACAAAGAAAATATCTACCCCAACAAAACCACCGCTAAATAACTCAAACCCAGCATGAAATAATATAACAGGGAGAACAGCTAGGGCTCGTAGGCCATCTATTTCTGGGCGGTAATGCAATGTGAGTCCTCTAGATAAAACAGTTGGATAAAGGCCTTATAGAAAATAATTGATGCTGTATCCTAATCGTTTAAATATTTTGTTTTTATACGTTAGTTTGCTGATATTAAACCATTGTTAAGTTATAGCGAATTTTGTCTTTTCATGGTCGTATTCAAATTAGGGTATCTGTAATACAGTTGCCGACGTTTTTTTAGTTAATTCTTTTAGCCAGAGTAATTGCTAGATAAAATAAAGACGAGTTTCTTTTTCATGAAGATATTTACGTTATTTGATTCGTTAATAGTTTTTTATAGGCCCCGTTGTTAGCTATGAGGCTTTCATGCGTACCTTGTTCGATCACTTTTCCTTTATCCATCACTAAAATAAGATCAGCGTTTTGAATAGTCGACAGCCTATGCGCAATAACCAATGTGGTGCTTTTATGCATAACCGTTTCCATTGCTTGTTGGATGAGTTTTTCGGACTCGGTATCTAAGGCTGAAGTCGCCTCGTCAAAAATTAAAATAGGTGCATTTTTTAATAGGGCGCGGGCGATAGCCAAGCGTTGACGTTGCCCACCAGACAGCTTAACGCCATTTTCGCCTACCATGGTGTCCCAGCCGTTCGGCAGTTGTTCAATAAACTCTTTTGCGTTGGCGTCTTCGGCAGCTTTTTTAATGTCGTCCAACGGTGTGTCTTTCAATGCGCCATAGGCAATGTTATTGGCGATGGTATCGTTAAACAGGGTTACGTTTTGGGTGACGAGCGAGATATGTTGCCTTAGATTTTTTAAGCTGTAATCCTTGACCTCGGTACCATCTAGCAAAATATCGCCTTGTTGGTGTTGGTAAAAACGCGGAATTAAGTTGGCTAGGGTTGTTTTACCGCTGCCGGATTTACCGACCAAGGCCACCATCATGCCGGGTTTAATGTCGATATTGATGTCTTTAAGAACCGCCTCTTCAGTACCTGGGTAATTGAAGCTTACGTTTTTAATTTCAATATGGCCTTTGACGCGGTCTACTTCATAGCCGCCATTATCCTGTTCGGGTGCTTGGTCGAGCACCTCAAAAATACTTTCCGCACCGGCGATGCCTTTTTGGATATTGGCGTTTACTTCGCTCAGTTGCCTTATGGGCTTAGGCATTAGGCCTGCAGCGGTAATATAGGCGACAAACTCGCCGGGGGTTGCTTGGGTCATCAGTAGCAAGGCCAGGTAGATCATTAGCGCCAATGCTGAGGCAACTATCAGTTGTAATACTGGGGTGTTGATGGCGCCGGTTTGTACCATCTTCATCGCTTGCCTTAGATTGGAAAAACTGGCTTGTTTAAAGCGTTCTTTTTCGTACTCTTCACCACCAAAACTACGCACGACACGGTAGTTGTTGATTAACTCCGATGAGACATGGGTAATGTCGCCCATGGAAACCTGCAAGCGCTTACTAATGGCTTTAAATCGTTTGCCTGCGTAGTTAACCAGTAAACCGATAATAGGTGCGATAGCCAAGAAAATGAGCGATAAAGCCCAATTCATATAGATGAGGTAGGCGAGCAAGCCGATAACGGTAAAGCCTTCCCTTACGACGACTTTAATGGCATCGGTGGCGGCAGAGGTTACTTGAGAAACGTTGTAGGTAACGCGAGAGAGCAAATGGCCGGTATTTTGATCATCGAAGTAACCGTTGG
>Ga0209630_10004028_pt1 | contig 13086 bp, 10 predicted proteins | sample COG_01_FD_184745 | JGI IMG/M metagenome (GOLD analysis project Ga0209630, IMG submission 184745) | Pelagic Microbial community sample from North Sea - COGITO 998_met_01 (SPAdes) (version 2) | ecosystem: Environmental > Aquatic > Marine > Neritic zone/Coastal water | place: Helgoland, sampling... | reverse complement strand
ACGTAGCTGAAATTTTTACTGGTTCTCCAGGCAAGTATGTTTCTTTGAAAGATACTATTGCTGGCTTCCAAGGTATTTTGGATGGCGACTATGATGATCTCCCAGAGCAAGCGTTCTACATGGTTGGCTCAATTGAAGAAGCGGTAGAAAAAGGTAAGAATGTTTAAACCATTGATCAAGGGCTGTAAAAAATGGCGATAACTGTTCATTGTGACATCGTAAGTGCAGACGAATCCTTATTTTCGGGTGCGGTTACTATGGTCGTTGCTACAGGTTCTCTAGGGGAGCTTGGTATTACTCCTGGTCACGCGGCATTGCTAAGCGATCTGCGTCCTGGTCCTGTTCGATTGGTTAAAGAGACGGGTGAAGAGGAAGTTTACTATCTCTCTGGCGGATACCTAGAGGTTCAGCCTGGCAGTATAGCGATTCTTGCTGACACGGCTGTTAGAGCGGGAGATATTGATGAAGCGGCGGCAGCGGAAGCAGTCAAATCCGCTGAAACCGCAATAGCTAATCAAACAGGTGAAATTGAATACTCTAAAGCTGCGGCAATGCTTGCTGAGGCTACGGCACAACTGCGTACAGTGCAGACCATACGGAAGAAACTTGGCGGATAAACTTAGTGTTACCAGTTTCAAAAGAGCAGCTTGACTGCTCTTTTTTTTCGTCTAACCTAAATATCATTCAATAGTACATATATTGCAGATATAAGAGCCTTGAGTTGTGGCTTTATAACAAGTACCGTAAAACATGGAAACACCGAAGAGCCAAGGCATGATCAATGGATAAAGTTAATTTTGTAATTCTCGCAGCAGGCAAAGGAACGCGTATGCGTTCTGCTATGCCAAAAGTACTACACAAATTGGCTGGTCGGTCGATGCTTGGCCACGTGGTGGACGCGGTAGATAGTCTTGGAATAGCTCAAAAGATCATAGTCACAGGGCATGGGGCAGAACAGGTTGAGGCCGCGTTTCAAAATAATACTACTCAGTTTGTTCAGCAAACGGAGCAGCTAGGGACCGGGCATGCAGTACAGCAGGCAGAGCCAGCGCTAGGTGATGACGCAACGGTTATTGTTTTATATGGCGATGTTCCCTTAATCCGGCCAAAGACCATTGCAAAAATTTTGGATGTGGTGTCCTCCACTACCATGGGATTACTCACGATTCATTTAGATAATCCCCAGGGTTATGGGCGGATTGTTCGCGGTAACGGGGACGTCATTGAGGCTATTGTTGAGCAAAAAGATGCCTCCGCAGATGAGCTCAGTATTACTGAGGTTAATACCGGGGTAATGGCCTTAAAAGCGGAACATCTCCGAGCATGGTTACCAAAAATTACTAACAATAATGCTCAAGGCGAGTATTATCTGACTGATCTTATTGCCATTGCTAGGCAGCACGGCGTGGAAATAGTTAGTATTAACCCAGAATCAGCCACCGAGGTAGAGGGTGTGAATAATCGAGTGCAACTTAGTCAATTAGAAAGAGCGCACCAAAAGCAGTTGGCCGAAGCGCTCATGGTTTCGGGTACTAGCCTGGCGGATCCAGAGAGATTCGATCAGCGTGGCGAGTTGATTGCGGGCACCGACAATTTTATCGACGTTAACTGTGTATTTGTGGGTAAAGTCACCATGGGCAGTGGCGTGACAATTGGTGCTAACTGCCATATTACTGATAGCGTTATTGGTGATGGTGTCCAGATTTTACCGAACACGATTATAGAATCTTCAGTGGTTGGTGATCGCGCGGTTATCGGGCCTTTCGCAAGACTGCGCCCAGGGACAGAGTTAGCTAGCGATACGAAAATCGGAAATTTTGTTGAAACCAAAAAAGCCTTGGTCGGCAAGGGTAGCAAAATTAATCATCTTAGCTATGTCGGTGATGCAGAGTTAGGCGAAGAGGTTAATATTGGTGCTGGCACTATTACGTGCAATTATGACGGGGTGAACAAGCATAAAACCAGTCTTGGAGATAAAGTATTTATTGGCTCTAACAGCACGCTCGTAGCGCCCATAAACGTTGATAAAGGTAGCTTTGTTGCAGCAGGCTCCACGGTTACCAGCAAAGTACCAAAAGATAGTTTGGCTGTAGGCCGCGCCAAGCAGCGCAATATTGACGGCTGGAAACGGCCCACTAAAAAAGGAAAGGAAGACTGATTTATGTGTGGAATTGTAGGCGCAGTTTGCCAAAGAAATGTTTACAAGATTTTAATAGAAGGCCTTAATCGCCTTGAGTATAGAGGTTATGATTCCGCTGGCCTGTCTGTTTTAGATGCAGATCAAATACTCCAGACACGGAAGACTTTTGGCAAAGTTGCAGATCTTAAGGCCTTATGTAAAACAGATTTCGCCGTTGGCAATAGCGGTATTGCCCATACTCGCTGGGCTACTCACGGTGAACCGAGTAGTGTCAATTCTCACCCTCACACGTCTGCTGGTATATCGGTTGTTCATAATGGAATTATAGAAAATCATGACGCGCTGCGAGAAGAAATGCGAAATGCGGGGTACACCATCGCATCTGATACTGACAGTGAAGTTATTGCACACCTGATCCATAGTTACTTGGATGAGGCCACCGATCTGCGGCAAGCAGTGACCAAAACCATCTCTAGGTTAGAGGGTGCTTATGCATTGGGTGTTATTTCACAAGATCATCCAGATTTACTAATTGGAGCTCGCAGTGGAAGCCCATTAGTGGTGGGCGTAGGCATGGACGAGCACTTTATTGCTTCTGATCAGATGGCATTACGCCAAGTAACGGACCGATTTGTCTATTTAGAGGAAGGCGATGTAGTCGAGCTCACCAGCGAGTCGTATAAAGTGATCAATGGGCAAGGCAAAGTTGTTGATCGCGAAGTGCATCAACTTGAAGACACTGATCACTTAGCTGACAAAGGGGACTATCGGCATTTCATGCAAAAAGAAATGTTTGAACAGGCCTCTGTTATCGCCGACACGCTTGCTGGCCGAGTTGGCACAGATCATATAAACGAGGCAATTTTTGGGTATCAGGCAGAAACGCTTTTTACACAAACTAAAAATATTCATATTATTGCCTGTGGTACCAGCTACCATTCAGGATTAGTTGCTAAGTATTGGCTAGAGGATTTAGCAGGAACTCCCTGTCAGGTAGAAGTCGCCAGTGAGTATCGATACAGAAACGCAGCAGTACCTGAAGGCACATTATTTGTCACCATATCTCAGTCTGGTGAAACAGCTGACACCCTTGCTGCATTGCGTAAAGCAAAAGAAAGCGGGTATTTGGGGTTTGTGGCGATATGCAATGTGGCCAATAGCTCCTTAGTTCGTGAGTCCGATATTTCTCTTATGACCATGGCAGGTCCAGAAATCGGTGTTGCCTCAACTAAGGCATTTACTACGCAATTGGTGGCATTACAGCTATTAACTCTTTCTCTTGGTAGGCACACAGGCTTGGACGCTTCTGTAGAAAAGCAAATGATTGAAAATTTGCATGAACTGCCCGGTTTGTGTGAACGAGTATTGGCTTTAGACTCGGTGATTGAAAAAGTGTCAGAGGCTTTTGCCAACAAGCACCATGCTTTGTTTTTGGGTCGCGGTGAACAGTATCCGATTGCCCTTGAGGGCGCTTTGAAGTTAAAAGAAATCTCTTATATTCATGCTGAGGCCTACCCTTCTGGTGAATTAAAGCATGGACCACTGGCTCTGGTAGACGAGGACATGCCGGTGGTGACTGTCGCGCCCAACAACGAACTGCTTGATAAGTTAAAGTCGAACTTACACGAGGTTCGAGCACGCGGTGGAGAGCTGTTTGTGTTTGCAGACTGTAACGCTAGCTTCAAAAGTGAGCCGGGAATTACTGTCATCGACATGCCCCCCATCCCAAAAAGCCTTGAGGCTATCGTTTATACCTTGCCGCTTCAGCTTTTGTCTTATCATGTTGCTCTACTGAAAGGAACTGATGTCGACCAACCGAGGAATTTAGCCAAGTCCGTCACGGTGGAATAGGTTTGAAGGGGGTAGTTTTAGATGAAATTACTCCGCACCTGACTTTTACAGTCGAAACACAATCCAACGACCTCACTTACCATCAACCTTATAAGGTTCGACAGGTCTGCATTCACAAACTCATATCTCATATGCACGATGCAGAAGGGTTTGGTTACAGAGTTATCGCAAAGAAACTCAATTCGTGGGGAATACGTACCGAAAGAGGGACTACTTGGAATAGTCCCAAGGTTTATTCGGTCTTAAAACGAAAACGAGAGAGAGACCAACGCATCTCAGAAGTAAGGGAAAAGTCATTTCCCTTGAAGATTGAGGATATGCGTCTCGAATACTACCCCTTGTAACTCACTCCACCACCAACGAAATTGGAGTGGACTAAACTTTGGATTATTCCACCCCATTATGACCCCCTGCAAACCCCCGTTTTATAGGGGGTTAGTGAACCTAAGTTCACGGGGGTATTAGTCCAAAGAACTACACTCTTATTTTCCCTAATCGATTTACCACCATTCGTCCCTAAGTAGTTGCGTAGTTCTTAAAAACTACAAATGACTAAATAACTGTATGAAGACGAATGATATGAAACAAGACTTGATGAACCTTAACGCATCTATGGACTGGGTTCGGTCGATTGATTACTCAGGATGGAATGCACCATATGCCGTTACGCTGAACTTTTGGAATGGAACGAAGAAAGAGGGTGCGACAAAAGACCTTACTCACTTCCTGAACAGATTAGATGATTGGGTGTTTAAGAATGCCTACCGCAAATATGGGAAAAGACTAAGACGCATAGGGGTGTTTGAAGGTGCTGCAACGAACCCTCACTACCACATGCTTTTGGAGTCACCGAACCACCTATCAGATATTAAGTTTGTACATAAAGTTGAGTCGTTATGGGGACGTGTTAGAAGTGGTCAGACTTATATTTGGTTGGATGGGACAGGAAAACGCATTCCTATCTTCACAATGGAAAAGGTGTATTCCAAGGGGTGGTTGGATTACATCGGTAAATTAAGAACAAAAGAGTCCGCAGATGATGTGGATGTAATGAATTGGTATCTCCACCCAGTTAGTCGTTAATCCGAAGGATTCTTCTCTCGATACCGCAATCTAGTATCCATCTGTTACTAGATTGATTTGTTATGCCTGAACAAAAGAGAACTGAGGATATGATAGAGAAAAACCAACATAGAGAAATTAAGACTTTTGAGGAATTCATGGAAACAGAACCTCAAGACCTAATTGAATCCAGATTGCTAAGAAAAGGTGGTGTTCTAATCCTTGCCAGGTCTGCTAAGAAACATGGAGACGATGCCACAAGGTCTTTGAAGGATGCCAAACGCAAGATTAAGGGTTCACCACTGGATTCTGACAATGAACGCCTAAAGACCATTCAAGAGGGTTTTCAAGACCTATGTGATGGACTTATCTCCATAAGGAAACAGAACGGTGCAATCACAGGAATTGTGACCACTGCTGTTCTGATGCATGAAAGAACCGATAAACAAGTGCAAAAACTGCTGAAAAAGGGTGGGGTCTAAAATCCTCTCGAATCACGCCCTTGAAACCCGCATAAACACTGGGGTCTATTTTCCAAAATAGGTCGGGTCAGATTTAACTGATTAACTCCCCCCCTCGAAACTGAACGACATTCCAAATCTATAAATGCAATAGAGACACCTTGAAGTTTGTCGAACCCTATTCACCCCAAACCTTGCTAATCCTATCTTGGATTTTTTGTAAAAAGGTGTCCCTTAATGTTTTTGCCCCATCAACAAGATTTTTTTCCTTCCTAATCACATCGACGATTTTTCTTTGGGTTTCAAGATTAGGTAGAGGGATTTTGATATTCTTAATTTCCACCAAGTGCAGATTACTAACTGTTCCACTTTTAGTGAAATTTAATGCCTGCTGGTAAACAAATGAGGTGTTAAGAATTTCTGCCAAATAATCCGAGTCGATAATCTCATTTTTAGGTTTTAACAAACATAAACTTACGAAAATACTGAACTCGTAATCCCAATCGACTAGTGCTGCTACACCAATAGTTCCATTCTTTGAGTAGAGAATATCTCCTTTTTCTGGATTGCATCGTTGAATGAGTTGCTGATGTTCTTCCAAACTAATGAACTTCTTAGAGTCATTAGATTTAGTGATGTCGGTTACTCTCAGAAATGGAATTCCTGTTTCTGTGTATTTTGGAGTTTTATGTGTTCCATCAGTAATTTTTGAACAAACTTCACTTAACTCAACCATCTCCCAAGACGGGTCAATGTCGATGGTTGGTTTGTAGTTCTCAACAACCTGTCTGCATCCATCAATAATTTTCTGATAACCCTCTAACTCGTCAACAATCTGTTGCTGAACCTCGATGGGTGGGAGAGGGATTTCAAAGTCTTTTATCATCCCTACTTTGATGTAGGGCATAGTGTTGCCCTGTTTAAGTTTATCCAACTCAACAGGTAGTCTTGTCTTTAGAATAAAATACAAATAACGAGGAAGAACATCAGAAAAATCATCTAGAACATAGGTTCTTTGATATGCCTCGAATTTCCCTTTGTAGTAGGTTACCCTGCCCACTTCTCCGTTGCCTGCTATCAACAGTGCCTCGGTATCAAAACTATATTCATCAGAGAATGTATTTTCTTTCGCACATGTAAAAAATGGATACTTACCATTTGGATTGCCTGAGTTTACGTCTTTTCGACCAGTAGTGATGTTGCATACATCTTTTACAGTCGTAATTGAAAAACTACTTTGAACAGATTGTCTTTCTTGGTATTTTCCGATTGATAAACTGCAATCAATACTCTCAAGAATTCTGTGTTTGGTGATACTTGACTCGCCATCATCTAAACTATCTTTCCACCTAATGTAGTCAGATATTGTTCTGGGGAGGTCATTTTTCTCTGTTGGTTTCCGTTGGGAACTAAGAGAAAAACCATCATTTTCGACTCTCGCAAAGAAGATGTTGTCTGATTTTTGGTTGAGTTCCTTATCTAGAATAAGAACAGAAGTCTTTACACCAGAGTATGGTTGGAAAACACCTGCTGGGAGAGAAATCACGCCCACTAGACAATCTTCAACCAGTTTCTTTCTGAGTGTTTTGTATGCATTCCCTGTTTGGAAAATAACACCCTCTGGAACAATAATGCCTGCACGACCACTGGGTTTCAGATGCTCCATTATATAGTCAGTGAATAAAACCTCTGCTTTTGTTGAACTTACCCCGAACCTTGAATGTGGTTGAATTCCGCCCTTTGGAGAAAAGAAAGGAGGGTTCGCAAGGATTACATCGTAATATTCGTTCCATCTGTCCTCAGATGACAGGGTGTCATACTCATGAATTTGAGGACTCGCAAACTGATGAAGATACATGTTTACCAGTGACATGCGGGTCATATCAGGTGAAATGTCGTAACCAACAAGATTGTCGCCCACTTGTTTGCGGTCTGATGCATTGAGTTTGTCACCCAATTTCTTATCAGTATTTTGAGACAGGATGTGCTTGAAGGACGAAATTAAGAACCCTGCTGTGCCGCATGCTGGGTCTAGAACGGTCTCGCTCTTTTGTGGGTTAACTATTTCGACAATGAAGTCGATGATATGACGAGGTGTTCTGAACTGCCCCGCATCTCCCTGTGACCCCATAAATGAGAGGAGATACTCAAACGCATCTCCCAATTTTTCAGAATGCGAGTAATGGAACTCGTTTATTTCCTTCAGGAACATGTTGAGAGTTGAAGGGTCTTTGAACGGGAGGAAGGAGTTCTTAAAAATCTCACGAAATAGAGGAGGTGCGGTTGGGTTTGTATACATACCCTCAATCGCATCACTATAGAGTTGAACCTTGTCCGCACCACCTAGTCTGGGGTCAAAAAGGTTCGTCCATGAGTATTTCTCGAAATCACCTGTAAAAAACGAGGGGACACCACCCATCTCAACTGCTTCCTCGTCCATGTCATGCATGAACTTGTAAATCAGTCCTGTCGTGATTTGTTCAACCTGACTTTTGGGGTCGGGGATTTTTCCGACCAGAATGTTGCGTAGGACATCTATTCTTTTTTTTGTGACGCTATCCAACATTCTGTAGTCGCTCCAGATTTACATTTTCTTTGATGTATAGGGGAATACCTTGCTTGAGTTCCAAAGGAAGTTTTCTGAATGCATCACCAGATGGATGCACGCTTAACTCTGCAAATTTCTTGCTATCGATGATGTATCTAAACCCGTCATCAACCGCATATGCCTCGAAGACTTCTTTTACATTGCTGTAGACAGAGTCATCGGGATTTATTGCTTTATCTAACTTATCAAACTCCTCATCCAGACACTCCCTCTGCGAAGGTATGTGGTCGATGTGACCAAAGACATGAAGTAAAAGTTCTGGGACAGTGAGTTGTCTATCTAATCCTAGAGACTTTCGGATTTTCTCAATTGTGAAGAACTCGTTGGGTTTATCCAGAACCTCGTCTTTTAGATAGGTCTCTGCTTCATCGAAGTTCTGCTTAGAAACCAACCCCTTTATGATTGCATCGTCAGTGACCTTCTTTTTGAAAGACCGATAAAGATTTCTATCAATCTTCATTCCTTGGTTGGATATAAGGATTTCTTTCAAATCTGCTAGAGGGTCTGGTGCAGTGCTAATTGCCTCATCGATGTTTGGTGGTTCGATAGGTGGTTCAGTAGGTTCAGATGGACGTGATGGCATTTTGAGAACTTCGTCATAGTCGAAATCTTTTTCGAAATAGTCATAGTTTCCAAAGAAATCGAACAAAAGGAATTCTTCCTTCTGTGGTTCGATATGGTCTGGAATTTCGGATTGTGTCATCCACGACTGAGAGAAGTCGCACTTGCGAGTCCCACGCCCTTTCATTTGAATGAATTCGCTAGGTGAGTAAATGGGACGCATCATGCAGATATTGAGAATGTCAGTGCAGTCATAACCTGTGGTCATCATTCCCACTGTGACGCAAATGCGGGTCTTGGAGGTCATGTAATGGGGGTTTGTTTTAGACTTTCCGTTCAATGTGTTATTTCGGAAATCTATGGTCATACGCTGAGAGTCTGTAACACTAGAAGTGACCTGAACTGCAAAATCTGAATGGTATTGGTTCGGGAACACCTTATCTGCCAGAACATTCAGAATCTGTGCAACTTTTGCCGCATGATTCTGAGACACACAAAAAATCAGTGTTTTACCAATTTCCCCTGTATAAGGGTCTCGCATTGCGTGTTTTAGAAAAGTTTCACAGAAAATTGCATTTGTGTTGTCGGAGAAGAATTTCTTTTCAAAGTCTTTTTGAGTAAAGGTCTCCTCGTAATCAGTGCCGTCATCATCGACACCTTGGAAAACATATCCTTGTTCGGACAGAAGTTCTGTTGTGATTTCGGTTCTCGTATCAATCACCTTAGGATTAATAAGAAATCCATCTTTGACGCCATTCTCGAGGGAGTATCGAAAGGTTGGTTCACCACTATCACAACCAAAGGTTGTATAGGTATCCAACATCATCCGTTTCTCTAACTGTCGTGGGTCACTTGAAGAAATGCCCTCGACATCAACAGATTTCAAATAGTCTTTTGGAGTTGCCGTAAGACCTAACTTGAAACCGATAAAATACTCAAAGACCTTTCGACTTCTCGCCCCAAGAGACCGATGTGCCTCGTCCGAAATCACGAGGTCGAAGTGGTCGGGACGAAATACCTTGCGGTATTTGTTGCGACTCACAAAGGATTGAACTGTAGATACAACAATCTCTGCCTTTGTCCAATCAGACTGGTTTTCTTTCCAAACGACTGTTCTAAAGTCGTTCTTCAATACCTCATCGAACTCTTTTTGTGCCTGTGTTTCCAATTCCAGACGGTCTACAAGGAAGAGAACCCTTTTGACCTTATACAATCTCAGAAACATCTTTATTAATGCTGACGAGGTGAGGGTCTTTCCCGTTCCCGTTGCCATTTCCAACAGAAACCTATCTTTACCCTCTGAAATACTGCTTTGAACCGCCCTGACTGCATCCAATTGATAATCACGCAATAAACGGAGTTTGTTGCGTCTTAAGAAGTCGCCTCGTTTGTCGCTATCCAAATACTCTGGATGCTGGTCAAATTTAGGAACTTGGGTCTGTGCGATATAGTCAACGCCAATCTCTTCGACTTCTTGTCGGGGAGGGTTGAAGTTACTTTTCCGAAGTTCTAACTGTTCTTGAGACGGATAAATATCAACAACCGTGGGACTACCTTGTTCAATGTCCCAGAAGAAGTGAGAAACACCGTTTGAGAGGATGACGAAACGACAGTTAAGTGATTCTGCATATCCTCGTGCTTGCTCTTTGCCTACTAGGGGGGAGATAAGTTCTTTTTTTGCCTCAATAATGCATAAAGGAAAATCTGAACTATCTTTCAAAACATAGTCTGCGAAACCTGACTGGTTTTGCATCTCTGTCTCTACGTTCACAACACCATCGTCTCCTGCAAGAACCCAATCAGATTCTCGTAAAAGTTTATCGATGATAATTCGTGCATTCGCTTCGGACATACCCCATTTTAGTTTGGTTTGATGGGATTAACTACCCCTTTTATTCACTTTCATGCTTGCCATCACTGTTTCTCTTGATAAAATGAAGTTGATTACAAGGGGTAGTAATGCGAGTAGTTACCTATAAAAGAACATCCACAGACCATCAAGAGGTGGAGAACCAAACGAGTTCCTTAGACAACCAAATCAAGGTCTTTGGATGGACAAGGGTTGGGGAATACTCTGAGGTTCAAAGTGGAATCAAGTCACGGGATAACCGACCCCAACTACGACAACTGATGGAAGACGCCAGGAGACGCCAATTTGACCGTGTGATGGTCTATTCGCTAGACCGCTTAGGACGTTCTGTTGTTGATGTAATCAATACAATTAATGAACTTGAGGAGGTTGGGGTTCATATCTTTGTGGTAAAGAATGCAATCGATACATCAACCCAACAAGGGAAACTCTTTACCTATTTTTGCTCTATTTTTGGAGAGATGGAACGAGATATGTTGTTGTCTCGCCAGAAGGAATCCATCAAACGACTTCGAGGTAAGGGTGCAAAATGGGGACGGGGAACGCTGCTCGATGAAAAGAAAAAGGACGAAATTCATACTCTCCGTAAGGATGGTTTGTCCCACAGAAAGATTGCCGAGACTCTGAATATCTCAAAGGGGTCAGTGCAACACGCACTTAAGGTCGCTAATGGATAGGTTATTTTGCTATATCCGTGTGAGTTCCCAATCACAGAAGAATGATGGGAGTTCTATTGATAGACAGATTGCATTGGGTAAACGGGTCGCAAAACTAAAGACTCTCGAATATGTCGAGATGCTTGAAGGTAAGGAAGGTGTTGGGAGTTCAAAACGATACCGACCTGTTTTTCAAGACATCCTCTCAAGGATGGAGAGTGGAGAAATCAAACACATTTGGTATCTCGATAGAACCCGCTGGTCGAGAGGTGGAGAAATTGGTTCTGAGATGGAGGGTGTTGAGGATGCCTATGTTCTCCACCACTACTTAAAACCCAACAACGTAAAAGTTTATGAGGGTGAGAATGGTTCAGACAGAACTTTCGACACTCCTGAAAACCAGTTGTTTGACCAAATCCAATCTTTATTCTCCAAAATGGAGAGTGACAAAATTCGTCATAGGTCAGTTTCAGGAAAACGATTTGTCGGTAAGAAGTATGGTTCTGCTGGACGGTTTCTTGGTGGGACGGTTAACTTCGGTTACTCGAATAAAAACAAGACTTGGGTAGAAAACAAGGAAGAGTCCAAAGTCATAAGAGAACTGTTCAAACGGTACTCAAAGGGTCAAAAAATCAAAGACCTGAAGAACTGGTTGGACTCTGAGAGTATCAAACCAAGACGTGCCAGAACTTGGAATCTTGAAACCATACGGAAGATGTTGACCAACGAAATTTATACTGGTGTTTTTGTTTGGGTCTCTAAGGACACAAAGGAAACATTCACTCATAAAGTTCCCCAGTTGGTATCTCACTCACTTTTCAAGAAGGTTCAGTCCCGTATCGAGGAGAACCAAATTGAAGAAAGACGGAATAACCGAAGGAAGACTCCGACACTGTTGGATGGTCTTTTGAAGTGTGGGGACTGTGGAAACTCTGTGACAGGTAAGGTCAAACTTTACAACGGTAAGAGACCTGACTCGAAAACCTACAGTTGCGTTGTTGGGTTGAAGAAGTATCAGAAACAACAACACATTGATTGTGCGAATAACCGTAGTCTGCACATGGGACGAACAGATGAATTCGTCTCTGATGTTGTGAAAAAAATTCTAGGTGAGTCCAGTTATCTTAAGGAGTCTTTTAAGTCACAGGTCTTGAATGAGAAGAACAGTAAGAAGTCTGAGATACGACAAGAACAAAAAAAATTGGAACAACAGATACGCAAGTTAGATGGTCAAATCTCAGGAACTGAGGAGACTATTTCGATGGTGAAATTCAAAATCTTGCAAGGAAAAGAAGATAAGTCCATTGGTAACAAACTTGTTGAGAGACTGATGAACGAATTGTCGAACCAAAAACAACTTCGACAAGACAAGATTGGACGAATTGTCGAACTCAACCAGAGTGAACGATGGATAGATTGGGTGCAAAAATATCTATCTGAGACCGACCAGAAATTTTCGAGAGACCCGAAAGATGCGATTAGAGGGATTGTCTCCAAAATTGTGGTCATACCTGAGTATGGTGAAGGAAGAGATGGTAAGGAGTTGCAGACGGGACATAGGTTGAAAATTCACTTCAACCTTCCAATCGTTGATGACTCGATTGAATACCAAGATGAAACGCAGAAGAGTATGGGTTACGTTGTTAAAAATGGTAAGAAGGTTTTGAATGCTGGTAAGATTGCTTTGAATTCAGGGGGTAGACCCGTTAAAAAAAAAGACCAACGGAACAACCCCCTTCAAACCAATTCCGTAACGGTGGAATAGAAATTACCAGACAATATGCAAAAATATCTACTAATTTTCTTAGATTTAATTCTGTGTCTCTTTGCCGCCAGTATTATGCTTGATATTGTACGATACTTCATGAATGGGATGC
>Ga0209630_10004025_pt1 | contig 13088 bp, 9 predicted proteins | sample COG_01_FD_184745 | JGI IMG/M metagenome (GOLD analysis project Ga0209630, IMG submission 184745) | Pelagic Microbial community sample from North Sea - COGITO 998_met_01 (SPAdes) (version 2) | ecosystem: Environmental > Aquatic > Marine > Neritic zone/Coastal water | place: Helgoland, sampling... | reverse complement strand
TCCTCCTCCTCCTCCACCTCCTCCTCCTCCTCCTCCTCGTTGCGGCAAGTACCAAACCTTGCGTCTCGGCGCGAGTAACTCGTACGTCGTTCGCGCGGAGAGGATCAGATACCAATGCGTGAAGAACAACGCGCCGACAAAGACGGTGAGGATGAAGAACACGAGCGTCGCGAAGCAGCTCCATCCGTTGTTGGCGACGAGTTCTGCCATACTCGAAGGTTTCCGATGGCTTCTACTACTACTACTGCTACTACTACTACTACTACTACTACTACTACTGCTATAATACTCGAACGTTCGCGTACACGCCAACAATCCCCACGCGACGACGATAAACTGCGTCGTCAAAAACACCAAAAACTTCCCGTGATTCTTCTCCCCGACGCAGTTGCTAATCCAGTGACAGTGATGATCGAACTTGCGCACGCACCGGTTGCACGCGAAGCAATGTTTCGCTCGGATCGGTTGGAACACCGGCGGTTGGCAGTGCACGCATTCTCGGTTGACGGTCGTCGTATCGTTGCCACCACCGTTTTCTTCATCCTCCGCGTCTTCTGCCTCGTCTCTTTCTGGCGAGAAAAGCCGAATTGAATTGTCCTCCTCCTTCGCCTTCTCCTTCTCGCTCAAAGCTCTTGTGCTGCTTGTGCTGCTCCTCGCAAACATCTTCATCAACGACGACGAAGACAAAGAAGACGAAGGAAACGCCCCCATAATCGGCTGCATCACGAACCCTGGCGAACTAAACGACACCACAAAATACGCCAACGCGGTCAATACGATCGCGGATAAGAAGAGCGTTTGTTCTTTCGCGCTCGGGAACGGCACATTTGCGTTCGTTTTATTCCCGAAAGAAAGAAGGAAGTGGAGTAAAAATAAATGCAACAAAGACCAGATGACTCTCGCTTTGGTGATGAGCGCACCGCGTTGATGCTGATGTTCGTGCGAGTGAGAGTTTGGATGAGGGTGTTTTTTGGTGGTAAACAGCCACTCGGGACCTTCCGAGCACGCGAAGAAAAAATCCCGGAGGATGGACATGGGAGGTTTCAGAGTGAGGGAAATTCCATCTCAATATTCATTAAATACGCGAGGTACCACAGCATCGATACTATTACATAAACTATTATTACGCGACTTTTCTGAGCGGCGTTCGAGTCCAAGTCGGTCCACCTCGCGTGACGCTGGGCGTCATTAAAGTCTGACCGTTCGTCGGCGTCTTGATCCAAGCGTCGATCGAAGGCGAGGCGGCTTCCTCCGTGATGGAAAATTTTCCTCCTAAACCGGTATTCATGGTGGACATTTTGTTGTTGGTGGTGATTTCAACCAACTTCTTCTCCGCGAGTTCCGCGCGACGCATCGTCAGTTCTTGCACTTCGACCATTTTCCACGCGTGTTCTTTGGCTTTTTCGAGTTCAGAGGACATGGCGCGTAACTCGCGTTCGCAAATGTTTAGCCGTTGTTCGCTGAGTTCTCTCAGACGGAAAGCTTCGCGCTCTTTCGCCTTTAACGCGTCCAGGATGCTTTCGGCGGCAGAGACGCGTTTTGAGGCGTCGAGCGCGGAATCTCTGTGCCTTTTGCAGACGGTTTCGATGGAGGCGTTCCGTTCGTTGACTTCATTCAAGAGAGCGGAAAGACGTTCGCACTCTTTTCGCGCGGACGATTGGTCCGATTCTTTGGTCGCATTTTCAGCTTCTAACCGCGCGATGGTCGCTTTCGTTATCTTCAGTTCATCGAGTAGCTTTACGTTTTTTAATTGCTCGTCCACGAGCTTGGCGTTTATTGCTTTTACGTTTCGTTCGAGCTGTTCGCGATGGTTTTCTGCTCGCGTCGCGCGTTCGCGCCACGAGTGGGCAATTTCTTGACCAAACGCTTTTACGTGACGGAATGCGTCTCGCAACTCGTCGTCGTTGTTCCTTCTATTATTGTTGTTGTTGATATTAGTATTGGGAGGCGACGAAGTCGAACGTTGCGCGGTACTACTCGACATCGGCGTGTCCGGGAACGCAATCGGACGCATCATCGACGACGCAGGCGCGCCTCCCCTATTCGCGCTCGCGTGGAACGAATCGTCCCACGGCGGTCGCTCACCAGTAGTAGTAGTAGTAGTAGTAGTAGTAGTAGCATACGCATTGTCGTGTGATGATGGCGTTGATGATGTCGTCGCTAATGTTAACGATGGCGTCGACGTGGTATTTGCCGCCGCCGGACTACTCCCGTTACTAAAACCACCATTTTTCCGCGTCTGCCTCCTCCCTCTCAACTCCCCTTCCAAGCGCGCGCACTTCTTCTTCGTCTCTCTCAACGCGTGTTCCACGTCCTCTTGCGTCTTCCGTCTCTCCAACAAAGCCTCTTTCAACCTTCCAACGTCTTCTTCTAAACCCGTGACTTTCTCCTCCTTCTCCTTCGTTTCCGTCTCTTTCGAATCCAGTCGCCCGCGCAGCCTCTCCGCCTCCGCTTTCGCCTCGCCCTCGCTCGCTTTCGCCCGTCTCATCTCGCCTTCACATTCAACTCTCTCGAGTTCCATCGACGCCATCGCTCTTTGCGTCTCTTCCGCGTTCGTTTCGAATTTTTGTTTCAGTTCATCCACTTTTGTGCGCACGGTACGCGTTTCGGATTCCTTTTCCGCGCGCCAGGTATTTTCCTGATTTCGAGCCGTTTCCAACGCGTCTTTGAGCCGTTCGAGTTGCTCTTTTTTCGATTCCAATTCTTTCGCCAAAAGTTCTTTCTCCGTCGTCTCTCTTTTCACGTCTCGTTCGCTTTCCTGGAGTTTTCGTTGAAGTTGCTCGAACGCGTTCGCGTGCGTTTGGAGTACCGCGACGGTCGCGCGATATTTCAGTTCTAACGACGACGACGACGACGTCTTCTTTTGTCCGTTGTTCTTCGTCGTTTCCTCCTTTTCCTCCTCGTTCGGGGTGTTGTTCGAATGCGTATTCGTCACTTCTCGCAAAAACGACTTCTTCTTCTTCGAAGACGACGGCGAGAAGTGCAACCCCAAATCATCTCGTCGTGCGAATCTCCTCCTTGAATTCGTCGTCGTCGTCATCCTTTTCCTCCTCCGCAACGCGACACCCGCAAACGACGAGACCAATTTTTGACGGAAATTTGAAAATTTGAGAGGAAAAGGACACGGTCTTCTATTAGGGTTGGACACCCTAAGCAATAGAAGCGGAACACGCAAGACCAAACTCTTTTCCCGCACATCATCAGAAAGCATTAGAGAGAAACGCATATATGCTTTCGGCTGAATTCCACGGTTTATGCCACGAAACGTCGTCGGACCACCCGGGTCCTCGATGCGGGCACACGTTAACCGCGTTACAGTGGGACGGCGTGCACAGATTGGTCGCGTTTGGAGGCGCGACGGCGTTGGAAAATGCACATTCAAATGCGACGACGACAACGGACAAAAACGCGAACGCGAATGCGAATACGAACAGCAGCAGTTCTTCGGGGGTACGTTTAGCCGGAGCGACGAACGACGTGCACGTGTTCGACGTGAAGTCTGGGACGTGGCAAAAATTGCGCCCGAGCGGGGATCCTCCGAGTCCGAGAGCCGCGCACGCGTCCGCCAACGTCGGGGGCATGTTGGTCGTCCACGGAGGCATAGGTCCGAGCGGGTTGAGCGGACCGGATTTACACGTCCTCGATTTGGCAAATTATCACGCCGCGAATAACAACAAGAAGAACGAGAACGAGAACGCGACAAATAGTTCCTCGTCGAAACCTGCGAAAGAGCTGAAGTGGCAGCGCGTGGTTGTGTCCGGGGAAGGACCGGTGCCGAGGTACGCGCACTCGCTGGCGTTTGTCGCCGGACGATATTTGGTGTGCTGTTGCGGCAACGACGGGTCGAAGTGTTTGGACGACGGGTGGGTTTTGGATACCGCGGCGAAACCGTACGCGTGGAAACGTTTAGAGGCGACTGGTGATGTGCCGAGTCCGAGGATGTACGCGAGCGCGTGCGCCAGGAGCGATGGTTTGTTGCTGCTCACGGGAGGGAGGAACGCGAAAGGCGAAGCGGTGGCGGACGCGAGGGGATTGGCGAGACACAGAGACGGGACGTGGGAGTGGGCAGCCGCGCCTGGGCAAGCACCTTGCGCGAGGTATCAGCACGCGAGCGCGTTCGTAGAGGCGAGGTTACACGTGATTGGCGGGACGAATGGGGGTGGGACAACCGTGCCCGAGGATTGCGCGGTGGCGGCGTTGGATACGAGCGCGAGCGGAAGAGCCGGGTGGCGGAAGATTACGAACGGTGGTGGGGAAGAATTCGACGCTTTGAAAGATGCGAAGAGATGCAGACACGCGACGGCCGCGGTTGGTCCGCTATTAATTACCTACGGTGGGTTGCGTGGCGGCGAATTGTTAGGCGACGTCATCATCGCGGAGGAACCGCCGGAGCTTTCTGGAAAGAGCCGAGAAAGCGACGCGGACTCCATCGGTGGCATTAGCAGTCCAGGTAGCCCGGGAAGTTCGAACGGTAGCGGTACGAGCACTCGAGCGAGAGAGTTACGATTACACATCGACCACAGAAGTCCGAGTTGGGCGAGATGGCTCGCGGATGTTAAATTGAGCCGAGAAGTTGCCGGTCCGAATGCGAGCCCGTTCGCGGGGCTGAACAACAATCAACCGTCTCACCACATGATGAACGGTTCGGACGAAGAAGACGAGGAAGAATACATGCGAAATAGAGGTGGCGTCTTGCGCGTCGGTGGTCGAACGTTATCGAGCGAAGATTTGAGAGATTTGGCCGCGAAAGAGAACGCGAAAGATGTCGTCACCGCGTTTGGGTCTCCCGCGGAAGTCGCCGGAGGGTTTCGAAACCGAGTGAGTCGTGAGAGCGACAACGACGGCAACACGGACTCGCCGGGTTCCCCGGATCAAGTGATGAACGAAACCGCGCAGCTTCGATTAGCGACGAATGCAACCGCGGAAGCCGCAGCGGCTATGGAATTAGTTTCTCAAAGACGATTACAATCTCTCGCGGCGGATAGTTCGGACCAAGACTCGCCGACGGATTCGCGAGACTCCAAAGGAAGTCTTCGAACGCCGCAAAATAGACGCATGACGCCAGGATCGAATCCGCGATTGAGAGACTCGAGCGTTCGCTTGCACCACCGCGCGGTGGTAGTTGCAGCCATGGGGGATAGCGGTGGACCTTTTTCCAGTTCAGGTAACGGAGGATCGGGAGGATACAACAGTAGCTTTGGTAATAACAACGACGCGAGTGGCGGGATGGACTCTGCCGGCGGATCCAATTCCAAGCGATTGGGGAGCTTAGTAAGACAATTAAGCATAGACCAGTTTGAAAACGAAGCGAGACGGATAGGCACACCAGAGTTTGGCAACGGCGGCGGCACGAACTCGCCGGGCTACGCCAACGGCGGCACGCCGCAACGGTTCGCCCGGGAACAACGAGCCTCGAACTTAGGCCACGTGCCGGCGCACAAAACCGTCTTGTCTGCGTTGTTAAACCCAACCTCGTGGGAAGCGCCACCGAACAGGGCATTTTTCATGAACGCGGCGCAAATTGACGAGCTTTGCGACGCCGCCGAAGCGGTTTTCAAAAGCGAAAACACGGTGTTGCGCATCAACGCGCCGGTGAAAATTTTTGGAGATTTGCACGGTCAATTTTACGATCTCATGCGTTTATTTGCCGAATACGGAAGTCCGTCCACGGCGGGCGATATCGCTTACATCGATTACTTGTTCCTTGGCGATTACGTCGATCGAGGGGCGCACTCGTTAGAAACCATCGCGTTGTTGTTGGCGTTGAAAATCGAACACCCAGAAAACGTGCACTTGCTGAGAGGGAACCACGAAGAGGCGGATATCAACGCGTTGTTTGGTTTCCGCATCGAGTGCGTGGAACGGCTCGGTGAGCGCGTCGGCGAACACGCTTGGCGCAGATTCAACGCACTTTTCGAATGGCTCCCGTTAGCGGCGGTCATCGAAGACAAGGTGTGTTGCATGCACGGCGGCATCGGTCGTTCGATTGAAACCATCGAACAAATCGACCAGCTCGAACGCCCGTGTTCTATGGAATCCGGAGGATTAGAACTCATGGATTTGCTCTGGTCGGATCCGACTGAAAACGATTCCGTGGAAGGCTTGCGACCGAACGCGAGAGGTCCCGGCTTAGTGACGTTCGGCCCGGACCGCGTCAAACAGTTTTGCGAAAATAACGGTTTACAAATGATTGTTCGAGCGCACGAGTGCGTCATGGACGGCTTTGAACGCTTCGCGCAAGGCCAACTGTTGACGTTATTTTCCGCGACGAACTACTGCGGGACGGCAAATAACGCGGGTGCAATTTTAGTTTTAGGACGCGATTTAACGCTCTACCCGAAACTCATCCACCCGTTACCGCCGGAAGCGATGGATTCGGCTTCGCCCGGAGAATTCGACCACGCGTTGTGGATGCAAGAAATCAACCGCGAACGTCCGCCGACGCCGCCGAGGAAAAATAGCTTTTTTGGTAACTGATGAGAGATGTTGTTGCGATACATAACATTTTCTCTCATAAGCTTATTCTACTATACAACTACTGCTTTGCTACTACTAAACTCTACTACTAAACTCAAAAGTCTCTTTTTTACCGCCGCCTGGGCGCGGCAAACGGCGCCGCGTATTCTTCCTCTTCCCCGTACAGCGTCTTCGCCATCTCCCTGTATTCCAATTGCACTCGCTCTTGAATCTCTCTCTCCGTGTACGGCACGAAATCTATTCGTAACGTCTCCACGTGTTTATGTCCTAAATCCTCGAGACACGCCAAGGTCCCCATGCCGTCTGTTCCGTTCATGGTAAACACCATCACGTTCGCGCTTTCTCTCGTTTTGCAAGAGACAAGACTCTCCTTAAAGGCGAGATAGAATCCGTTTAAGTTCACCGATAAGTTTTGTTTCTGTTTCATGGTTTCGAACTGCATTTCGTCGATTTCGCAGTAGTATCGGAAAAACGGATTCGAAGGGATGGAGACATCGATCGCGAATGCTTTCTCGCTCGAGCAGTCGCCGGAAAACCTTCTCCTTCGCACTCGAAAATCCTCCGTCCAATCGCTTTCCGATTCCATCGAATCCATCATCCCGCGCGAGGTAAACGTAAACGTGGCGTGCACTCTTGACCCTAAATCGTGGATAACTTTTCTCACGCGACGACCCGAACCTTGGTGGTCGTCTTCTTCTTCCGCGACGCCTCGAAGTTCCAGCGGGGCGGAAAGTATCGCTGAATCATCATCCGTCTTCGTACACGTGTGCTTTCGAAACATGATTTTACTTAATTGTGCAGAAACTGTCGAAAAGAAAATCTCCAAAATTCTTCACTTCTAGAGGAGTGCGCTCAAAGAACAGAGCATCATGAGGCCATCGGCGGCCCGAACGTCGTCGTCGTCGCCCAATATTGTTCCTTTGTTAACGGACGACGATTCAGACGACGAGAACAAACGCTTAGACAGGGAGTTGCACAAAGATTTAGTCAACAGTTTAAGAGATACGGTGAGCGCTTTTATAGGGGGGAATTTCAATTGTACTCTCTGACGTGATGCGTAGTCTCGTCGCGCGTGAGCGCTTTGCTTTTCTCTGCGTTTTGCGTTTTTTATCACGCGCGGGCAGTAAACTGACCGATGATGTTTTTCTTTATCGATGCGTTTTAGGGAGTGTACGACTTTGCGAACGAGTTCGACATCTTGCCCCAGTCCTCCTCTCCCAACGACAACAACAACAAAGGAGGAGAAAGAGGACACGGAGGAGCGGATGTATCGTCACCTTTGAAAGGGATGGTGGTAGAGGGCAATCGGAGCAGCCAAGCGCATCAATATCACAGACGTGGTGGTAATGAAAGCGGTTTCAGTCCTCCGTCTTCGTCGATGATTGACCACGACGCGGGTGGAGGACACCGGCCGTTAACCGGTTTAGCTCGGGACGGGTCTCCCGCGACGGTGTTTGGCGGGAAGATGGGCACGAGTCCGCCGATGAGCGCGAGGCGGAACGCGAATAATCTCTCGTCGTTGTCGAAGGGGATGACGAATAATACTAATAGCGGTGGTAGAGGCGACGATCGTCGAGTGCGGCCACCGTTGTTTGCAACAAATACTGTAACAGCGAGTACCAACGACGCTTTGACGAAAGAAAATGACGCAATAATAGGAGCTAAACAACAAGTACAACAAAAAGACCCATACGATGAGAAAGAAGCGAACGAGGCTCGAGACGCGAGCACGAAGTTATTAGTACAGATTGCGGAGTATTTAGAGAGCACGAAGACGGAGGAGGAAAGAGAGCTCGAGGAAAAGAGAAAGGAAGCAGCCTCTGGGAGGAAAAGAAAGACGCCGGTGAAAAAGAGCGGCGCTGCCGTGAAAAAAGAAGAAGAAGAAAACGACGTCGTTGGAAATAACGCGATGATGATGTCGACGCCGCCGCCATCGTTGTCGAGGAAAGGTTCCAACGCCGCGGCGACGACGACGCCAAACGTGAACGCGACGCCGCAACAAATCAAAGGTGGATTGAAATCTTTCGCCATGAAAGTGTGCGAAAAAGTGAAGGAAAGAGGCACGACCACGTACGATGAAGTTTCCGATGCGCTCGTGGCAGACGTGTTAGCCGAACGAGAAAAGGAAGGAATTCCTTTATCCATAGGTGGCGGATCGAACAGAAAGAAAGTAAATAAGAAGAAGGAAGATGAAGATGAAGAAGAAGAAGAAGAAGAAGAAGAAGGAAACGAGGACGAGGCGATGACGGAAGGCGATGGATTATCGTCGCCAATTAGGAGGAACAAAGTTGAAGTGAAAGTGAAGGTGAAAGACGAGGATGATACAAAAGAGGCAACGATAGAAGACGACGGAAAGAAGAAGAAGGCGAATAAAACGCCGCCATCAAAATCGGGAACGACAACCCCGCAGGGAACGAAAGAGAAGAAGAAATCGAAGCGCGCGAATGAAACCGTCGACGAGAAAAATATTCGACGGAGAGTGTACGACGCACTCAACGTGCTCATCGCCATCAACGTTGTTTCGAGAGATAAGAACGGAGAGAAGAAGAAGACAATCACCTGGAACGGGATCGGGGAAGAGTTTGGCGAGGCGTTCTTATACGGCGACCTCGCGGCGCCGCCGAGGGATAAAAACGAAAAACAAGACGATGCAAAACGAGAAAAGGATGTAATAATGAAGAAGAAGAAAGAAGAAGAAGAAGAAGAAGAAGAACAACAACAACAAATGATCATGAAAAAAGAAGAGCTGACGGTTGAAGAGCAAGAAGAGAATGAAACGGAAAACAGAGAAACGCGCGAGCGCATTCGAAAGAAAGCGCTGTATCTCGCGGAATTAACCGAACAATTCGATGCTCTGTTATCGTTAGTCCAACGAAACGAACGGAACGAGATTGAAGCGCAGAAGAAAGTGGCAACGCCGAAAAAAGAATCGTCGACAATGGCAGAGGGCGCGACGACGAAGAAAGGTGGTGCATCTGCGTCGGCGAAGAAAAAGAGCGCTAAAAAAGACAACGTGGAGACAACGACGACAGTCGCGGAAGACGACGACGTTCCATCCGTGCCAGACGGCATCCAGTTGCCATTCATTCTCGTGCAAACCGACCAAAAAGCAACGGTAGAGGTGGAAATTAGTGAAGACCAACGCGTGGTACACTTTGATTTCAACGAGTCGCCGTTTCAAGTCTACGACGGCAACTACGTTCTGAAGCACACCGAAGGCATACAAACGGAAATGGCCAAAATGAAGAAAGAACGCATGCAACGTCTAGGCGTGAAGAAATACGACGAGAGCATATTTCAATCTCCCGAGGAGGAAAAGGAAGAGGAAGAAGAAGAGGCGCCGCAAGCGACGACGCCGAAGAAAGCGAAGAGGACGAAGAAAACACCATCGTAACGAGAGGAGGGAAAATGTATTTGAACTGTCGCCATCTTGGATGCAAAAACGTGTACACAATATAAGAATAATGAAAGCATAGCTATACACACACACAAATGCGCGTTTTATAAACAACCTTGAAAATAAAATCACCACTAACTAAACAATTGACGACTACTCGCGCATACGCACGCTCATCACGCCGCCCGATCGATGATCTCCTGAATCTTCTTCGCGTCGTACACCTGAAACTTCGGGCTCTTCAAAACCGCAAAATCCACATTTTTTACGTTCACCTTCTCCTCCATGACCGCTTTCAACGTGCTCATCGCCATCGTCTCCGCCTCCTCCAGCGTCAAATCCTCCCTATACTCCTCGTTCAAACTCGTCTGCGCGCCTTCGCTCCCGCTCCCGATGGATTTCGCCCGACACTTCGTCTTCGTTCCGCTCGGATCCACGTGGTACAACGTGTACCCGCCAACGTCGTTTCCTTTATCTTCCTCGTCGAACCCGGCGACTAACAAAGCCACCCCAAACGGTCGACTCATGCTCTTCTCGCCTTCCCCTCCAAAGGACATCGCCAATCGGCACAGCGTCTGGCACAAACTCTCCACCGGCATGGGTTCGTTAAACGTGAAATAATGGTTCTGACTTTCCACTCGTCCGTGTTCCACCATCGTCTTCGCGTCCGCGGTTAACCCGCTCACCGCGCACGCGCAGTGCGAATCAATCTCCATGATTTTGTCCATCGAAGAAGGTTCCATTAAAGGTGAGGTGATTCGTTTCTCCACCGCCAAGACGATCCCGTGTTTCGTCGATATCGCGAGCGCAGTCGAGCCGAGTTTAATCGCCTCGATGGCGTATTCCACTTGGAACAAACGGCCCTCCGGGGAGAACGTGTTCACGCCTCGATCGTATTCCGATCGCGTTTGGAACATTTTCTTGTTCTTCTTTCTGCGAATATATTTCCTCCTCCTCCTCTTAAAAGGCTCGTTTTCTTTGGGTCGGTGTCGCGAAAAGTTCGCTCGATAAAAGTCTGACGACTCAGATCTGGTTTCCAATCGGGGAAGAAATCGAAGTCGATGTGTCCTCACTTTTATCATCCTCAGACAGACCGACGACGACGATTCAGAAGACGTTAAAAAATGGGAGGAGGCAGTCCGACGCCGGGAGGATCGTTCGACACGTCGCAAGTGTGGACCTCGTACGGCGGGTGGTTCGCGGACCCGAAACACTGGCGAAGAAACACCGCGATTGGATTTGGCATCGTGTTCGTCGCCTCGGCGTTCGTGTTTAACCAATCGAGGAAGATGGAGAAAAGGCCGCAGTTTCCGCACCACGGGATTCCCAGCCAGATGTGGGCGCCAGAAGGGACGTTTGTTAAGAAGGAGTGATGGCGATGAGATGATTTCGACGAGAGAAAGCGCGACAGGTGTATTTATAGTTAGAGAGAGAGAGAGAGAGATCACATGCATCACCAAAACCACCCGTGGGGATGATGAAAGAGTAGAGAGAGAGAGAGAAAGAGAAAGGTTTTGGGACCGCGAGAGCTTTGCGACGACGACGCGAAAGAGAGTCGAGAGAGAGTATAGTCGGTTGTATTACGCGATGAATGAGTAAGAATAAGAATATGTACACAGGAGTGCGTTTAATGTTTTTCACATCGTTTACGATGATAAAGCGCGAGCGAGCGTATAGAACCGCTTAATCTCTTTTCTTCTTATTCGTTGAGCGCGGCGACGACCATGTTGTTTACGCCGCAGTTACCTTTATCTTTGCATATGCGATAGTAGCCTTCCTCGCCCCAGCCCATGCCCCAGGAGTTTTTGATGACCCAATACGGTTCTTTGTGTAAACGCGCAGGGGCGAAACCTTCTTCGCCGTAGCCGACGATCAACACGCCGTGGTCGAGCGCGTCTTTGTTACAGAGCCACGGACACGCGACGCCGCCGACGTAGGATTGCATCCACGCGGCGTTAATGCCGATGGAGAGTGGGCCGTATTTTACTAAAGCGTGCGCCATGTGCGTTTCGTTTTTACCGACGAAGGTATAGTTGGATATCGTCGCGCCAAGTTTGCCTTCCTTCGCGCGGCACGTATCTTCCTTGTAAGCTTTGTACGGATACGATTTTTCCGTGTCTAATCCGCCGTGCTCGACGATGTATTCCATCGCGTTGGACGGCAAACCACCGTTACAGCCACTATCACACGCGTTCGGTATATCTGGGGCGCACCCAACGTCGCAATCTAACAGCTGTTGCTCCGATAAGGAGACCAGTTTACCGGTTTTGATAAAATTGGCGCCTTCGATCGCTCCGGTGGTTGAAAACGTCCAGCACGAGCCGCACTGACCTTGGTCCTTCACCGGCGTCACCGCGCCTCTCGCTCTCCAATCGTAATATTGCGGTAACTTTTCCAAATCCTCCTCCGATGGCGCTTCCATCTGGTGTTTTCTAAACGCATCTTTTGAAGCAGAAGAAGACGTAGAAGTCGAGAGCAACCCCAAATACTGCTCTCGAAACTCCTCCTCGCTCAAATCGAAAAACTTTGTCACGCCGTGTTTCGCCGAACCGCCGCCTTTGCGATCGTCAATCTCGCGCTCTATCGCTCTTTTCCAATTCTCTTGGAAAATCTCCATGCGTTTCTCGTACTCTTCTTCCGTTTTCCTTTCGTATTCTTTCTTCTTCTCCGGAAATTGCACGGATACGAAGTGACGAAACTTTTCTCGCAACTCCGCTCGCGATTCGATCGCTTTCAAGGACGACGATACTAACGAGGACAACGACGTAAACGACGACGACGACGAATGCCTTCTCGTCTCCTTTTCCTTTTCCTCCTCCTCCAAATCGGTTTCTTTTTTATTCAATTTTCCTCCAAGGCTTTTGAGGACAAACTCTTTCGCTCTCGTCAGGAGGAGAGAAGAAGCACGTAATTGTTGTTGTTGTTGTTGCTGCTGCTGCTGCTGCTGCTGCTGCTGCTGCTGCTGCTGCCCCTCCTCCGAGGCAGTCGTCTGAATCGTCGTTTCCAAAGAAGAACCACCTCCAAAAGAAGCTCTTCTGTGCTCAAACTCTCGTCCGTCCACGAACACTCCCAACGAGACGAAGACAGTTACCACGACGACGTAAAAGATAATAACGGAAGAGAAAGATGACGATGCGCTTTTCATTCTTCTCGTCCTCCTCGTTTTAGAAGACTCCTCCTCGGCCACGACCGCGCGAAACATTTTGAGTCTCAG
>Ga0209630_10004022_pt1 | contig 13092 bp, 14 predicted proteins | sample COG_01_FD_184745 | JGI IMG/M metagenome (GOLD analysis project Ga0209630, IMG submission 184745) | Pelagic Microbial community sample from North Sea - COGITO 998_met_01 (SPAdes) (version 2) | ecosystem: Environmental > Aquatic > Marine > Neritic zone/Coastal water | place: Helgoland, sampling... | reverse complement strand
ATTGACATAATTTTTTTAGATATTGTCCATAACTATTATTATATTTTTTTGCAATATTTTTTAACTTTTTTTTTGAAATACACTTGGTTATAAAAGCAATCTCTTCAATAGAGCCAATCATAAAATTTTGTCTTTTTTCAATTGCTCTTATGTAATTTGAACAATCATTAAGATCATCAAATGATCCCATATCAAGCCATGAAATACCTCTGCCTATCTCTTCATATTGTACAGTAGAATTTTTTATATATAAATTAATTAAATCTACAATTTCTAGTTCGTTTCTTCGAGATTTAACCAAAGTATTACAATAATTTATAACATTTTTGTCAAAAAAATAAATGCCAGGTATTGCTAAATTAGTTTTTGGGTTTTTTGGTTTTTCTTTTATGCTTAATATTTTTTTTTTTTGTAATTCTAGAACAGCGTAATTTTCTGGATGCTGCACATTATAGGCTAAAAAAAATGCACCTTTTTTTAAATTTATTCCTTTTTTTAAAATTTTGTAAAATCCTTGGCCATAAAAAAAATTGTCACCCAACATTAAACAAACACTCTCATTTTTTATATATTTTTGTGAAATTAAAAAGGCTTCTGGAATACCATTGGCTCTATTTTGAACCTCTATTCTAATTTTTATTCCTAAATCTTTTCCATTTGAAAACATTTTTTCATAGATTTTTTTGCTTTCTGGATCACAAATTAATATTATTTCTTTAAATTTACAAAGCATCAAAACACTTAATGAATAATAAATCATTGGTTTGTTATAAACAGGCATTAAATGTTTATTAATTCCAAGGGTTGTTGGCCTCATTCTTGTGCCGGTCCCACCTGCTAATAATATTGCTTTCATTAAAGATTTTATTTCCTATTGTGTCTATAAAAGTTTATTGTTTTAATTAAGTCTCTATCAATATTTGTTTTAGATTTCCATCCTAATTTTTTAATTTTTGAACTATTTACTTTATATTCTTGGTCATGACCTGGTCTGTCCTTTACTTTGATTAAGTTTATTTTTTTTTTGTCAAAATAAAATTTATCTTTAAAAATGTTAATTATTTTCTTTGCAATTTTTTTATTTTCAAATCTAATTCCACTACCTATTAAAAAATTTTCCTTAATAAGACCTTTGGATATAATAAAATCAATACTCGAAACAAAATCATCAACATAAATCCACTCTCTTTTTTGTTTTCCATTTCCATAAATTGGAATTTTTTTATTATTTAAAATGTTGTTTACAATAACAGGTATTAATTTTTCTTTATCCTGATTGGGTCCAAAGTTATTGCAACAATTTATGATTGTAGATTTATAGTTATATGTATTATTCCAAGCTGAGACTAAATGATCAGCTGAAGATTTAGATGCAGAATACGGTGATCTTGGGTTATACTTTGTATTTTCACTAAAAGATTTATTTTTGACTACATGACCATAAACTTCATCTGTAGATACATGAATTAAAAAAATTTTTTTGTTAATAGATCTAAGAATATTATAAGTACCATATATATTTGTTTGTATGAACTGTCCTGGGGCTTTGATTGAATTATCTACATGAGATTCAGCAGCAAAATGAACAATTATGTTCGGTTTAAATTGCTTTATAATTTTATTCAATTTTTTATAGTCACAAATATCAATTTTTTTAAAACTATAATTTTTCAGATCTTTAATTTGAGTCAAATTTTTTTTTTTTCCAGCATATGTAAGTTTGTCAATGTTTAAAAAATTAATTTTTCTATATTTTTGAACCATAATATTAAGAAAATTTGATCCAATAAAACCACATCCACCAGTAACTAATATTTTTTTAATTTTACTCATTTGAATTTATTGTAATCTTTATATATGAAACTTTATTAAATGATATTAATATCTGCATTCTAATTATGAATTTAAAAAAAAGAATAATAATAAAAAGTAAAGTTGAGGAAATAAAAAAAATAAATAAAAAAATTTTTTTTTCAGGTTTAAAGAAATATAATTACAAAACTTTTATTAAAAAATTAGAATCTTTAACTTTTGTTCTAGATAGTATCAATCACTTAAAAAGTGGGAACATTATTATCTTAAGAAATTCTTTAAATGAAAAATTCTTGGAAAATGCAAAGATAATACTCAATAAATTTTCCAAAGACAAAAAACCCATTAACCCAAAAATAAAAACAGGTATTAAAAATGGATATTACATATCAAAAAATCTTAATACTAAAGGTTACAAAACCGTAGATACATCATTTTATTTCTTTTCGTGGAATAAAGATAAAACAGGAATTTATAATAAAATAATTAAAATTTATAAGCCATTAAAAATCCTGAATGGTTTAAAAAAAAATGAAATTACTAACAATCGACCCAAGGATGGTATTATAGAAAGATTACATATTATAAAATATCCTTCTCCATTTGGACAGATCTCGAGACACTACGATCCAATCAATGTAAGTATTTTTAATTTTGGGCTTTATGCAACAGAATTTGGCAAAGATTATTCTAAGGGAGGTTTTTTTGTTGTTAACAAAAAGAATAAAAAAATATTAATTGATAAAAAAATAAAAAAAACAGATATTGTTCTTTTTTTTCCTTCATTAATCCACGGGGTAGATAAAATAAAAAATTCTAAAGGAAGATGGTTTATAAATGTCAATCATATACAATCACACGAAGTTAAAAATAGGCAATTTACAAAAAAGTATTAAAAAATGAATATCTGGAAAAAAACTAATATAAAGAAAATTAAAGAAAATAATATTAAGTCTGACTCTTTTAATAACAAGATATGGCAAAAGAAAATATCTGATAAAATAAATATAAACCTTGTAAATCGAAAAAAAGAATATTCTAAATATTTTCTAACAAGCTCTCCTCTTCCATTAATTTTGCTTAATTTTTTAAAAAAAAATATAAGAATTGCAGACTACGGATCAGGTGATCAAGAAATACTATTTCAATTATTAAATCATAAAATAAAGAATAAAAAAATAATTATTGATAGTATAGAAGTTCCCATAATTACTAGTTTACTCAAAAGTAAGTTAAAAAAAAATATTGATAGGAATATTCAAATTAATTTTTTAAAAACTTTTGATCATAATAAAAAATATGATTTTGTTCACATAAGTGACTCACTTCAATATAATTTAGATTGGAAAATGTTTCTTAAAAATATTACAAAAAAAAAGCCAAAATATATAATTTTGAATAATTTAACATGTGGTAACTTCAGAACTTATATCACAGAACAAAAATTCTATGATAAAAAGCTTCCTTATATCTTTTTTAATGAAAAAGAAATTATGAAACATTTTAAAGGATACAAAAGTTACAAATATTTGTTTCTAAATAAAATAAAAAATGAATATCAAACATATCCACAGACAAACTTTACAAAAAGTGAAAGAATTGGTTATCCAAAAACGATAATTCTAATTAAAAATTAACTTATTGAATATTAATTTTTTTATAATATCACTTTAAAATGAAATTGTTTGATGACACATTTAAAATAAATTTAAAAAAAAATATAGATAAGAGAGGTTTTTTTATTGAAACTTTCAGACTTGATCAATTAAATTATAAAAGTAAAATACTTCAAGTAAGTCACTCATTCACACACAAAAAAATATTTAAGGGGTGGCATTTTCACAAAAAACAAACTCAATGGAACTATCTTTTAGCAGGTAAAATTAAGGTTTTCTTAATTGATAATAGGATAAAATCTAAAACTTTTGGTAAAGTAAGATCTTTCGTGATTGATTCAAAAAAAAATAAATGTGTATATTTTTTCCCCCCAAATATTGGACACGCATACGTTACTTTTGCAAAAGAAAACCATATGATTTATGGAACATCAGGTAATTATGATCCAAAAGAAGAGTATAAAGTAGAATTTGATAAACGTCTCATAAGAAACTCTTGATATATTTCCTATGGTTAAAAATGATATTTTAATAATTGGACATTCCGGTTTTGTTGGACAAGCCCTGTATAAGAAAATAAAAAATAAAAAAAATAATATATATCTAATTTCAAAAAAAAAAACTTTAAATCAAAAAAACGAAATCGCTTGTGATGTATTTAGTGATTATTCTTGGTTCAAATTATTAAAGAATAATTGTAAAATTTTCTTTTTAGCATTTAACAACAATTTATATGAACTTGAAAAAAATCAATCATACATAAAAAAAATTAATAAATTTTGTATTGATTTTAATGAATATGTTTTAAATAAAAAAATTAAAATCAACCTTATTTTTACCAGCACTGTAACAATTTATGGAAAAACAAATAGCAAAATTATTGTAAATGAAAAATTAAAAGATAAACCATTAAGCAATTATGATAAAGCAAAAAAAATGTTCGAAGATATTTTTTTTAGATATGAAAAATTAAATAAAATTAATTTCGTTTCTCTAAGATTAAGTAATATTTATGGTTCTAATAACTTAAATAAACAAATAAATCGTGGGTTTCTTAATAAATTAATTCTTAATATGAATAAAAATAAAATAATATCAGTTTATGGTACTGGTAATAATTTAAGAAATTACTTATATATTGATGACTTAGTGAACGCATTAATATTATCGTCAAAAAATATAAATAAGATCTCTGGCAAAATTTTTATTTTATGTAATAATAAAAGTTATTCATTTAATAAAATTATAAATATTATCTCAAAAATTTTAGTTACGAATGTTAAGTTAAATAAAATTAGTTATCCTAAAAATGTAAATGTAATTGAAAAAAGGTCTTTTATAGGTAGTAATAAATTAATTAAAAAATATATTAATTGGAAACCGAAAACTAACATTAAATCAGGAATTAAAAAAATTTTTAAAAAAATAAATAATTATGAAAATAATAATTAGTGGAGCATTTGGGCATATCGGATCATTTTTAATAAATAAATTTAAAGATGATAAAAAAATAAAGAAAGTGCTTTTAATTGACAATTTTTCTACTCAAAGATATTCCTCATATCTTAAGCTTAATAAAAAAAAATTTGAATTAATAGACAAAGATTTAAACCAGATTAATTTGAAGTTAATTAAAAAAAAATATGATGTTTTCATTCACCTAGCAGCTATAACAAATGCTGCTGAAAGCTTTAAAAATAAAAATCAACTAAAAAAAAATAATTTAGGTTGTACCAAAAAAGTTGTTGATTATTGTAAATCAAAAAATTTAAAATTAATTTTTCCTTCATCAACTAGTGTATATGGAAAAAAATTTGAAATTATTAATTCACAAAATAATATGAAAAATTTGTTTGCACAAAGCCCGTACGCTGAATGTAAAATAAACGAAGAAAATTATATTAGAAAAAAGCTTAAAAATTATATTATTCTTAGACTTGGAACTATAGTTGGAATATCTGAAGGAATTAGATTTCATACTGCTGTAAACAAATTTTGTTATCAGGCATCACTTGGTTATCCATTAACAATTTGGAGAAAATTTTATAAAAAAAAGAGACCGTATCTGAATTTAAGAGATTGTTATAAAGTTATTAATTTTAACACATTTAGCAACATATTTAATAAATCTACTTTAGATGTTGTGACAAAAAATTATACTGTCGAGGAGATAACAAAAATTATTTCAAAATATATTAAAATTAAAAAGATATTTGTTAATACTGAAATTTTAAATCAAAATTCATATGAAGTAATGAGTGATATTTTAATTAAAAATGGATTAAACTTTAGCAAAAGTATATCTAAGGATGTGAAGGAAACCATTAAACTTTTGAAATAATGAAACAAGATAAGATAATTAAAGTCACGAGTCAAAATTGTGATTTATTTTTTTTTAACAAATTTAAAAAATTTATAAAGACACCAGAAAGAATTTTTTTTTTAATAGCCAAAAAAGAATGTGTAAGAGGGAATCATGCCCATAAAAAATGCTCTCAATTTTTTATTAGTTTAAAAGCTACTATTAAAATAGAACTTGATGATGGATCAAAAAAAAGACAAATTCAACTTAAGCAAGGACATATATTAAAAATTAAACCTATGATATGGGTAAAGGTTCAATTGAAAAAAAATCAAATTTTGTGCGTTATTTGTGATAAAAAGTACTCTCCCAAAGAATATATAAGAAATTACAAAGTCTTTAAAGAACTTATATAAGTATTATTTTGTCTATGAAATATTAAAAACTCCTAAAGATCCAGTATTCTCTAAAATTGTATAAATTTTATTATTATAAAATTTTATATCTCTTATTCTTTCTCCAATATTAATTATTTCAACAGATTGTAATTTATTAAATTTTTTATTAAGGCTAAATCTTAAAATTACATGTGCATTTAAACTTGTAGCTAAATAACTATTTTTCCATTTAGAATGAAAGTTATTTGGAACTTTTACTATTTGTGAAATACCAATAGATTTTGTAAATGCTATAACTGGTTCTTCAAATCCAAAATCAGCATGGTTTTTCTCAAAATAGAAATCCTTTGTTTTTATTTTTGATCTAGGATAATTTTCTCCATAACTTGAAATAGGCCAACCATAATTTTTGCCCTCATAAAGAATATTTATTTCATCACCTCCGTAAGGACCATGCTCTGTACTAATAATTATATTATCTTTTTTATCATAATATAATCCTTGAGGATTTCTGTGCCCTTTAGTAAAAATTTTATATTGTTTATTTTCCACATCGATTAAAAGAGTTTTTCCAAATATACTATTTTCATCTTGTGCCAATGGAATTTTTTTACTTCTATTTGATCTGTAGTCTCCAACAGTAAACAATATCTTGTCACTTGAACTATTAAAAGAATTATAATTACTACCCTTATCGATAACAATCATTCTCCCACCAGACTGATGTCCATTAAATTTACTTATATCATTGTTTTTTTTGATACATTCTGTTTTATGAAAAAAAAAATCTTTAAACTCTAAATACTCAAAATTTATTTCAGCTCTTAAAATTGATTTTGTATAGCAATTATCTTTAACTAGTCTGTTTAAAGATAAATAAATAAAATCGTTGTGAATAAGAATATCACTGACACTATTAAATTCTGATGATTTACTAATTTGATTTTCATAATCATAAAAAGATTCATCTTTTATAATATCTTTTATATTAGATGAAATATTTAATCTTTTATTTTGAAATTCTAATATATCTTCATCTAGAATATAGCTTATCTCACCAATGCCACTAACAACAAATAAGTTTTTTTTGTAAAATTCAATAAAAGCTACAGCTTTCATAAATTTTCCTGTGTAAATATATGAGTTAAGTGGATATTTTATTTCATTGAAATTTAAAAATTGAGTTTTATAAATTTTTCTCTCTAAGTAACTAGGTCTAATTATTATTTTTTTTTCTGATAACGAGGTAATTTTCTCTTGGAGCTCTAATAGAGCTGGAGTCGCAAAAACTGTTTTTTGAATTTTTGGATATAAACTTATAAAGTTCTTAAATGAGTTATTTTTTATATATAAAAAGTTTAAAAACAGATAAATAAAAAAAAGAATCAATATTGAAACAAATATTTTTACTGAGGGATTTTTTAACATTAGATTTAATAATTAGACATTTTAGAAAAGTTAATTCCATAAATTTTTTTTAGTATGTGAATTACTGCCTCTGCAACAGCTCTTTCAGCAGGTTTGCTTTTTGTTATGTAGTTAGCAGAAAGCTTAACATGCTCTAGAGTACCTTTTGGTGCTATTGAGTAATATGTTTTTTTCATAATTAAATGATCAAAAATACCGTCACCCATATAAATACAGTTTTTTAGACCAAAATGTTGATCTAACCATTTTTCTCTTATCGTTACTGGTAAATATTTAATTTGAAAGCCCATATCCTCAACTCTTTTTTTTGAAATTTTAAAACCAATTTTATCTCCTGAAACAAAGTATATTTTCAAATAATTTTTCATAATTTTTAAACTGTCATGGTCATCCTGGCCAAAAATTTTAAATTTTTTTCCATACTTATCATAAATCATCTGTCCATTTGTAATTACACCATCAACATCAAGAATAAAATATTTAGGTTTAATTTTTTTCATAATTTTAAAAAAAACTTTTAATGATATTTAAAATAATATTAGCTTCAGTCTATTTATTTTTTATAATCTTAGATTTTGATCTTCTTGCAACTTCATCTAGTATACTTGGACATTTATATCCGAGTTGGCAAACTATTTCATAAAATAGCATAAAAGTAACAAGTTCTGATGAATGAAAATATTTTAAATTAAAGTTAATTATATTAGATTTATTTTGTCTATTCTTTTTTTTATTTAAATTAGCCGTGATTAAAAAATTATCAAAATTTTTTTGCTTAGAAGACCACTTTAAAGTGTTAACAATATTCTTTGAAGTACCTGTAGCTGAAAAACATATAACTAAAGATTTAACTTTTTTATCAGAATATAAATCTAACCATTTTTTAAAAACATTTTCGTAACCTGCATCATTAGCTATTGAAGTAACATAACAAATGCTATCTAGAGAAAAAACTTTTTTTTTTGTAAGTCTGCTCAGATCAACAGCAGCATGTGTAGCTACAGCCCAATTTCCCCCGTTTCCAACTATATAAATATGTTCGGCTTTTTTAAATAATCTTATAAATTTATTCCACTCAGATGTGTTGATAACTTCATATAGTTTATGCTCTAAATTTTCAAAGTTACACATCGGAGATTTTTTAACTAGAGAATTTCGTGTCATGATTGATCTATAACAGTTTATAATTAATTTACAAGATTAGATAATCAAAATTTGATGAATGAGACAAATGTATGCACCTTTAAAAATTACTTAACAATTTGAATTATTACAACAAAAATAATTTCAGTATCTCTCTGTAAGTCAATTGTTTATAATACCCTTTTTCAGTTTCAACTTTAAAAGATTTAAATTGATCATTTTCGTAAAAATTTAAACTTTCAATTATCAAATCATAACTAGCACCAAAAATTTCTTTATAGATTTGATTATAATTTTTATTTATTGAGCTTATTTCAATTTCATTTATTATTTTGCCACTATCCAATTGATTATTTATTTCATGTAAAGTTGCATAAATTTTTTTTTCTTTTTTTAATGCATGATAAACAGGATTAAGACCACGGTATTTGTATAATTTCCCTAAATGAAGATTAAGAGAGCCTCTTTTAGGTAATTTAAATAATTCAGGATTTATTTTTTTCGTATAACTTATTGAAATGATCAGATAGGCTGTTTTAGATTTCTCCATTAATTGTTTGTAATTATTAATAGTTTTTTCTTTTAGAAGTGATTTTGCATCCCTCTTTAAAATTATTCTTAAGATTATTTGAAATAATAATTTATAATTTTTGTATAGTTTTAGATTATAAACAAGTATTAAAATTGATTTTAAATCAAAACTCTTCCCAAAAAAATAATGAAAATTATAATCATTATTTTTTCCCAATTTCACTAATAAATCCCTTAAATAATGGGTATCATTTTTGGTCATTACAATTATTTGTTTCATTTAGAAAATTCTAGTAAGTTTTTAAAAAAATACAATTAATGTATTAAAAAAATTGAGTTATATTATTAAAGTAGATAGTTGTTATAAACAAAACAATATTAAATAATAATTTATGAAAGAATTAGCTGTAGTTATACCTGTTTATAATGAAGAAGAAGTGATTGAAAAAATAGTTAATGATTGGACTAAAATATTACCCTCTAAAAATTGTGATTTAATAATTGTTAATGATGGATCAAAAGATAAAACTGAAATAATTTTATCAAAATGTAAAGATAACTATAAAAATTTGATTATAATAAATAAGACAAATGAAGGGCATGGTGTGGCTATTTGCGATGGTTATAAGTATGCCTTAGAAAAAAAATATAGTTATGTTTTTCAAACAGATAGTGATGATCAATTTTTCTCTTCTGATTTTAAGATACTATGGGAAAATAGGGAAAACTCAAATTATGATATAATTTTAGGAAATAGACATAAAAGAAATGATAATTTTTTAAGAGTATTTTTAAGTAAAGTGATTTTACGTTTAATTTTAAAAACTTTTTTTCGTAAACAAGTTACTGACGCTAATATACCTTATAGATTGATAGATACAAAATTTCTTATAGACTTTATGAAATTAAAACCTGAAAAATTTATTGCACCTAATATTATTATGACACTTCATGCTAAAAATGTTAAATTTATTAAAATAAAGCATACAAAAAGAAATCATGGCGAACTTCAGTGGTCAATAAAAAAATTATTAAAGTTTGGTTTGATATTGATAAAAGATCTTAAAAATTATTACTCGGTTTTAAAAAAATATGAATAAAATTAAAACTGATTTTTTGGTTGTTGGAAGTGGTTTTTATGGCTCAGTAATTGCAGAAAGAATTGCTTCAATTCTAAAAAAAAAAGTTTTGATTCTTGAGAGAAGAAATCATATAGGTGGGAATTGCTATAGTGAGTATGACAAATCTACTAATATAGAATATCATAAATATGGTTCACATATTTTTCATACCTCAAACAAAAAAGTTTGGGATTATATTAATTCATTTACAAAATTTAATTCTTACAAACATCAAGTTTTAACAAACTTTAAAAATAAGATTTATCAGATGCCTATTAATCTTGAGACAATTAACTCTTTTTTTAACAAAAACTTGTCACCTCATGAAGCAGAAAAATACATCAATAAAATATCAAAAAAATATTATAAAAATAAATACGATAATTTTGAAGAAAAAGCTTTATCCCAGATAGGGTTAGAATTGTATTCAGCTTTTATAAAAAATTATACTGAAAAACACTGGGATACAAATCCAAAAAATTTACCTGCAAGTATATTTAATAGACTGCCATTAAGATTTAATTACAATGAAGATTATTTCAAAAATTGTATATGGCAAGGTATTCCGAAAGATGGATATACTAAAATTTTTAAAAGATTGATAGATAATAAAAATATTAGATTAAAAAAAGAGTCTTATAATTTAAATAAAGATTATGATGTAAAATATATGACTATTTACACTGGTCCTTTAGATAGATTATTTAATTATAAATTAGGAAAATTAAAATGGAGATCTTTATTATTTAAAAAAAAAATAGTAAATGTTAACGATTATCAAGGAACTTCTGTAATAAATTTTCCTGAAAAAAAATTTAGATTTACCAGAATTCATGAACCTAAACATTTACATCCTGAAAGAAAATTTAAAAATGGTAAAACATTAATCATTTATGAATATCCAAAAACTTCTGATAATGAACCCTATTACCCAGTTAATGATGAAGCAAATAGACTTAGACACCGACAATATAAAAAAATGGCATACAAAATTCCAAAATTTGAAATAGGAGGAAGGCTTGCTGACTATGCATATTATGATATGGATATGACCATATCAGCTGCACTTCAAAAGTTTGAAAGTATAAAAAAAAATATTTAAATGAAAAAACTTTATTCATTAAAAGATATTGAAAAATTCTCTATCGACGATGTATGGGACATGTATAGAAAATACGTAAATAATAGTCAGGTAGATTTAATTTCAAAATTTGGATTTGGAAACGACATTGCTATTAAGGCTGAAAAAAACTTTATTTTTACTAAATCAGGAAAAAAAATTTATGACTTCACAGGTGGTATAGGAGTTTTAAATCATGGCCATAACCACGAACGAATTTTAAGTATTAGACAATGGTTTCAAAAAAATAAATTTATGGAAGTACATAAAAACTACTTTTCACCTTATATTGCAGCTTTAAGTTCAAACATAGCAAATTTACTTCCTGAAGATTTAAATATTTCTTATTTTTCTAATTCTGGTTCAGATGCCAATGAAGGTGCGATCAAACTTGCATATAAATACCATGAAGGAAAAAGAGATTATATTTTAAGTTCAAATATTTCTTTTCATGGTAAAAAACTTGTTTCATCAAACGTAACTAACTCTAAAGAAACTAGATATTTTCAATTTCAAGAATTAGTAAAATCAGACAATTTTGAATTTAATAATTTTAACTCTTTAAAAGAGAAAATATTAGCATTAAAAAAAAATGGCAAATGCAATGTTTATGCTGTTATCTTAGAACCTTTTAGTGCTAGTTCTTTACTAAGCTTATCGGAAGAATTTCTACGAAAAACCAGAGATTTATGTGACAAGAATGAAATCGTTTTAATATTTGATGAAGTATATTCAGGGTGGGGTAAAACTGGAAATTTATTTTATTTCATGAATTATGAAGGTTTGATTCCTGACATTTTAACTTCTGGAAAATCTTTGGGAGGTGGTAAAGCGTCAATATCTGCCTACACCTGTAGAGATAAATTTTTTAAAAAAGCTTATGATAATTTGAGAGATGCTACATTGCACAGCACAACCTTTAATGGATTAGGTGAGGAAACTGCAACTGCAATAGAAGCCATTAATATTGTTATTGAAGAAAATTTTATTGAAAATTCAAAAAATATTTTTAAATTTTTAAATTCTGGTCTAAAAAAACTTCAGCAAAAATATCCGAAGATAGTTAAAGATGTAAGAGGAGCTGGTGCATTAAATGGTGTAATAATTAACACAGATTTTTCTGACAAATTTCTTCAACCAATAATATCATTAATACCAAGTAAGTTTACTAGAGATGAATACGCAATTAAAAAGATTATAGTTTCAGCATACATATCTCAATTATATGATGAATATAATATTTTAACATTTTATGGTTCAAATATTGATTTACCTTTAAAAATTTCTTGTCCACTAAATATAGAAAAAGAACACTTGGATTATTTCTTAAGATCTTTTGAAAAATTGTTAGAAGAAGGTACAATTTCGGTTTTAAAAAAATTCATAAAAAAAATATTTTTTAATTAATGCTTGAAAATAAGATAATTCAATTAATTCACCTAATTAATATTGAGTTTTTAGAAGAACAAAAAAAAGAAGGTTTTGATATTTTTTTCAAATCTATTATTAACTCATCACACATTTTTGTAAAAATTTCTTACTTTGTACTTTTATATTCATTGTTTTTTTGTTTTATTTTTATGAAGATTTTTTTTTTAACAGAAAAAAAAAATCTATATTT
>Ga0209630_10004020_pt1 | contig 13094 bp, 12 predicted proteins | sample COG_01_FD_184745 | JGI IMG/M metagenome (GOLD analysis project Ga0209630, IMG submission 184745) | Pelagic Microbial community sample from North Sea - COGITO 998_met_01 (SPAdes) (version 2) | ecosystem: Environmental > Aquatic > Marine > Neritic zone/Coastal water | place: Helgoland, sampling... | reverse complement strand
CTAACACACACACACACACACACACACACACCTGTCATCGCTCGCACCCACCTAACCACGCAGGGGGTCTTCTTCACCGGAGAACCGACAAGAAAGAGAGAGAACGAAGGGGAGGAAGGGGAGGGTCTTTACGAGGACGTGAGGTACACTATGTTGTACGAGTATACTGGGGCTGCGCTAAACTGAGGATGTATTATTCACACACACCTGCGGACCACACACACACACACGCCTGCCCGCGGACTGCGCATTCGTCTTCCCTTGGGCCCTACTCGTGTATGTGTGTTCATACAACGTACACGTAAGCATTTCGTAAGCATATGTGCGAAAAGGTGTTCTTCCCACCCCACATCATCGTGAAACAAACAACTTATTGGTCGAACGGTGACGGAGCAGCGAACCCGCGTCATCTCTCCATAAATCAAGTTTTTCTCCATTCTCGAAGGGTTCTTCTTGCTTTCAGGGGTTGCCGAAGAAGTCGGCCATCTACTCGCAGACTCGTCGAAACCGAGGCAAAAAAAAAACCCCAAAAGAAGGGTGCCAGGAGCAAGCAGCCCAAGAAACGCGCTTCTTGGGAATGTTCGATGAAGGCCAAACGTACAGCCGGTGATCTTGTGCCGATTCCTGTCAAGATTATCGATCGAGGACCTGATGTTGCCCTGGCATACACATATCTTGGAGACGCCGTGTGGGAACTTTACGCAAGACAGCACATGATACTCCGCTCAGCAGAGAAAGCCGGTCGAACTTCACCCTGCGGCACTGTGATACGGCCACAGGAGGCCACTAAACTCAACTGGTGTTCGTCAGTAGCAATGAGTGACCACCTGGCGCGTCTGCTGGCTGACGGTACAATTACCGATGACGAAATCAGCATTCTCGAATGGGGACGCAACTTTGGCCACGAGTCCCGCTCAGGACACAAAACACTTCAACATCGTGAGGCTTCTTCTCTCGAGGCTTTGATTGCTTATTGGTACCTTTTTGACCAGGATCGCCTGCACTTGGTCCTCTCACACCTCGGAATGATATTGTGCCGGCAGCCTGTTAGTCAATTGACCTCTGTACAGGTAAAGGTTACCATGTCGAATGTCAGGCATGGACGCGTTGGCACAACTTACGATAATTTGGGAACTCACTATAACTTCAAGAGTGGACAATACTGTGATGTTTCTGAGGCGTCCTGAATTGAATTTTCAGTGCCATCGAGTATCATATTGTTAAGTGTATTTACGTAGACTAGTTTAGATCAGCCTAGAAAACGACATCGCCTCACATTTAATCTGACACAGTCTCACGACTATAAGATAAGTTTTAGGACGTGTGCTACAGCTCGTCAGGGCCACTGACGCCAAAAAGGGGCTCGGCCAGCACTACATCTAGCTCGGTCTGCATCATATCTGGTTGACCATCAATGTCATCTTGCAAGGAAGTGCTCGGGTTCCCGACGAGCGATGCTAATGATCGCAAAACTGGCCTTAAAGCTGAGTCAATTCCGAACATAGCTGCTGGACTAAGGTCAGACTGCCCAATGGCTTCCTCAGCTCGCTGTTGGACACATAAGCTACGCAGTTCAGCAGCGCGTATATCATTTCCCTGTTTCTCTTCCATGAGTGACCATGTAAGCCAAGTGACCTCGCTCGATGGGTCAGCTCTCACTCCGCATTTGTATAACTGTCGAGCAAGACAGCAATTACCCTCTCGTTCCTCAAGAACACCCCACGCATGGAATAGACGACATGCATTGTAACTCCGGGGTGACACCCAAATGCCACGCTGTAAAAGCTCCCGAGCGCGAGCAACATCCCCGTCTTTCCATTCTGCCAGTGCCCATGCTTGCCAATTAGCCTGATGAAGGGGATCCAACTTGGTCCCTTGCTCAAATAACTTTCGCGCGACAGAAATATTCCCATCAGCAGCTTCTAACCTTGCCAGTGCTTGTAACAGTGGCGGATCCCTAGGGTTCAACTTACAACCTTTCACCAGAAGACTTCTTGCTCGGTCGACATATCCCTGACGAGATTCGTGGACGGCCCAAGACAGCCAGATGTATCTGTTTTCTGGGTCTGACTGAAGACCTCTTTGAAAAAGTTTGCGTGCTATGTCACTGTTGCCCTCTCGTGATTCCAGCAAAGCCCATGCTTGCCATAGCGCTGCAGACTGTGACCCAGCATCCGTTCTCGTACCAGCCATGAAGTGCTCTCGAGCTTCCTGCATGCGTCGACGCTCCATTGCCATGACTCCCAGGGATTGGAATAAGTGTGGGCTGGCGCGAGTTTCAGGAACCAGTCGCACGCCCTTAACGAGAAGGTCTCTTGCACGTTGAAAATTTCCCTGGTTTTTTTCTAACATACCCCACGCATGCCACGCGGCTGCGTGAGTCTTATCAGCTGCTGTTGCCGCATCATAAAGTTGACGAGCCTTTGCTATATTTCCAACACTATCTTCGAGTACAGCCCATGCTTGCCATATGTATGCATTGTCCCCTCCTGTCGCATCACAACCATCTTGATAGCACTGTCGCGCCCCTTCGTTGTCACCCAATTGCCGCAGCACTCTCGCGATTCCGACGTAGGCGCGCCCGTCGCTTGGGTCGATATTCTTAGCACGCTCGAAGACGCGAATCGCATCAAGGCGCACCTTTACACGCTGGTCTGTTTTGCGCATTTTCGTAGCTTTTTTGCGCAACTGTCGAGCTTGATAAATAAGAATATCCTGGTTGACCTTCAAAGGTTGTTCCACGTCAAACGTTTTGGGGCTACCATCGTTCCAAGGTGCGTTTTCCAGTGAATCCGTGGAGCTGGTGGCAAAGCATGAAAAGCTTACTCTTGTACCTTTCTCGTTATTACCTCTCAAAAGACTAAATTTGCAGAGCTTTGAAGGAGCCGCCGAAACGTCTTTATGTCGGCTAGATAGTGGAAGTGCTGCCAAATGAGCGCATTCGGTGCTTCGCGAGTTAATAGATTCATGGGATGTGGCACATAATCGTATGTGCGTGCGAGTGTACGATAACTGCAGTCCAGCGAAAGCCTGGAGCTGCTGAGAGGCAGAACTTGGGTTGATCGCACCCGAGAAGCTGCCACTCATTTACTGTGAAAATTCAAGAAAAGTAATCAGATATTAATAAGGTAAAGTTTCCCACAGATCTTCACGATGGACTCTTGCATATATGGGCAAGCAACTGTGACGCCGTTGCAGAGGAATGCAAGAAGTCAGGATAAAAATAGTCTATGGCTACACGTACACGTACACTACACGTGTGTGCCTTCAGCCCAAAAGCACTCTGACACTCTCACTCAGATCTGATAATACCTTCGCTTCGTACGGAAGTACGGAAGTACTTTCGTACGAAAGTACTTTCGACGAAAGTACGTACGTACGAAAGTACTTTCGAAAGTATCTATTTTCGTACGAAAGTACTTTCGTACGAAAGTACTTTCGTATGTACGAAGGTATGAATACTTCCGTCCGGAAATAGACCAGATGCGCTAAGTGAAAATCGTATGACGCCCAGTCAGCCGCGTATCGGCCAAATTAACGCCAAATTAATTTGCGATTTTTTTATTCAAAATTCGTATGAGCGTCAGTCAGACGCGCCCCCTCACGTCCGCGCTTCCCCATGCGCCGCCGCAGCTCGGATTGATCTGAAACTTTGCACAGCAGCCATATGCGATTTTAGACACCAGATCCATGCATTTGCGCTGCGAGAAAAAGACGGGAAGACCGTTTTCAGACCCCTGGGGAACTTTGCGCGGATACGGAGAATTTGACTTGTAAACAACGGTCTAAAAGTTAAAAAAAGAAAAAAGAAATAAAAGTTACCTAGGGGTCCGAAAACGATCTTTCCGTCTTTTTCTCGCGGCGCAAATGCATGGATCTGTTGTCTAAAATCGCAATTGGCTGCTGTGCAAAGGTTCAGGTCAATCTAAGCTGCGGCGGCGCATGGGAAAGCGCGGACGTGAGGGGGCGCGTCTGACTGACGCTCATACGAATTTTGAATAAAAAAATCGCAAGTTAATTTGGCGTTAATTTGGTGACTTAGCGCATCTGGTCTATAGAATAAATATCAATATTCTGCGTGCGAGCTGGCAGATCGTCGAGCACGATGACTTCACCCGCGGTTTGCTCTGTGCTTCACATTCTGGATGGAAACATGAAGAAACTCCTCTCTAGAGACTGGCGCGGTGACATCTCTCCTGCGTGCATCGATCGCTTCGTCGCGAGGGTATGGCAAACCCTATGTTTACAGGACACACCGATCACACCGACCTGGCTTGGCGAAATCGTCGTCCGTCCACTCTCAACTCCGAACTCTGCTTCTGCTGAACCCTACGCTACGGTGCAAGACGCAGAGTCTGAGTCCGAGCTTAAACCTGTGATGTACGATTCTGATGCGGAGGTATCGTACGTTTATATCACGCACAACAACCTGTACTTGCTAGCGATCACGAAGAGCAATTGTAATGCAGCTGCATTGCTCACATTTTTACACCGTTTGGTTGACATCTTCAGACACTACTTCAAGACCCTCGAGGAGGTGAGGCTGCATGTATTAGCGTCGTCCACGCGTCACGATTCTTTTCTTCGAATGCTCTACATGCAGCATATTTTTCACGTCGCGAAAAAAACATTGCTACAAAAACGTGTGTAATCGTATGTATGACGCTACGGAATGGAGTCCATTCGTGACAATTTTGTCATAATCTACGAGCTCTTAGATGAGGTAATGGACAACGGATACCCGCAGTTTACAGAGGCGAAAATCCTGAGCGAGTTCATAACCGTCGGCGCGCATCAGCTCATAGCCCCTAAAGCCCCCATGGCGGTCACGAACGCCGTATCGTGGAGAAGTGAAGGCATACGGTATCAAAAAAATGAAGTCTTCCTTGATGTGGTCGAATCCTTGAACATCGTAGTAAACGCGGCGGGACAGGTTGTGAACTCGGAAACCTTCGGCGCATTACGACTGCGGGCATACCTCAGTGGTATGCCAGAGTGCAAACTCGGCCTTAACGATAAAATCATGTTGCACGCGCAGAACCGGAGTACAAAGGGAAAGAGTGTTGAGCTCGATGATATTAAATTTCATCAATGTGTTCGCCTGGCTCGGTTTGAGAACGATCGAACGATCTCTTTCATCCCGCCGGATGGGCACTTCGACCTCATGAACTATCGCATATCGACTGCGAACGTGAAACCGCTGATATGGATTGAAGCCTCTGTGAATCGACCTTCCAGGTCCAGGGTTGAATACGTTGTGAAGGTTCGCACGCACTTCAAATCTAGGCTACAAGCCACAGGCGTGGAGATAAAACTACCAGTTTCATCAGATGCGACATCGCCGGAGGTAAACACAGGTTTAGGAAGCGTGGCATATGTCCCGGAGCAAGAGGCAATGCTGTGGAAGATAAAGAGCGTGCAGGGTGGGAAGGAAATCATGATGCGTGCGAAATTTTCCCTTCCCTCAGTGTCTGCTCTAGAGGATGATGGCCCAGTGCAGAAGAAGCCCCCGATCACGTGCAAGTTTGAGATTCCATACTACACCGTATCAGGGGTGCAGGTCAGGTATTTAAAAGTGTTAGAGAGGAGCGGGTATCAGGCATTACCGTGGGTAAGGTACATCACAAAGAGTGGGAACTACGAGTTCAGGTTGGATCATGGTTACTGACTGGGAAGGCTGGTATCAGGTATCCCCCCAGGGAACAAGCAAGGTGCGAACAGGGCGGGGCGAGTCGAGCGCGCGCGGGTGCGGAAAGACGCCGGAAAACGATTTCGCGATCGACCGAAAATCCCTTTCCGATCCCGTGGGATGAAAATGCCTTTCAATTTTTGGCCACTTCAGTTTTGCAAACGGTGTAAGTGTTTTAGGGCCAGAAAAAAAACCGAAAAGAACTTGAGGTAAGAACTTGAGGTATAAAGTACAACTACAACGCTGTACAACGTGTGTACGAAGGTCGGTACTTTCGTATGATACAACATACAGTACTTCCGGAAGTACCTTCGTTCGTAGATACGTAATGCTACGCTAGTGTCTACGAATGTACGGAAAGTACTTTCGAAAGTACTTTCGTATAGAATACCTGTCTACGACAATTGTCCAACTACACGCAGGCAGGTCTACGTTGTACATGTACGTACACGTAAGTTGTTTATTACACTCTTATCTTGCTTGGTATTATTGTAGTAGTAGTACGTGTAGTTAGTAGTACGTGCGTAAAAATAATATCATACGAAGATATCATGCATATTACGAACGAAGTTAAAGTTTTATTAACTTACTGTACGTGTACTGTACGTACGAAAGTACACGTACTTTCGAAAGTACGAAAGTACGAAAGTACGAAAGTACCTGATAAGTTGTACGAAAGTACGAAGGTAACAACTTATTACCTTCGTACTACAATAACGGTACTGTACATAAATAAGATAACTTATTTATACTGAACAGGTATTTATACTGAACAGATATTATCTTCGTAGGACGTACCTTCACGTATGTACGTGTACAGTACGTTGTACGTTGTACTCGGAAAAAGCCCGAAAAGAACTGGCCTTTTCATAGCCTATTTTTTATTTCACCCGTTTAGCTCGTATACATTCTTTGGGCTGAACGACATGGTGCTCGAGGCCACCATCATATGCATCGATAATAGTGATCATGTTCGGAATTCCGACTATCTGCCAACACGTTTACAAGTAAGTGCTCCGAACGTTTCCCCAAGTTATTTGTCAACGTGGCAACGTTGTCGTTCAACGCTCCCTCATTCTTGCCTAATCAGCCGGCGTTATGCAGGCAGAAGCTGATGCTATCAATCTTTTAGCGGGTGCTAAAACGCAATCTAATCCAGAGAACAGTGTCGGTGTACTCAGCCTGGCTGGGAGTGTACCAAAAGTTCTTGTGACTCCAACTGATGACCTCGGGCAAGTGCTTAATTCAGTCCATGGCATATCAACGGAGGGTGCAGTCAACTTCTCCACAGGAATACAGGTATTCGTTAACTGATCATCTTATTCGTTCATCCCTAGGCACTGTGAAATTTTTTGCACTTCCTGCGAACGACGTAGCTGACGAACTTTTATTTTACTTGTTATTTGAAGGTGGCACATCTTGCATTGAAGCACCGCCAGAACAAGCATCAGCGCATGCGCATCGTTCTTTTCATTGGCAGTCCGATTAATACCGAACACGGTGAGCTCATCGCAGTTGGGAAAAAGTTGAAAAAGTGTAATGTAGCTGTTGACGTTGTCAGCTTCGGTGATGTGCAAAAGAATGCTGAGAAACTCAGTGCCTTTATTGAAGCTGTGAGTAAAAATGGGAACAGCAACCTGGTAACAGTTCCTCCAGGGGAGATTCTTGCCGATGTACTCCTCAACACACCCATCTTTCTGGATGAAGATTCTTGCAATCATGGAAGCGGATTTGCAGCAGCAGCAGCAGCAGCCGCAAGTCAAGTTGCTCTACAGGGCTTCAACAGCACTGCTGGTGTCAATGGGGAAGATGATCCAGCACTTCTTATGGCACTGCGTGTATCGCTTGAAGAGGAGCGTGCACGACAAGAAGCACAAGCACAAACTGCTACAGACGTGAATGCTCCACCCACAGACACGAAAGTCTTGACAGCCACAATTATTTCTGATGAGGAAGAAAGAACTATTTCCCCATCGAGCATTGGTGCAGACTCGGTGTTAAGCGACAGTGTTCTTCTCCAGCAAGCTTTCGCGCTTTCAGTGGAGGACACATTTCACGATGATAGTGTCCAAGATGCATGCGTTAATGAAGCAGAATTTAAAAATGATCATAGGCAGGCTAATCTGCATGCAAGTGAAGGCAAAGAGAAAGAAGCGGAGGATACTCAGAATAAAGGGGATAGATAAATGAGACCTGCAAGTGAAGTCCTAGTAAATTTTAGAGCTGACTCATAAATGCTTGTTTGTGAAAGTTGGTAAAGTGCATGCGAAGCAAGACGATGATAGTATTGTAAGCAAAATCGATTTGACGTGATTCAATACACTATGAGATACTACAAAGCTCATCACAAATCCATGCTGACAGCTGATCACAAAAAAATGTGCTTATATTAAGATTCCTATCAGCGGATATCAGCGGAACCTCCCTTTTTTTCGAGGCTCAAGACATCGATCTGATGGTCAACGGGCTTTGAAAACACAGGCGATGAAAGATGAGAAAAAACAATGCCTCCTCCAGCAACAAACATAGCCATCAACATTGATGCCAACATCAGTGCACGATGGGTCACTGTGTCATCATAACCCTGACAAGTACATAAAATAGATGTCAGGAGAGAAGCTAAAACTTTCAAAATTCAAGTTGGCAATATGCTCGAGAAATGTAGCTCACTTCGATTTCTGTTTCGATGACACTCTTATTACTTTCCCCGCGTGGTGAAACCAGTAAAATCACGGCAACGAGCAAAAAGAGTGTGGTCGTGCCAAATGAAATTTGACTGAAGAACATCGAAGATTAGTTGCGAGAGAAGTTGAGGTCGTTTGAAGTCCTAACGTTCTTACTTGGAATACCGGCTTCCACCTCCGAGATAACAAGCGAGAATGGAAATCATCCTGTGAATGGTGGACCTCAGTGATGCGTTATAAGAAGCAAAATTATCAGCAATGAGAAATAGGACTTGAGTCACAGAGACGTACATCAAAATCGTTAACACAAACACGCCGACACCAACTCCAACTATAGTTGCCATCCTCGAAACCTTGTGATTTGCAAGTGACGCAGAAGTAACGTGTATCGGCAACGCTCCACAATGCCGTTAAAATCGAAGATTTCCCCGGTTCTGGTGGCCTAAGCGTTTAATTTCGCCAGACCGCGCATGCGCCAGGCTTTCTCTTCCAAGTGTCAGGCGACCCTGCGAACGGCCATGTCAACGTCGTTTATACATGGGCTACAGTGTACATGTACGTGTACAACGTTTAATACTCAAGGTACGTGCGTTGTAGGGCTACAATAAAGCTAATTGTACACTTACGTGTACTGTACGTGTACACGTATGCAGGGCTACATTGTACTGAATGAACGCGCTTTCGTCCAGAGGCTCCCTCGGCTCCATGGAGGTAAATACGGCCAGTCATGTGCGGTTGCGCCCTGACAATGGCCGTTAATCGGATCGTCAAGTGTCCGAGAGACAACGCTCGGGCGCTCCTCTCAGTGGCCCAACCTTACTATTACAACTTCCACGAACCCCTATGTACAGCGAGTATTTCGTTTCCGCAACACTCGTTATCGTGCTTTCACTAAACCTTTTAAAGGACGTTAATTCCTTGCTTGAAATGACTACGCGTTTTTTTTCCTTTATGATGAGCTTCTCACCCGACGCAGAACGGGATTGGCTCACATGTAGCCCGAGGTTTGTTATGCGACTTCGTCGGCCAACCGGGAGCAAACGTCTCAAAATGAGTACATCTACGATCGTTCTCACGATATGCCTCGGCACGCCCGCGTGGGTGATTACGCCGCTGACGCGGGAAATGACGAGTGCCAAGTTCCAAACTGAATTAGGTAGTGATGTTAGGACATGCTCGCTGGAATGGCTCAATCAAGTCAACGCAGCCTCGTTAAGCGTTCAGGAGGATGACGGAGAAGGTCTCGGAGCAGCGTGGTCGACGGAATTCATAAACACGGACGCAGATATGTCGGTGGACTTGGGACTGTTAAGCTCTTGCATATCACGCATGTGCAGTGGAGCTTGCGCCCCGCATGATGCCTTTGGTAAAGATATTCGTTTTGCTGACGCCCCTACCTATGATTTGGGTGACTTTATGAAATGCAGATCAATTCTGCACCATAACGCGACTAATATTTATTCATATCTCCTTTTGGTTGTCCCGAACAGTATTTTTTGCATCACTTCCCTGTCAAAGACCGTGACAACGTTAAAAGAGACGTTTTTGATAACAACCGGCGAAATCAATAACATCTGGCCCTTCACCTCAGGCCATTGCCATATATCGCTGTGCATGTCAACTTCGATTGACGGTTTTATTGTGGGGCCCACCGTTATCCGCTCTTGTTCGCCCACTTTTTCGCGGTTCAAGTCGCGGAAGGCTGGCGCCACATTTTCTCAACACATTTTTTCTGAGAAGGATGAGTGGTTGTTTTCGGAACTTCTGAAGAATTTGTCGTGTGCATCATCTGCGGTTATGTCGCTGAGGAGTTCAGCAGCGAATTATGCCGTTACTACTGTTGAAGCAGCCGAAACAATGCATGTCGATATCTATCAGCCGCGCATGGAGGTTACAGCATTGGCTGCGAGGCATTTTTCTGAAACTGCAACAAATTTACATTTTCACAGGGAGAACTTCTCCACTCTGTACTTTCCTCCTGTGTACAAAATAGCGGTATACCTGCCGCTTCTTTTGCCTTTGGTCGTCCCTATGGTAACAGGATTGTTATTGGACACCAAGTTTCACCTAAGAAGTAAGCGAGTGCTTTGTGGTAGAATTTTGAGCAGATAGTTACTTGTTTCCTTGAGTTTTGTAGTTGAGGTGACGGCGGCAGCAGGCTGGGCTAGTTTTATGGTAACTAACCAAAACTACCAAATTTGTATGATTATCTTGTTCGAACCTCAATGTACGCAAAGGAATGGGCGATGGGAGATATGTTCGTTTGTCACGAACCTACGAGCGTTGCTCAAGTGATCATGCACTTCACCGTCTCCCATGCTGCCTCACCCATAAGATCGCTCCCTGGCAGCGACAAGTTGTTGTCGGACAAATCATGCAGCGACGAGGCGGTACTGCTTGCGCCGTCCAACAGGACCGCCGCTGCGTCCGTTCCCGGCTCCGCAACTCCTCTTATCCGCGACGAAGCGAGATTCAGCGTGGTATCCGCGCTCGCGACGCCGAGATACCACGCCCCTGCATCCACTTCATTCTTGAGCTGCCCTGGCGTCCACCCGCAGTACCCCACGAAAAGGAGAAGTGATGCGGCGTGCGTCTCCTTCACAGCCTCGAAGTTGCTGACGTGCCACAACCCGGGAACGACCTCTGTGGTAACACCTGGGATATATATTCTGCTTAGTGCGACGAGGCAGCGCGCGTTCCGTTCCGTCCCCATGGGACCGCCGATGCCAACCTTGCAGGCCAACAGCACTGCATTCTGCTCGCAGTCTAGCTCCGGGACAATGACAGACAGCGGTCGGCTCGTGTGGCGGTTTAAAATTATCCCTATCGAGCCTTTCTCATCATCGTGGTGCAATACTAGAACGACAGTGTGTTTCCACCAGTCTGACGTTTTCTCATGCGCGACGAGGAGGCAGCCGGTCTCCGGGGTCTGTAGCGCGTGCGCCCAACCGCCCACAGTGCCTGACGCTGACTCTCCTTCAGACGCTTTCGCATCTTGGACGGTCAAGACGACGTGATTATATTGGGGATGTGCCAGCTCATTCGAGATTTCGGGATCACGTTCTTGTTTTACGAGAGACGCTCTGCGCGCGTGCGATTCGGGAACGAGGGGAAGCACGTGGCTTGGTCAGTCGTCTGAAGTAAACTGTTTACCCGCCCCGGAGTGGTGGGGGGATGGTGTCGGTCCAAGACGCACCGGAACGCCCTCCAATCGCCTCTGATCTCAACCGCATCTGAGCTATCGTTGTGGCTGTCTTGGTCTGCGAGCGCGTACACACGAGAGCGCGTGACTCGGCGCCGAACACCGACAATTCGTTCGGGAGAACAACGATGCTGAGTAGGACAAACCGCCGCACCTGTAGCGTGGACGTGCGCGCAGGGAAGCACGATGGACGCGCGGGATATCACGACTGACATCGTGCGCCTTAGAAATGCGCGTCGCGACGAAATTAGCGAGCACTCGTGCTGCGAGCTCGTCTTTTGTCCCGAGCGCGACAACTGTTGAGGGCTACCTGTGTGTGGGCTACCTGTGTGTGTGTTAATTATTAATATATATGTTTCCGTGAAGTGCAGCCCTAGAAATCTGCTCACTATCGTCCGTCGCACGAGTGATAAACTACACGATCGCGACGCCCAAATTGAGTTCCTCCACGACGCCTTCGTTCTCGTCGTACCCACGCACATCCTATTCGCCCTCTCCTTCCTTCACGAATAAGAAGTCACCCTCCAGCCAGTAGCCGGCATCCTACACTTCGCAGGAACGAACCAAAAGAATTGCTGTGTAATTTTTTTTTGCCCCAAATAGCTTGTATTGGAATTTGGGCCCCTCTCCAGGCTACGCATGGACAAAGAGTCACGTTTCGGTCACGTCATTCCTTAGCTCTTTAGTCAGAGGCTGGATCCGTTCTGTCGCGTTTCCAGTGGGCAGTTCTGGCAGCGAGGTCGCGTTCGGAGATGCATTTTTTTTCGGGCAGTGTGAAAACGTTTTCAGTTACCCGTCCCCAGGTCCCTTCTCGCATTGGATTTCCTACAGTACGTGTACATTAGTACGAAGGTATTCTAGCACTACAACGTACAACGAACGTTGTAGAGATAGAGATAGAGATAGACATACATCTATCACTCATCTATCTATCTACAGTACAACGTACACGTAGAGATAGATAGTTTAAATATCTTCTGAAGGTATGTAGTATGTACGTGTACGACTCGTGTACGTGTACACGACAGTTACACGACTATGATATTACACACTAGCTAAGTAGCTATGTACGAAGAAGGTAGTACGTAGCCACGTACTTTCGTACTTTCGAAAAATAACAACGTAAACATTATTGTAGATAAATGATATTTTGTACGGAAGTACGTGTACACGTTGTAGTTGTACGGAAGTACGAAAGTATCTATTTCCGGAAGTACTTCCGTACTTCCGTACTTCGTTCCGGACGGTAGCATCAACTTACCTTCGAAGTCTGTACGTATCTAATAGCGTGTGTACTTCTGTATCATACGTAGTACCTCCGTATTATGTAGGGCTACGACTGGCTGGGCTACATAAGTGATACCTTCGTAGCCAATTTTACATATTTATATACGAAGCATGCGTGAGAGAGTCGAAAGTGTGTGATATGAATACGATAATATCATAACAACTCATAATTTAATAATAATAATAATAATAATAATAATAATATTAATATTAATATTAATATTAATAATAA
>Ga0209630_10004016_pt1 | contig 13096 bp, 9 predicted proteins | sample COG_01_FD_184745 | JGI IMG/M metagenome (GOLD analysis project Ga0209630, IMG submission 184745) | Pelagic Microbial community sample from North Sea - COGITO 998_met_01 (SPAdes) (version 2) | ecosystem: Environmental > Aquatic > Marine > Neritic zone/Coastal water | place: Helgoland, sampling... | reverse complement strand
GAAGGACGCGTTGCCCACGAGGAACGCGTGAAAGCCATCGGCGCGCTTGCGCGCCTCCTCGACCGGAATGGCGTGCCACTGTCCGGAGTGGTGCTGCCGACGCGGGCAGATGCGCACAAAGATGTCCGTCGACTCCACCGTCACTTCGCCCTCGTGCTTCTTGAGCACATCCCCCTTGAACACGCAAGGCGTCCCCTCCATGAGAGCAAAGAAGGCCACACTGGCAGTGTGCATAGACTTTGCCCACGCGTCGTTGGGAACGTTGGGGTGGTTGACGGCGATGGCGTCGGGGAAGGGCACCTGATAGGCGACCTTCATCGAGAGGAAGCAATTTTGCATCTCCTCCAGCGCGCCGTCCAACGAGAGCCCGCTGGACATCTTTTTGAACTCGGATCGCACCGATGTCATGCCAGGGTTGACCCAGCGGACGCACACGTCCACGACGCCCATCTCGATCGTTGGGGACGTGTCCAGGCAGCCCGACTGCGTTTGACGGGCGAACCATTCCGCGTCGACACCGGCGAGTACAGAGAAGCGCACGATGCCCGCTGTGAGCGTGCCGTCGGCGCTGTGCAGTTCCAGCGGTGTGCTGGCGAGGTGGGCAAGGGCGTCCAGATGCGTGCGGGCACCGCGCGTATTGTCCTCGCTCCCGCCGTAGGCCAGGATGGTCACTGCCACTGCCCTCGGGGACAAGCTGTCATCGACGGCCGTCACGTTGTTGGCGCTGTCCACCAGCTCCTGACTCTCGGCGTGCAGCATCATCGGGACCTCCGCCGCCTCCTCCGCCGCCATCACCGTGCGCGTCGAGAGGAAGCCCTTGAGCAGCGCACCGAGGTGGTCGGATGACGACTCCTTTGGCAGAAGCTGTGTCCGATTCTTGACATGGACGTTGTTCAGCGTCATGCCGCGTGGTGGGACAGTTTGCCTTGTCTGGTGCGCTTGTGCGACGACTGCCAGCGCGCCAGTCGGGCGGTTGATGCGCGGAAGCGTTTGAAGCATGCTGGGGAGTGCGGAGGGTATGAGGAGAATGGGGTGTGCGAGTAAGCTTCTCTAGCGCTAGCTTCTACGCCTTTCGCGCCACCAAAGAGTCAATACCGGGGCAAATGCGTGGCGCCGCTGGCCGTGCAGACACGCTGCAGCCGCCGCCCAGCGCGGGGCCGGCCGCACCGCGCACACCTCTCACGGGTGTAAAGTGCCAGGACAGGGACAAGGTGCTTGAGGCTCTTGAGGCCATCATGCAGCACGCGGTGCAGATGCTCTGCGCGTACATAGACCAGGGTGGTCACGCGACATCGCCCAGCACGTCGGTAAGCATCAGTCGGAACCTCGTCGCGGCCTTGCTCAACAAGATGCCCCTGACGTGCACGCGCATGCGCACCAACGCAAGGGGCGACCTGCGCTACACCGCCGTCATGTACTACGAGCGCACGCGCCTTGGAGCGGCTGGGTCGGGCCACTTTCTGGAGGCCTTGCCACCCGGCCTGCCGCTCTTCTCGGGCCACACCTCCGTAGAACTCAAGGACGAAGACCTCCGGAAGCTCAAGCTCCGGGATGTGGTGTCGGACCGCATCCGCACCGTTGTAAATCTGGAGGGCCTCGACAACAACAACGAGCGCCTTCTAGGGCTGATCAGCGACTACACACTTCCCGACGTCGCCCCCAACTTACCCGGACGCGTGCACGTCTTCGTGGCGCGTATGCGCGCCATCTGCCAGGGCCTTCGCCGCGTCAAGCCAGAGGGCCACTTCCGGCGCTGCAAGAACTGCGAGTGCAGCCGCCTCTTCTACTCGGGAGCGGCGACCGAAGTCGCCCCGTCGTCCAACGCGTCGGCCCCCGCGACTCCCGTGGGTGCGTCGTACTGGGACCTCGCCGCGGGGTCGCCAGAGGTGGCCCACGAGCAGAGCGAATTCTGCACGTGGTCGTGCTGCATGCAGTGGCGGTGGCAGCTCACCAACGCCCTTCCCGAGGCCAGCGAGCTCGTGCTTGTCGCAGACCACGGGTGCCGCAAGACCGGGCGCAGCCGCGTCTCCGAGGCCATGCGCAAGTGCAGCAAGCGGAACGAGACCGCCGGGCGGCACCTGCGCACCATCCAAAAAGAGCACCGCGTCTTTCCGGCCATCAGCAAGACCGAGCTTGGAAAGCAGCGCGAGCGGCGCATCCGCATGCTGAACATCGACTTGGGCATGTTGTTCTCGGCGTCGGTGCTTGCGGAGAGCAAGACCATGTGCACCAACAAGGTTCTCGCTGGGGCGTCGGAGGGGTGGCGCTCGCGCCCCATGTTTTACGCCAAAGCGATCAAAGAGGTTACGAAGCTGTACGCCAAGCACCACGTGGGCGGCAACGTCATCGCCAACCTACTGGTCCACGAACCCTTTCTGAACAAGCTCCGCGAGAAGGCCACCAACATTTTCTGAGGCGGCGACCAGCGCACACGGCGCGCGCTGTTGGCACGTTCGTTGGTTATGCGTGTTGGCGGGTGTTGGCGGGTGGGCTAGATGGAATAGGGACCTGACAACTTCGTGACAATGTGACCGGGGGACTCTCACACACTGCATCTCAGAATTGGGTAGGTTCTGGAACCTACCCAGAACATGACCCAGAACTGACACCGTACACACCGGGCCCAGTCTGAGTACAGGAAACTCTCACAATTGCTAACTCGCACGCTATTCAGCAGAGCGGCACATTACAGACAGGGTCACAGACCCGCCCTCCCCAGCACCCGCAAACTCTATGAACTTTACCACAACGCTCATCGACATTGGCGGCGCGGCCCCGTCGGTGCTGGAGGGCGTCGTTGGCAGCGATTGCAACACGGCCCTCGAAGTGGTGCGGCGCGCGGCGTGCACCGGAGCACGCGAGGTGCTAGAGGCACCGCCTCCCGCACTGCTGCACGAATCAAAGATACCGACTGCACACCTGCTCTACGGAGCCCAGAAGAGCTGCCAGATACAGGATGGACCGTACAAGCAGATGGACCCCGCCGCGGACCTCACGCGCGTCACGGACGCGCAGCGCATGTGCCTAGGAGGGCTGATTATGGACGTCACCAAGAACATCTCGCGCCCAGCAATTCTGTGGGCGTGCCAGGACAGCGAGACCAAAACCATCGCGCTTCAGGTCGAAGTGTGGCGTGCCCCCATCGCAGCCATGGAGGCCGAATTGTTCCAGGACTCTGCCACCGGCGCCTTCGAACGCCGGTGGATGGGCGAGAGCGAGGCCGTCGCCGCACGGCAACTGCGTCGCGACGTGGGCGGGTACGTGCGCCGCAGTGGGTACGAGTCCATGCCCCAGTGGATGCACGCATCGGAGTTCTACGTCTCTCGCCCCGGCCCGCTGCCGCTGCTGCGTCTTCGGCGTCCCAAGGACCATGCGGAGGTGTCGGAGCTGGCCCTGCACGCGGAGCACATGTGCGCGCCGGCTCTGGGCGCGAAGCCGCTCAAGGAGATAATCGACGAGCTTGACACCTCATCAAATTGGAGGGTCACGGCGCAGACGACCTTTTACACGCAGCCGGAGACGGACCAGCCGGTGGGGTACGAGGGCTGCCATGGCGTAAACGAGGCCCTGGGCAACTCGATCGTCGGGCCACTGGCTCTTTTGGTGATGAAGCACCTCGAGAACTGCGACTACTACGATGTGGTGGTGGAGCACGAGGCGAGCGAGGCGCATGGCGACGAAGCCGATGCCAGCAGCGACGATAGCAACCAGGAGACGCAGCGTGTTAAGAAGCTCCTAGAAGACCTGGTGGTGCGAGAGCAGGCGCTGCCGGTGGCAGTGGATGGCGGGCCCGCCGTGAACCACCGGACGGACAACGTGCTCATGCGCGTGCTTGGACCCACGGGGCGTCCCTGCGACTCCAAGATTCTCGTGCGCTCGTCGCTGGCGGACGAGGCGGCCGCCGCGCTGGCGACCCGCTTCTTCAGCGAGTCGGACGCGGTGCTGCTCAAGCGACGCTACACCAGCCAGTCCACACTGGACGACATGGTGCTGGCCACCGGGCGTATGATGGTGCCTAGACAGGCCCTCTTGCTCATGCTCAAGGCCAAAGACGGCAAGCTGGAGAAGTGCAGACTGGTGGCGCACGACGGCGACTGGCCCATCGCCAACGAGCGTATCAGTCGCTACGCGCTGTGCCCCTGGGTGGTGCCGATCGTCCTCGACGCGTACGACTCTGTCATCGAGATCAAGGTGCAGGGCGTGGTGCGAGAAACGCTGCGCCTTTCGGAGCGCGCCCGCATTGAACACGCACTGCCCCAGACGGTGACCGCCACCTTCCCACCCGAGGTCGCCGAGTTCTTCCGCACGGCCAGCACTGGCCTTGCGCAGCTGCCCGCCCTCGTACAGCGGCTCGAGTCACTCGAGAGCAGCTTGCGGCAAGCAGCCCTGGCACCTCCGGCGCCGACGCCCGCGGCCGCGGCACCGCCAGCCCGCGAGCCGTGTGAGGTCGAGCGGGGGTTCAAGCGGGCGAACGACCACATAGCAGCGTATGACCGAGCGGTTGCGCAGCGAGCCCGCTAACCCAATATGGCCGCATTGGGTATCAGCACGATAGGGGGCTGCAGTGACCTGTACGAGAGTATGGTTGGCCTGAGTTTCAAGGGGGTGCGTCTGCACCCCACCCCACCTCCTAGTCTGTGCATCCATACCATCCACCAACACCCTAAAGCTAACCTCTTCTATTTTGTGTGCACAGATTGCGCACCCGCCCCCGCGGCGCGACGGGAAGCGCGGAAACGTCGCGGACCTCAACGCGGCTGAGATTGCCACCGCGAACATGGGCAGGCGGGGAGGGGTGCCGATGCTGGTGGAGCACGACCACTCAGGAGGCCAGATCGGGCGCGTGTTGTCTTCGTGGGAAGGTCCGCGGGGCGAGCTGCGGGTTTCTGGGGTTGTATCCGACCCAGATGCCGTCAGCGCTGTCAAGAACGGGTCGATGCGCGAGCTTAGCCTGGGCACCAGCGTCCATTCCGAGGACGGCGGGCGCGTGTTGATGCGAACGCACGACGAACTCAGCATATGCGAGAAGGCCGCGCGGCCCGGCTGCATCGTTACCGAGTTGGACGGTAAGCAAGTGGGCAGCTCCTTCGGCTTTGCTCGACCCCGAGGTAAGCGCTGCTCCCGCTAGAATGATAAACCCCTGAGCCCATCCCACCGGTCAGAAGACCACCACCAGTTGACATGTCTGACATTGACTCCGCCGCTGCCACCGCCGGTTCGGCTTCCCTCACAGAGACCTTCTCGGCCGAGTATGTCGCTTCGTTGAAGGCGGAGCTCGCGGCCAAGGCCGAGTCCGAGGCGGCCCTCAAGTCCAAGTTCGCCGTCCACGAGACGCGCCAGCGCGCCCAGCTTTCGGAGATGCAGCCCACGGTCAAGGCCTGGATCACCGAGGGCCTCGAGGCCGGCGGCGAGTTCAAGCACGAGATGGAGAGCATGGTCGGCTTCGGCGACAATCTCCACCAGTCCGCCAACCTGGACTCCGCGATGCCCCTTGCGCGCATGATCTCGTGCCACTCGGCGAAGATCAAGCGGGAGCGGGAGGAGTTCTCGCAGCACGCGGGGTCGGCGGAGGCGCTCGGCAAGGCCAACAAGGAGATCGACGTCCTCAAGGAGTCGGACGCGTCCAAGACCAAGAGGATCGAGGAGCTCGAGGGTCTGGTCACCGAGCGCACATCGGCGGCGGAGCGGCTGCAGGAGGAGCTGGCCAAGGCGGGCCTGGTCAAGGAGAAGTTCGACTTCTCCAACGCATCTTCGCGCGAGCAGGCCCCGCCTGGCTCAACCACCGGCGCCATGGCCGCAAAGGGCCCGTCGGCCCCGTTTGTCGACCCCCTGCTGGCATTTGTCTCCAACGGCTCGTCGGCCTCCCACGGCCGCATCGGCCTCTCGGCCACCAACCACCACATCCTCGGCGCTGGCGGCGCGGGCGACCAGGGCATCGAGGCGGCCCTCCGCATGGCGTAAGCGTGCACCGTCACCGCCATACGGACGTCTTGAACAAGCGAGTGACAGCTGGCAGGGTGTGGAGCGGGACTGCGTCAACGGCCGTAGAGCGGACCACTGCGCGTTAGAGTATCGAATGAAGGGGCAGTTGAAAACCCGTCGGGAGGTCCCCCCATGTAAACGATATACTGATCTACGCATTCATTCTCAAACTTCCGACTCTGTGCCTTCACCAACCTTACACCACGGCGTCCGCCACATTGGCATCCGCCGGTACGACCACCTCCGTCGATCCCATGAACTTAATGGCCGTCACTTTGACGCCCTTCGATCCCGTGTCTGTGAGCCCCCCCAGCATAGACTTGACCTCAAAGCCCTTTAGCATGTAGGCCTCCACCTCGCGCTTGCGCCTCTGGTAGGTTGCGCGGCACAGGGGGCGTTCGATGACAAGCGGAATCGTGGAGGTCTTCACGTCCCTGCACAGCGCCTGGAGGTCTATCTCGATAGTGCGGTAGGCCAGACGCCAGCAGTACTCCCACTTGCGACAGACGCGGTACATGACGAGGGCCTTCGTATCAAAGGCCATGTGCGCCCGCGCAATCAAGCGCAGGGGGATGTCCCATGCGCCGCCCGACACGGGATCGTCCATGGCGGCCTGCATGTCAAAGGGCACCGACATGCGAACCGACTCTTCCTCGCACCGCAGACGGTGCGTGTGCACCAGCCAGTCGCGGGCGCACACGGACCGCTCCTGGTGGATGATGGTCTCGCGGTGCGCATGGGACAGCCCCGAGAATAAGGCCGCGTTGTTTTTGTAGCTCTCTATGTTGCAGGTCGAGCTCGTCGCACCCTGACACTTTCGCGTGAGCGAATCCTCGGTGTAGGGGAGGGCGCCCTCTCCCGCTATCCGGGAACGCGCAGAGGGGTCCGACATTCCAAACTGCAATCTGACTATGAGGCCACCTTCCTAGCGTCCATCCGATGGACGCCATACTTACGCTAGACCCCTTTGCCGAGATGGAGGCAGCCATGGCCCTCACCCACGACGGAGACGTCTCAACGATCACCGAGTACACACGGTCACACGTGTGCTACCTCCCCGACGGTGACATCCATGTTTGCAACGGGTCGAAGTGCAAGTTCATTGAGCTGAACGAAGACAAGTGCTACGTGTGCTCGCTGTCTGGCCTGTGCTTTGGCACCCAAAACGTCCGGGAGGACTACTCCACCGGGCGCCAGACCGGCAGCAACAACCCCGACGACCATGCGGGCGAGCCCATGGGCGGTTCATGGAAGCCCAAAAAGGACATGCACGCCATGTCCAGCGCGGCCTACAGTGCCGCGGACCAACTTGTAGAGCAAGTCGGAGACGACGTTTCCTCGCCCAGCTATTCCTCCAAGGAAAAGGGCAGCCCTCGTGTCGTCAAGCGCGGCGCGCGGTGCGTCGACGAGCCGACGCCGGAGCCGCATCAGAAGCGGCCGCGCGCGATGCGTCGCTCAGGCACTGACCGAGACCAGTTCCGTGCCATGCAAGAGGACGCCGAGGCGACGCTGTGCAAGCTCGTCAACTTCGACAAGCGGCCCGACGCCAAGTCCGCCAAGGCGCGGGACCCGCGCCTGCAGGACAAGGACGCACTATTCCAGGCGGCCGTAAAAAAGTACACGAAGGAGTGCCTGGCCTCTGGCACGGTGCCGACCCTCGATGCCGTTCACAACATTGCGCTCGCGGCGGCCAACATTGCCGCGGATGAGAAGCGCAAGGCCGCCCTGGAGGACGGCAAGCACGCGCTCCTGCTGAAGGTGCGCATGCGCGAGCAGGTCACCACATTGGCATGCAGCCTATGGCAGGCCTCCTGCACCACTCCATACATGGACGGCGCCCGACGCGGGGCCGACAGCTTCCGCCCGTTCGTCTGCGGCGTCCTCTACGCGCTCAAGCGCGGTGTAAACTTGCCCGACGGCACCGTCGTGGTGCCGTCTTGCCCTCAGCTCGCGGCGTCCTTGCCGGCGCTGCGGTCTACAGCAGCTAACTCGGTTGCCAAAGCGTTGCACGCCTCCTCCCACAGGGGGCTGTGCACGCTGCACCGCTCCATCAGCTCCTGCTCGGGGGAGCAGTGTGCCGAGGTCTACGAGAACTGCGCGCGCTTGGCGCGCCAGCTCTCTTCCAGCGTCCGCGCGGGTCGGTTCGACCTGTGCTGAGACGCTCGCTTGCGTGTGCGGCGCCAAGGGGCAGCAGCCAGTATTTAGTTTTAGTGGGTAGCATGAGCATGTGCATAAATTCTTCAAAACCGACTCCGCACCCCTCGCCGCACCCCTCGCCTCACACCTCGCCGCTCCGGCCTATCCCAGACTGAACGCGTCTGCCTGCTCCGCCCACCAGTCCTTCCCCCCGAAGTTGCACTCGTCCAGCAGCGACGCGAACGCCTCCGCGGCGTTCGCGCCAACCTCAGACGGGCACGCCCCGAGGACGCACTCGGCGTTGTCGCGACACTCGCGACGGCGCCGCTTTGCCTCGACCCTGCAGAGCCGCTCGCGCTCGCGCTGCCTGACCGACTCGGCACGCAGCGCACGCAGCTCCTCCTCCTCTGGGCTGATGCCTTCGAGCGCGGAGTTGTCCACGACAAGGATCTGCGTCGAATAGCACCCACGCCGCTTCATCTGCACAAGCATGCGGTCGGGCGCGCCGACAGTGTGGAAGTGCAGCTCGGTGTTGACCATCATGTAGGGCGTAGGGCCGCCGTTCGCGTCGTACACCTCTTCGGAGAGGATCACCATCTTGCACCCGTGCGCGGGGCACTCTTCTATGTCCAGCACGACGACGGTAAGCCCGGGGGCGATCGCGTAGATGCCGCCCCTGACGAGGCCCGTCATCGCATCAAGGTCCATCGCGTCGGCATCTGCGCGCCTGCCGATCATGCCATGCGTCCTGTAGATCACTTCAAGGTTATCCCTTGCTCCAAAACCCGCGAATGCCGTTCCGTCTCCAGGCGTGTCCACGTTGTTCCAGTTGCCCCACACCGCGATCTGCCGATCGGTCGGCGACACGTGGCTCATCGGCTTATTGAAGCGCTCTGTCAGGTAGTGCAGCCAGTCGTAAGACTTGTAGGACATGGCCATGTCACTCTCAGAGAACGAGGCCAGCTGCTCGTTGACGTTCTGTACCGCTGCCACGAGTTTACTCGCATCGTCTTCGTCATCCATGTGGTCTGCCTCCTGTAGAAGTTCCTCGAGGAAGTCGGTCACGTCCTCCCCACTGAGGTCGGGTAGCTTGAAGGAGAGGTAGTGACGGACGATGCGACGCCGGCCCTCGACGCCTTCGTGGCGGCGGCGGCGAGGGGAGATGTAGACGGTGCTGAAGCAGAGGCGCGCATTGGAGGCGTCGAACGACACTTGGTTGACGTCCACGATCCGGAAACGCGACCCGAAATTCGCGAAATTGGCTGGCTGGTCCAGCGACTCCAGGTACGACCACTTGCACACGTGGCTGTCGGCGCGCTGTCGCCAGCTGGCCGCAGGGTCGCTGTCCATCTCCGGCAGCGGCACGTCGGTGATGCCGTTGACAATGTTCTGGACGTCCTGGCGCAGCTCGTCGAACAATGTGTGGGCCCGAACCGTGCCAAGTGGGTCGATCGGCACAAACTCAATCGCGTCCGCGCTGATGGTCAACCGCATGTTGGTCAGAATGGTGACGGGAGAGTCCCTCATGTCGGACCAGAACTGGTAGAGCGGGAGGACAATGCTCGTCTCAGGGACCAGGCTGCCGAACCCGTCAAGGGTCGAGAGGTTGTAGGAGCCCCCGAACAGCAACCGGTTTCTCCGTAGGTACCAGGCCAGCGCGTAGTGCCACGTGCGGCAGGTGCGTGCAAGCATCAGCAGCGTGTCAAGCTGCTCCACGTGGTTGTCTGGGTTGATGTCCAAGGTCAGGGCCTGGATGAACGGCGCGGCAGGGGTGTGCAAGCCGAACGTCTTCTCTGTGGATGTACGCGGGTAGAGCTCGTGCTCCCAGAAGACCCCCGTGATGTCGGTCGGCAAGTCGTGTAGTACAAACCCCGACGTGGGAAGGGGCGGGGGTGCTGGGGAGTGCAGCTGCTTGCGGTTTGCCCGCTCTCCAGACATAGTGCGACTGCAGTCCGTTCTTCTGGCTCGTACTCCTGTACGATACCGTGTAACCACCGCTGGCACTTGGAGGGCAGTCGGGTGGGTGTAACGGCTGGTCTGCCGACTGCCCTCCAAGTACCGGAAGGAGCAGCAGGCCTGTGTACAGGAGTAAGAAGCAAAGAACCAACTTTGCGTCATGCCTCCTCTGCGCGTCCAGCGCAATGTCGTTCCCGCGCTGAACGTCGATATCTGGATTCAAATCGCGTCCTGCATCGCGCATACCACGCAATTCGTCTCCGGTGACATTCACACACTGCTCAGTCTGTACATCACATGCAAAGAGATGCACGTTGCCGTCCTCCTGCAGATGTTCCTGGCGTGCAAACTGTCGATGCAGTTGTGCGACATTCGCATGCCCATGAACCCGCTCCTGCTCGGAAGAACCCTACTTGCAGCACGCGGTGTTTCCATGCACTGCTACGAGCAGCGCCACGAGTCCAGCGTGGGGTACCTTCGCCTCGGCCAGCACGACGCTTTCAATCATTTGAAGCACACTGAGCGTGTTATGGAAACGCATCCCGGCTGGGACGGCGACGAGAACTATGCGATCGTGTTCGGGCGCCACCTCCTACGGTCGTGCGTGGATTTCAGGCACGATTCGTACGGTCGCATTTCGCGCCGTCATTTCGGGATCTCGTTCCCGGACGCCGGCGACTTGTCCCTCGGATACATCGCCAAACTGTGCGTCCTCGGCCAGAATGGAGTTGTCGTCACAACGGGACACGAATCCGTGCATCACAAAGTGGGAGACCTTGTGCTCCTCCGCCATGGAGACGTCGTGGGATTTCCCAAGCGCCACGCCATGTTCCCGCGTCTCGAGTTGCGCATGCGATATGTATGTAATGTGTGATGTGTGAGGATTGGGGCGGTAGAGTATGGGCGCGCGTACGCGGCTTCTAGAGATCACTTAAGAGATACTAAACGACACAGTGACTACCTGGACACCCCGTGCGCGCTGTCCAGCTCAATCCCCACACACGCAAATATCTCCTGGCGCATCTGGTACTTGCCCGGATGTTGCGCGACGAGCTTGACGCCGTTGGCGGCTAGCACCTGCAGCACGCTGATGACCGCGCCGTCGGAGAAGGCGAACAGGTCAAAGTAGGTCAGCTTCGCGGTGAAGCGGAACTCGCAGCGGCCGTTGTAACGCTTGTAGACCGCCTGGATCTCGTTGCTCAGCTTGAGCATCAGCTCCGGCGTCAGGTCCAGGTCGGAGGTGTAGAACTCCGCGTTCATCACACCGACTAACATGAAGCCCCAAATGTAGAGCGGGCTGAGGTAGAAGTGGAAGAACGCGGGCACCTTGCTGAGGAGCTCCGTGCGGTCGCGGCCTGGGCCGCTGGGGTCGCTCAGGCCGTAGCCGACCACGGCGAAGAGCGTGATGCCAACGTCCATGAGCAAGCCGCCGCCCCTAACGTCCTCGCCCGCGTGAGGCTGCCAGGTCAGCGCCAGCGTTTTGGACCCGCCTATGAACAAGCAGGACACCTGCGCCTCCTTGCGCAGGGCCCACGCGGCGTCGTCAACCGTCTTGAGCCAGCGGCCCTGGCGCAGCATCTTGACATCTGGCACGAGGCTCGCCGACTCGCCAATCGAGACGGTAAGCACGAGGTACTGCCGCGCTCTCTCGGGCCCGTTGCCAAACTTGTCGAGCAGCATCTCGGGCCCGTCGTCCGTCTCAATCCCCGACAGCATGTGCAGCACTCGGGCCTTCACCGTGACCGGGCCGTGCGAGAAGAAGCGACCCGTCATGCCGTGGCCCTGCGTGGCCACCCAGGCGCCAAGGGTCACGCCGCCGTAGCTGGGCACGTTGACCAGCTGGAGCGGCCGGGAGAGCTGGCGGAGCTCGTTGTTCACGTCCATGCACGTGGTGCCGGCGTACCACGTGAGCGGCAGGTTCGGCACCTTGCCGACCATGCGTCGCATGTGCATGCGCGGCCCCTTGGTCGTCTCCACGCGCAGCACGTTGGACCAGGCTCCTCCCACCGCGGTGGGCGACAGGCCCCTGATGCGGAACGACGTCGCCGCGGCGCGCACGGCACTCAGGCTGGAAGGGGCCGCGTCGACCCCAGTGCCGCCTAGCCCACCGAAGAGGCCCATTCCAGTTCGGTACCGCAGCTGCGCGGCGGGGCCGTACATCAAGAAGAACAGCGCGACGCACACAGCCATTCCCGGAAAGGCGACGGCGGCGCGCAGCGGGTGCTGGTCGAGCGTCGAGTTGGTCGACGGGTCTGTGATCCCGTGCACCGAGCTGCTGTGCGGTGTGGCCGAGATGATACCGACGACCAGCAGGACGACGGCGCCGACAAAAAGGAGCCATCCCACGCTCCACGTCAGGACGTACCGCCACCGGTACCAGTCGTAGGGTTTGGCGGGCCACGAGTCGGTGGCACACTTAGCGTACGTGCTCTTCATGGCACCCGTGACACCTATCGTACTTTCGAGGGGTGCTATATCTGTCACGTGCCGGACTGCCCTCCAAGTAGTCGCGCCCCTCACGGAGGCTGTCGCGGGAGCAACCCACACTGCCGAGAGCCGCCCTCCCCAGCAGAGCACAGCACAGCACAGATGCCCCCCAGCAAGACCGCGACGGGGTCTGCCACCCCTACCACCGTCACGCACGCCTTTACGCTGAAGAATCGCTGGCTCACCGGCGCGATTCTCAACGGGAACAAGCCCTGTGAGAACCGCAGCTCCGAGTGGCAAACCGGTTGGTACGCGGTGCACACGGGCGTGTCCGACGAGAAAGACGGCGACCCGATGGAGATGCACGTGCGCGAACAGTGCAGCGACGACTCCCACGTGGCCATGATTGCGCAGGACATCCAGGAGGGCCTCATCCCGAAGGGCTCGATTGTCGGGCTCTGTCGCGTCGCGCACGCGTTGCCGCTGGAGGCGCCAGCCCTGAGCGGCTGCGGCTGGGCCATGGGGCCGGTCTGCATGGTCATCTCCGAGACGCTCTGGCTGCGCCGCCCCGTGAAGCACAAGGGCCAGCTCGGAA
>Ga0209630_10004014_pt1 | contig 13099 bp, 2 predicted proteins | sample COG_01_FD_184745 | JGI IMG/M metagenome (GOLD analysis project Ga0209630, IMG submission 184745) | Pelagic Microbial community sample from North Sea - COGITO 998_met_01 (SPAdes) (version 2) | ecosystem: Environmental > Aquatic > Marine > Neritic zone/Coastal water | place: Helgoland, sampling... | reverse complement strand
ACGAGGTAGGCGCAAGTCACCCAAGCGCAAGTCGAAGCGCAAGTCACCCAAGCGCAAGTCCAAGCGCAAGTCACCCAAGCGCAAGTCGAAGCGCAAGTCACCCAAGCGCAAGTCCAAGCGCAAGTCGAAGCGCAAGACGCGGCGCAAGTCAAAGCGCAAGGCGCCAGTTGTCCGTGACATACCACACGACAGGGGATGCAGTCACCAGCGTCGATGGAAACGCTTAAAACGCATCGGCAAAGGATCTGTTGGTTCAGCGTTCGTGGTGTGCGACAAGAAAAACAAAGACTGCTCCTTCATACTTAAGATACAGCCGTTAGATTATGAGTACTTCAACGAACTCAAAGCGTTAGTAGACCTTCAAAACGTGGGTGCGCCCAAACTGTATGATTATTGGCATTGTCGAAACAAAGGATACTTGGTCATGGAAAAACTAGACCCAAAATGTAGCAAGGTTAAAAAGGCGTCCATGCATAAAAAAGTACGCAAGTTTTTAGACAAGTTGCGGAAGAAAAATTATGTACACGTCGATGTTCATCGAGGGAATATCGCATGCAGAGGAAGGGATGCCGTTCTCATCGATTACGGCCGAGCAGTCAAGAAGCGTCGAGGGAAATATGGTGATCATCCAGCGTCATCCCCTTTCCAACAGTTGACGTTCAAGCAGCTTGAAAATCTGCAAGATTACAACTATCAACGTATGATAGGAACCCATCGCGGCAAACATAGACGGAAGCTGACGGCCGAGTATCTACCATGGTGGGTGACAGAGTGACGCGTCTACTCTGTCTACTCTGGTCTACTCTGGTCTACGCGTCTACCGAGACGATGTTTCCAGCCGGGTCGACGATAACTGCTTCTTGATCCCAATAGGGGTTTTGTTTGTACATTCTCATTCCACGTTCGAGCTTTCTTGCGTACTGATTCATACGGGCTTTCACCGTCTCTGCCTGCGTCATGAAGTTTCTCCAGTTGTGAGGTTTTGCTTTCTCGATGTACGATGCAAACGCATCCAGTTCTTTTTTCAGCTTTATTCGACATTGGTTGCAGTCTGCTAGGACAGGCAGATTGAAGTGTCGAGTGCCCGTGCATTGGTCACACGACTCACACGGATCCCAGTTGTCTGGCCATTTTCCGTACGCTTTTTTCATGCGGTATGCGAGCTTCCGTTCAAAGTTATCTGGGGCATAGTAGTAGTATCGTTTTCCCTTGTCGCATTCGTGACCGCCTCTCACACGTTTGGACGACCTGCGCTTGGACGACCTGCGCTTGGACGACCTGCGCTTGGACGACCTGCGCGGTTGGTGGCATTTCACCGGACTTAACGGCGGGCTTCTTGGTGACGGACTTCTTGGTGGCGGGCTTCTTGGTGGCGGGCTTCTTGTATTTGTCATTAGTTTATTTATGTGACTAAAAACAATGTATTCATTTTGATGGCACGAACTTGCAAAATGTCACTGCCTAGCTTGCAAACTATGTGCGCCGACGCATATCTCGATGCGTTGGGCGAACGACCAGATTTGATCCAGCAGATTGTAGGAGAAAGACTCATTGAACGATTGGAGAAGACGATGCGTCGAGAGATTCGCCGCGAAGAGAGAAAAGCAGCGTATGCCAGCATGAAGGGCGAGATCGAGAGTGACCTCGCCGATCTGGTCCCGTCGTTGCTGGGAGACTTGATTGAGACCGAACGAGAGGCGATTGTGCGGAGAAACTTCTACGATGTATACAAATCTGTCAACAAGGAAACCCTCGAGTGTGCGTGGAACATCGGCGTTGCTGCTCTGCGCATTATTCGAACAGAACTATTTTTTCCCCGACCTTGAAAGGCCCCGGCGCTGAACTTCGACTGTTTCCATGCTAACAAGGCATGGAAACAATATGGTGGCTTATGAAATATATCAATCATAATAAAATGGGAGACAGTAGCAATTTTGTTATTCATAAATTTAATATAGAACGGTTTGCAGCCCAACTTCAGGCGAACATGGGTGCCGCAAACAGCGAGTACACACGGTTAATGCCTCTCACAAGTGCTGCGCCTGTGTGGGATTTGCACGTATACGATTTTCGCGCGATGCTCAATGGCGTGGCTATTATCGCCCCTGAACAAACCGTGTACGGCCAGAATCCGTTGTCGACGCAGTCTCCAGCTCCGCCTCCGCATGCACCGCTTGCTGGAAGTGTGAAGGATGAATGTCCAAACCCAGCGGTCGGAAGCGATAGATACTTGAATCAGCCGGCATATTTATCGCTTGGTCCAGACACGAGCGTGAACTGCGGCATTCTTCAAAACTACATCTGGAACGAACCGCGCGAGGGAAAAACAGCTGTAATGAAGCTGGTCGTCAACAAGGAACCGAATCAACAAGCCGACATCTATCTGAGCACTATGGGTGGAGGACAGACCGGCACCTTCAACTATATCGTTGTCCGAGACTATTTGTGCGCCCCAGACAACTACCAATCAATAGTAGCCAATCACGGAGATGGAGTAGCAAGTGAATCGTACGAATCTACGATCATCGTTCAAGCGACGTGCGGTCCAATTGAGGCGGAGAGGCGCAAGATCACATTCACCGTTATTCAACGCGCCGCCCCTGGACGTGACGACGGCGGCGTTCCAGACGGGAATTGTTTCAGCGATTATTTATACTGGGAAACGGACCCGGCGATAGGGATTGCGAGATGGATGGCGGGGAGCACTCCTCGGACGGACCTCGACGGAATTCGGGGCGACGAAGATTTCTCGACGAACGTGCACATCGGATGCGAGGCGGGTGGAATTTCTACACCTCCCGGAAATCCAGTCGGCGTCATCAACCAAACGCGACAACATATCTACAGCACAGCGGTCGGCGCTTACTCTGGGCATGACACGCAAGGAAGTGTGTGCGACCCGCTCCAGCTTGGAGACAATCCGGATCTTGACGGGTTGCTGGGCGAAGCAACAGCATATGGGTATAGATCCGGTCAAAGCACTCAACAGTACGGTGCAACGGCCATTGGGACGTATGCCGCACTGTCCAACCAGGGCGCTTTATCCGTTGCGTTAGGACACAGCGCGGGCGTGCAAAATAACGCAACGTCGAACCCTTCTAGACCTACACGAGACGGAACCGGTCGGTCCGGATGCGCGACAGTCCAAATCCTAGCATCCGGGACGTTATACATTTCAGGTCTCGCGACGCTCGCGAATCCCGTGCCGCCGTCGTGTCCTGGGACGGGCATGATTGTTGATCTCACAGTAAATGGCCTTGGTGAAATAACCGGTATTTCCGTGTACCAATGCGGGAACAGCTATTGTGTCGGCGCTCAGTATGATATTGTACAAAATGGTAATCCCGGGTCAGGCGGTCGACTGGAAATTCTTTCTGTCGGCGCCGATGGCGTGTCTGAAGCTACCCAAAGAGCTAGAACGATTGTGATCAACGGTTCAGTCCTCGAAGGTTTGAATACGGATGGTCTGCATCGTGAAGGACATCCGCTCTTTGTTCGCGCGCCAAACGCCCCGAACCCCGGTGTAGTATGGGCCGATGCGTTTTACGTGAAGCCGATACGCGAACAGACGTACTCTGCACAGCTGTCACGGCCTGCCGGCGACTACCGTTGGGGCCTGTTCTACAACATCAACACGGGAGAAATCGTTTGCAGCGAGACCGGGTCGCCGGGCATTCCCAACGGCAACTGCATGTCGGAATACTTATACTGGAATCATATATCGGGAAATTGGGAGATAGGAGGTTCGATCGACAACACGGGCATGTCAGATTATTCAGTCCATTTCGGCTGCCAAGCAATGGGGGGGTTAGAAACAGACGATGGTTACGGAATCCGCGGAAATGATGCGGTCGCCATCGGTGTCAACTCTGCACAGTTCAGTGTTGCACCTTCGACACGTAATCGGGCGACCGCTGTAGGCGCGTGGTCGGGATATAGCGGACAAGGAGATGATGCGGTCGCCATCGGTGCCGCAGCGGGTCTGGGCGTCTTTCCCAACGACGCAGCAGCAGAGATGACGTCAGGCCGCGGGACTGCTCTCCCGGTCGACGCAGGCGCGGACCTTAGCGGAATTCAGCCGCAGTTTCAAAATTCTATCGTTATAAGTGGACGCGGATACAATACCAATTTCCTCCCGTTGAACACGATGAATCCAACCGACGTTGCGGCGGCGTCGACGGTGTTCAATGGCACTTCTACGAATGTGAATCAATTCACCGTAACACCTCCGCCGTCTGGTGCGACGATCAGCGTAGGAGATCTCGTTCAGGTAGTCAACGGCAACGTTTCGGTTCCTGTCGGCACGTACGTTTGTTCGGCCAATGGAAACGCAAATGCGGTGATCACGATCTGCAACGCGGACGGCACGCCGTACGACCTCGTTGGTCCCGTCGTGACTTCGATCACCATCGCGTCGTCGGGATCGGGTCCGCAGCCCGTGCTCGATCCGACGCCGGAAGTTGCTCCGCCGGGCACGACCAACGCGGGCGGATTTTTCGTAGCGCCGCTGCGTTCGTCGGTGCGCAATCATATTCTGTCGTACGACACCGTCACAAAAGAAATTTTGTACGAATCTTTTCCCCAGCACAACCGACTGAACGCGGGCGACTGCTACTCGGATTATTTGTACTGGTCGCCGCTGGCTCAAAAGTGGCTTGTTGGAAGCTTAAAAGTGCATATCGGCTGCGGCGCGGGCGGTGACGACGCGACGGGTCAGGAATCCCAGCAAGGACCCGGTTGCGTAGCCGTGGGGCGTGGAGCTGGTCACTCCGCCCAAGGAGGCGGGGATGGTGGTGGTGGGCGTTCAGTGGCAATAGGAGTCATGTCCGGAGTTACAGCCCAAGGCGTTGGAGCTGTATCGGTGGGATCGGGAATCAGCGCAACGGACGCGATCCCGGTAGCCGGAGGCGCGTTTGCGGCCAATTTGGGACAAATTAGCCAAGGTCAGTATTCCGTGTCTGTGGGTTGCGAGGCCGGTCGCTTCTCCCAGGGTCAGACCCCGGGCAACGCAGGCAATGCCGTGGCAGTGGGACATCGAGCAGGCCATACCGCGCAGGGAGCTCAGGCCATTGCCATTGGTGCCGATGCCGCCTTCACGGACCAAGGCCTTGAAGGTCGGGCGATAGGGCGGTGTGCTGCCTACTCGAGACAGGGTGCCAATGCGACCGCTGTAGGAACTCTGGCCGGGAATTACGATACGAATTGTCCACCTAACAGTTTTCAGGGTGATGGGGGCGCGAATAATAATATTCAAGGGGGTTATGAGGCGAATCATCAGCCAGCGTCAAGTATCATTTTGAATGCAGCCCTGGGTGTTGCGAATGCCAACGTTGATTTGAATTTCAATTATGTAATGTTTACAACTCCTAATATGGGTGGTGTCAACGGGGTATTCACCCAGGATAGCGGCCACGCGCCCGCTGGCACGGACGAAAATGCTGCCGTCGTTTCAATTTATAATATTTCGTCGGGTCAAGATCTCGTCCAAGCCGGGGACCGCGTACTGGGACCGGTTGTCGGGAATACCATAACAATTGAGCATCAGAACGGGTCCGTTGAAAATTATCCCGTTTCTGTCTTGGGATACCGCATAATCATCCGCAACACGGTGGCATCCCCGTTGATGTCTGGCAATGCGTTGCCTCTTCAAGCACTGTCGCAGATCGGAGAGGTTGGGTTCGATGCCGTCGTCCCGAACGACGTTCGCAGCCCGGTATCGGGTTTTTTCGTAAGTCCCATTAGACAGGTTGATAAAAATTACCAATTAAGCTACGATCCAAACACTAAGGAAGTAACTTATCAGTATCAGAAGGTAGCTCCCGATATTGGCATAGGCGTTTGTTACTCGGAATATTTGTACTGGGACGACGGAGAATCCAACGCGGCCGGATTTCCAACGACTCCGGGATGGTATGTCGGAGGCGGCGGAGCTTTTCAGCCCCCTAAACGGCACGACTTGGGCCGCATCCACTTCGGCTGCGGTGCGGGTCAATACGAATCAGGACCAGCTGTCGTCGGCACGCGATCGAACCCGCTCACGATCGCGGTCGGCTACGAAGCCGGGCAGTTTGCACTTGGCTGGGGCACGAATGTGAGTGTACCCGGCGTCACTTTCCCCTACACAGACACGGAAGGAACGATCGCGATCGGTTATCGGGCATGTCACGAGAACGCCTTCCCTCGAGGCGTCTCCATCGGCTACGAGGCGGGCAGGACGGGTCAAGGCACGGCTGGCGTGTACACGCTGAATACGACAGCAATTTCTAGCGGCGACTCGTGCATCGCGATCGGCAATCAGGCGGGGAGTTTCGTGCAAAATCTTGGCGCCATCGCGATCGGTCCGCGCGCGGGCTTTACGTCGTCGAATCCCCCAGCGCAAAGCATTGGACAGGGCGCGCATTCCGTCGCGATCGGAAATCAGGCGGGATTTTCCAGTCAAGGGCTCCACGCGATCGCAATAGGCCATCAGGCAGGATGTTCGATGATAAACCGCGGTCCGACAGACGGCGCGGGCATCGCATGTTTCCCGCGGACGGCGGTAGAAGCGCAGCCTGCAAACTCGATCATTATGAACGCCGGGGATCCTCGAAACGGAGGCGGCGAATATACGACCGCCCATCAGGACTGGGGCCCGCTACAGGCCATCGCGGGAACTTCCAACGCATGCGGTGCAGAATTAGTCGCCGGTGGTACAGGTTACCAGGTCGGATTTGCTACGACGAGCGGCGGTTCGGGATCCGGTCTGGTGATCTACATAGACACAGTGAATGCCGGGGCTATCGTTTCGTTCTTTGTCTCGAACTGCGGAAACGGCAACTACAAGGCCACACCCCCTCCCGACATCTTGACCGTGGTGCAAGGCGTTGGGGCGAACGGGGGGACGATCAGGATCACGAACACCGAAAATTTTCCGTATCCACGCACAGGTTCGGCTAGCGAGTGTGAAGCGCTCGTCATCAACAATCAACGTCGCGACCAAAACAATAACTTGGTTCCCATGCCGCCACTCGGAACAGGCGTCACGGGCTTTTTCGTGAACCCCGTCCGCAACGTAGGTGGTGGTTTCGTGATGGCGTACAATCCGATCACCAAAGAAATCAAGTACAACGCGAGCAAGCCGATTTCTGACATTGTTCAAATCGATGACGGAGATTGTTATTCGGAGTACCTGTACTGGGACGATGGTTTGGGGACCAGATACGCAGGAAACCCTGGTTGGAAAATTGGGGGGACGAGTGTGACGGGCTCCGACAACGGTCGTGTCCATATCGGTTGTCGGGCCGGCGCAGAGGCAGGTACCCCTTCGCCTCCCGGCCAGTCGGTAGGGGATCGTGCAGCGAATTTGACCATCGCGATCGGCCTTGAGGCTGGACGATACGGGCTCGGGAGATTTGATAATAACAACCCCCCTGCTCTGCCGATCGCGAATGATAACAGAGGAAACATAGCAATAGGCTACCAATCAGGGTGGGATCGGATGTATCCCCGGTCAGTCGCCATCGGTTACCGAGCCGGTCGCGTTTTTCAAGGGGCTCAGGGCTCACCCGATGAAAGACTCGATGGGGAAAACAACGTTATGGATGCGAATGTCGCGATCGGAAATTACGCCGGAGAAAACAACCAGCGCATCGGAAGCATTGCAGTCGGTGCACTGGCGGGTAACAACGCACAGGAACAGTTCGCCCTCGCCGTGGGCCTTCAAGCAGGGAGGACCCAACAAGGGTGGCACTCCATCGCCCTGGGTCACAAGGCGGGCTTCAACATGCCCGCTCGAGCTCCTTTTCCCCCGGGCACCTTCGACGCTCAATCCCGAAATTCCATCATCGTGAACGCTGGTGATCCGAAAAACACTAACCCTACAGAGTCGGACTGGGGTCCTCTACAGGCGATTTCCGGGAGTTCGTCCGCGTGCGGTGCAACCATCACTAACGCGGGAACCGGCTACATAGCGTTTGACGTCGTCGGCGGAACCTCGGGCCTGGCAACGACGACTGGTGGCGCTGGAAACGGATTCATAATTAGAATTTTGACAGTGAACGGAGGAGGCGCAATTGTGACGTTCGGGATTGTCAGCTGCGGTTCGGGTTATCTCAACAACGACATCCTGACGGTGATCCAGGCTGGAAGCAACAATAATGCGACAATAACGCTGAACAATCGAGAAATTTTCCCCGCGCCCTCCGCGAAGGCGACTAACGACGAACTCCAATGTATTCTCAACCAGGGAAATCAGCAGGACATGCCGGCCAGCGCGGGCCAGCCTGTCACGGGATTTTTCGTAAATCCCGTTCGCAACGTGGGCGGCGGCTTCATTATGGCTTACGACCCCTGTACGAAAGAGATCAAGTACAACGCGAGCAAAGCCATCGGGGACCTTCCCGATTTGGACGATGGAGATTGTTACTCTGAGTATCTGTACTGGGACGACGGACTCGGGACGGCCTACGCGGGCGATCCGGGATGGAAAGTCGGAGGAGGGCCCTTGAACCCCAACGTTAACCCCGATCGAGGCCGCGTTCACATCGGCTGCGGCGCGGGGCAGTATCAGACAGCCGGTACCCCCGGAACACGCGCGGGGCAACGGACCGTTGCAGTGGGCTTTAATGCCGGTAACATTGCCATGTCGGATAATGCGACCGCGATTGGCGAGAATGCTGGTGCAACGGGTCAAGGCCCGTACGCCGTCGCGGTGGGATCCCTCGCGGGCTCGACGAGTCAATCAGAGCGCGGGATTGCCATTGGCCACGTGGCAGGTCAAAGTCACCAAGGTGTAGACAGCATTGCTGTGGGTTTCGAGGCAGGTCGAAGCACGCAAGGCACCCTATCGGTCGCGATTGGTGCCCAAGCGGGTAAGTTAGGTCAGGGAACCGAAAGCGTCGCGATCGGTTATCAGGCGGGACAAACTTCCCAAAGCGCGGATGCGGTCGCGATCGGTTATCAGGCGGGAGCCGACGCCCAAAGCGCGGATGCGGTTGCGATTGGAAATACAGCGGGTAAACATGATCAGGGCCAGCACGCAATCGCGATCGGACTCACTGCAGGACAAACGAATCAGGGAGATGATTGTATCGCGATCGGAAATGAGGCAGGCAGTGACACGCAAGGCACCCTATCGGTCGCGATCGGCCGTCAGGCGGGCAACTGCCAACAGTCGGTGCAGGCGGTCGCGATCGGTTATCAGGCGGGTAAAGAGAATCAGGAGCAGGCCGCGGTCGCGATCGGTTATCAGGCGGGAGAGCAGGCCCAGAAACAGCGCGCAGTCGCCATTGGTTGGAGCGCTGGGCAGACCGCACAGTATCAGCTTTCGGTCGCGATCGGACAAAGTGCAGGGGCATTGGACCAAGGGACCACGACTTTAGGCGCTTCTGGTTCCGCCATCGCGATCGGAAACTTGTGTTCTACGGCCCAACAGGGTGCGAACAGCATCGCGATCGGCTACGAAGCCGGTGAGCCGATGGTACAACGAACCGGTACGAACTTCGGCGTTTTCCCTGCATCCAACCCCCCTGGTCGGCAGAGCGTGAATTCGATCATCCTCAATTCCGGTGATCCGAAGAATGTCGGCGTCAACGCAACTAACGATCACGGGCCGCTCCAGGCTATCGCAGGAAAAAGCAACGTGTGCGCGGTCGCTTCTATAAGTGCGTCGGGTACTGGTTATTCTGTGGGTTCGGCAACTACGACCGGAGGTACCGGAAGCGGCATGGTTGTCGAAATCACGTCCGTAGGGGCGGGTGGTACAGTGACAGGCGTTACGATTATAGATTGTGGTTCGGGCTATACTGACGGTGACACCCTGACTTTAATCCAGGCTGGAAGCGGCAATAATGCGACAATAACGCTAAGCAGCGCCGAGACGTTTCCGACACCGAATCCGGGCGCAGGGGCTGACGCGATTCTTTGCGTGAACAATCAAGGGCCTGGCGCCATGCCGCCCGCGGGCGACCCAGTGACGGGTTTCTTCGTGAACCCCGTTCGAAATTGTTCGGGAGGATTCGTCATGAGCTACAACCCATGCACGAAAGAGATCAAATACAACGCAAGCAAGCTGACGGACCATCTTCCCGATTTCGACTTGCAGAGTGGCGACTGTTATTCTGAATACTTGTACTGGGACGATGGTCTCGGAACGGACTACCAGGGCGATCCGGGATGGAAAGTCGGAGGCGGTCCCGCGGACGGCACGACGTCTCCCGATCGCGGTCGTGTCCATATCGGCTGCGGAGCGGGCCAATACCAAACGGATGGCAATCCCGGAACGCGAGCGGGTCAGCAGATCGTAGCAATAGGATATCAGGCTGGCCACATCGCGATGTTAGAATACGCGGTTGCGATCGGTTCCCAAGCTGGTTACACCGGTCAGAAAACGTATGCCATCGCCGTTGGTTACCAGGCAGGACAAACTTCCCAAAGCCAGTATGCTGTTGCGATCGGAAGTACAGCGGGTAACTATGTTCAGGGACAGAACGCAATCGCGATCGGACAAAGTGCAGGACAAACGGAACAGGCGCAGTATGCGGTCGCGATCGGACTCACTGCAGGACAAACGCAACAGGGAGAGGCTGGTGTGGCCATCGGTTATCAGGCGGGACAACTGGAACAGAAGGATTATGCGGTCGCGATCGGACAAAGTGCAGGACAACTGGAACAGAAGGATTATGCGGTCGCGATCGGAAGTACAGCAGGACAAACGCAACAGGGAGAGGGTAGTGTGGCCATTGGCCGGCAAGCGGGCGCCTCTAATCAAGGAATTGCGAGTGTCGCGGTAGGGCTTTTTGCTGCCGACTTTGATCAGGGCATTAGGGGCATCGCAATCGGGCACCGCGCGGGGTCTTCGAAACAGGGGGATAATTGTATCGCGATCGGTTCGAGAGGAGGCCCCGACTCCAATACCGCGCCGGGACAATTCTCGCAACAGACGTTGAGCATTGCGATTGGCTACAAATGCGGTCACACAGACCAAGGGAACGCGCCTTTAGGCGCTTCTGGTTCCGCCATCGCGATCGGAAACTCGTGTTCTACGGTCCAACAGGGTGCGAACAGCATCGCGATCGGCTACGAAGCCGGTGAGCCGATGGCACTACGAACCGGTACGAACGCAGGCATTTTCCCTGCATCCAACCCCCCTGGTCGACAGAGCGTGAATTCGATCATCCTCAATTCAGGCGATCCGAAGAATGTCGGCGTCAACGCAACTACCGATCGCGGTCCGCTCCAGGCCGTCGCGGGAGAACTCAGCGGTGGGGGCAATGAAACAGCTCCCGCTCCCGTAAGCGCATCTCCTGCCGAAGACCTATGCATAAAAAATCAAGGGCCTGGCGCCATGCCGATCAAGGGCGACCCCGTGACGGGCTTCTTCGTCAATCCAGTCCGAAATTGTTCGGGAGGATTTGTGATGACCTACAACCCCTGCACGAAAGAAATCAAGTACAACGCGAGCAAACCCATCGACAAAATTCCTGCCGATATCGACGAGGGCGACTGCTACTCGGAATATTTGTACTGGAATGACGGCGCCGACGTGGTTCCGGCGGGCTGGCGAAAAGGAGGCGGAAACCTGGGAGCTGGAGCACCCCCTGATGGCGATTTAGGTCGCATCCACATTGGCTGCGGCGCGGGCCAATACGAAAGTAATGGCGTCGTTGGGAGTCGTTCAGGGGACCGGAGCGTTGCAGTAGGCTATCAAGCCGGTCATAAAGCCATGAAAGAGCGGGCGGTCGCGGTTGGCGAGTCGGCAGGTTACTCCAACCAAGGACCTTATGCTACCGCAGTAGGGCAACAGGCTGGTTGGCAAAATCAGGGCGAAAACGCCGTCGCGGTTGGACGACTTTCCGGGTATTTCGCACAGGGCCAAAACGCCGTCGCTGTTGGACCTTACGCCGGCTCTGAAGACCAAAATAATTTTGCGGTCGCGGTGGGGAACATCACTGCTCGATACAACCAAGGCGCCCACGCAGTAGCGATCGGTTATAGGGCAGCACAAGGGGTTTCCGGAAGCGGTCAAGGCGAGGACTCTATCGCGGTAGGACACGAAGCTGCTCGATACAACCAAGGCACCCGCGCAGTAGCGATCGGATATTTGGCAGCTGAAGGCACGCTCGCCCAAGGTCAAGGTGAGGAAGCGGTTGCCATCGGTTATCAGGCAGGGCGCGAAAATCAGGGTATTGGGGCAATCGCGATCGGATCTGCCATCCCTGGAAGTGCCCAGTCGGCAGGTCACGTAAACCAAGGCGCGTACGCGGTCGCAGTCGGCCCTTCTGCCGGAGAGTCGGATCAGCTTATCAACGCAGTCGCGATCGGTTCTGGCGCGGGACAGTTCTCGCAAAACGGTAACGCGGTCGCCGTCGGTATACAATCCGGGAGATATAACCAACTTGGAAATTCGGTGGCGGTAGGCGCTTTTTCAGGTTACACGGGCCAGAAAACTATAAGCGTCGCCATTGGATGGTTTGCTGGACACGACGATCAGGGCACGACTGGTGGTGGCGCGACCGGAGAAGCGGTCGCGATTGGTTCTAAAGCTGGGGAATTTGACCAACGAGCTCGCAGCGTCGCAGTCGGTTCGGAATGTGGACGTGCCCAACAGCGACAGGTATCTGTTGCGATCGGATATAAGGCGGGTGAAGAGAATCAAGGCCAGGTAGGCGGCGGTTTTTTCGAAGGGGGGGCTGTTGCAATTGGAAATGTTGCAGGTCAAACAGACCAACATGCCCTTGCGATTGCCATTGGTCCGATTTGCGGTACCGTAAATCAACAGCCTCACTCGATTGCCATTGGAGCCTTAAACACTCCGAGTGTGACTGCAAATTGTCAGGAGGCGGATTCTATAATTTTAGGAAATAGTTACAGCGATGTACCCGCGGGTGCATTGTGCCTTGGAAGTCGAACAAGCCTGGGTCCCATACAGATGAGTGGACAACCCGCCAATGCGACATATATCCAACAGATCCGATCTGTCGGTAACACAGGCAAAACACTCCAATGGAATTCAACTACCCGAGAAGTAAGTTACATGTCAAAATCTTTCGTGAAAGAACATCCGGTAGACCGCGATCGATATTTGGTGCATGCATGTCTAGAGGGTCCAGAAAACGGGCTT
>Ga0209630_10004011_pt1 | contig 13105 bp, 10 predicted proteins | sample COG_01_FD_184745 | JGI IMG/M metagenome (GOLD analysis project Ga0209630, IMG submission 184745) | Pelagic Microbial community sample from North Sea - COGITO 998_met_01 (SPAdes) (version 2) | ecosystem: Environmental > Aquatic > Marine > Neritic zone/Coastal water | place: Helgoland, sampling... | reverse complement strand
CCTGGTTATCACCAAAACGATACGTCGCCACACCATCAAGCCCAAGAATGAGTGAGTCAGCATCGTTGTCATCTACCGCCAGATTGAGTGACCCCGCACCCTTCTCAAGATAGCGGTCTTCATCAATGTAGGTATTGCGTCGACTTCGTGTTTCTATTCAGTTAACTTGCTTCTGAATCCGGTCTCTGAGATGCGTCGCAAGCGACGCCCGATGTCGGGGTTCAAAGGGTCGTAAAAATGCCTGCTCATTCGCTTGATTTTTGGTCATTGATCCCGAGGTGGGATGCTTTAGCTGCTGCTGAAACTCCAGACGGCATGACAGCGGTAGTCGTCCTGACACTGATAACTATATTCGCGACTGGAGCTATCTACACAGCTCTTAAATATCTCGGCGCTCGGTCGAGGGTTACGCGCCTCAGAAGTCTGTTAGAGGGGGTAAATATTTCAGATCTTGCTGCCGCCCGACGCGATATTAGTAATCGTGCAGATGAGGCTGGAGATATCGGAGAGATTTGGCGGGAGTTTGACGAATCACTCGTATTGGTAGAGCGCAGCGGTTGCATCTTCAATACGATTGATGCCGCGCATTTCTTTAATACCCACAGCCTAGCGGGAGGGTTTACCGAAAACCGGTTGCTCGCCGCGATGCCGGGCATCCTGACCGCTATCGGAGTGCTAGGGACATTCGCTGGACTTCAGATGGGTCTATCCGCACTTTCGGGTTCTGTCGTCAACAACCCAGATGCGCCGTCAGTAAGCCAAATCGACGCGTTGACTTCTGGCATCTTTGCGATGATCGACGGTGCCGCTATTGCATTCACGACATCGCTCTGGGGTGTGATGCTAAGTGTGCTTTTCAATCTCTACGAGAAGCTTCTCGAACGCTTTATTCGCTTTCGCATAGCTTTGCTGCAAAACGAAGTGGACTATCTTTACCCCCGTATAACAGCTGAGCAGAGCCTGGCCAACATTGAGGATTCCTCTAAAGCTAGCAAAGAAAAGCTGTCGGAGCTTGATGAGAAGATAGGGCATCGCTTGCAAGAAGCAATGTTAAAGGCGACGGATTCAATACGTGAGGGCATTTCGGCCTCTCTCAGCGAGATTCTGGAACCTGCGGTTAAGAAGTTAGTAGAAGGAGCCAATTCCGGCTCCGAGCGGGCGCTCGACGCGCTCATGTCTGAATTTATGTCCAAAATGGGCGCCGCCGGTGAAGAGCAGCGTCGGGCTATTAATCAGACGACTTCAGCAATGCAGTCAGCGTCCGGCCAAATCAATCAAAGCGTAGATGCGCTCATCGATAAATTGGACTCAGTGCTTACGAAGAATGACGAGACAGTAGAAAGCTTCAAAAGTGTAGCCGAGGCCAACGCATCAACAGTATCAGAGCTGAACCGAACAACCGAAAGACTTAACAATGCTGCGGACGCGCTCGAGCGGCACACAAGCGGATTCTCAAAAGCCTCTCAATCACTCGAGGAGTCGGTAAATGCAGCGGCAACCTTGGTCGCTGATGCTTCCAAGACGTTAGAAGGCGTCAACGCGGCACAATCATCTTCGTTTGAGCGTTTGGAAAAAATTTACAGTGCGATTGCTGACCTTCACCAGAAGCTTGAAGTGGTCGGCGGAGAAGCAAGTGAACGCATTGGTAAGGCACAGGAGCAGCTTACTGAGTTGATGCAGTTGGTGAAAGGGCAGATGAGCAACTTCGAGTCAAACATGGCGAGTTTCAGCGAGTCTCAGAAAGAAGCGTTGACGCGTTCAACCGAAGCAATGAGTCACGCATCTTCGGGAGTTACAGAGCGAGTAGAGTCATTACTCGAACGGGTAAATAACACGCTAACCATGGGGGCAGAGAGTGTTGAGTCCTTTAAGCATGTAGCCAACGCCAACTCCACGGCGGCGACCCAACTCAAAGTAGTGGCTGACTCAATGTCTAGCAGCGCGGAGGCGCTCTCACAACACAAGGAAGCAATAGCCAATGCAACCTCCGCACTGAATCACACCACTGAACAAGCGGGTGAGCGCATTAAGGAGGCGTCAGATGCCCTTGCGTCCATCAGCAGCCTTCAGAATGACTCGATCGGACGGATAAGTGATCTTGCTCAGCAAGTATCTGAGGTTGGTAGTCAGCTTGTGTCGGCAGGTGAGCGAGCGGATCAAGGGCTTACGCGAGTCAATGAACACTTCGATCACGTTGCGGCATCGCTGAAGAAACATATCGAAGATCTTGAGGCTCAGCTCGCCAAATTACTGCACGAGTATGCAGACGAAGTGCAGACCCAGACTGCCGATCGGATGAACGACTGGAACAAACAGACACAGGAGTACATTTCCGCGATGTCCGATGCTGTAGGCGCGCTGTCTTCTGTGGTGGACGACATTGAATCCAAAACCTCCACTGAAGGCCGCTGAACATGGCAATCCTGACACGCCCCCGTCCTTCTCAACCGGATGAGGAAAATCCGTATTGGATGTCCTTCTCAGATCTCATGTCAGGTCTACTCATTATTTTCATTCTCGCGGCCATCGCACTGATTCTGGAGCTGACCCAGAAAAATGCCCAATGGGATGATGTCATTGCCCAGGTGAAGAAAGCCGAAGAAGAACGCGATAGCCTTGTTACGGAACTCCAGCGGGAACTCGCGAAAGAAGGCATTCAGGTTGTTATCAATGACAGCACGAGTGTCATCACGATACCGGAGCGTCAGCTCAAGTTTTTGTCCGCTAAGTATGACCTGCCGGACGATGAGAATACCTTTCGCGTGGTAAAAACGATTGGTGAGGTGCTCTACCGAACGATCGGCAAAGGCGATCGGGTGTCAAACCTTGACACGATTTTCGTGGAGGGACACACGGATTGCGTGCCCTACTACAACCTGAAAATAAAGCACAACTGGGGTCTGTCTACGTTTCGTGCCATTTCGGTGTGGGAGTACTGGACGTCTGCGGAGGGAGACCTACAGCTTCCCCTGAATAGGCTGACCAACTGGAGGGGGCGCCCGTTATTTTCTGTGAGCGGGTATGCAGATACCCGCCCATTACCCAATACCTCATGCGACAAGACCAATGACGCTGAGTTATCAAAAAACCGGCGTATCGACCTACGTTTCACCGTGAGGCGGCCCTCACTCGGGGAATATAGAGAGTTTGAGGAAAAGCTTCGTTGATGCGAATGCCAACGCTGAGAATTCGTCTCCGAGATTGGAGGCCATCTGACTTTACCGCCTCAAAGCGGGGGGCAGAGAAACTCCAGGCAATTGGAGGTAAGGCCGGTGCAGGCTCGGACGCGTTTCAGGCGGCTTGCATCGATCTGATCAAGTTTAGCCAGTTGCACACGAGACGAGACCTCTTAGGCAAGATCAACTCGCCCCTGTTGGTACGTGCGTACGCCTATATGCTGGTCACGCACGCAGAGTTTTGTGAGTGGGGGTTTCCGACTCCGGAAATTCTGAGGTCCTTACAAGCCGCTAAGTGGCCGTTCAGCCGGTTAACCTTCGGCTACCTCGCGCGCGTATTTCTAAACAATTTCGACACGGAGGATCGATATGCTCTGAGCATGTTGGCTGCATTGCTTATGGAATCAGCAGCCGCTATCCCTCGTAAGACCGGTGGTGATTTTGGCAAATGGCGTGATCACCGCAAGCTGGTGTTTGGTGTGGACGGCCCGAAAGCTGTAGTCCAAAAAGCAATAGCCGATAGCGCGGACCTTGATGTCGTCTTAGATCGTATTGGACTGTCAACCCACCGCTCATCGACCTTCGTCCAGTCATGCTACAAGCATTATTACATCAGGCAGCTTGAGTCTATCCCGGTGGGTTCAGACCATCCAGTTCTGTCGGAGCTTACCAAGGCTGATGTTCACAACGCGATCTATGACGAGGGCGTATTGATTGGGCATAAGGCGCTTGAAATACTCATCGACAGATCCCCGACGGGGGAAGTATCCGAAGTGTGGCAGCGTGTTGTTCTGAGCATCGCTGGTGATCCTCGAATCGGACGGCAAGCAGCTTCCTACATGCGTTGGTGGCAAATACTGGGTGCGACGCGAGCGCAGAAGGTAATTGGCTGGCTCAGCCAACTTGACCTGAAAATTTTTCTTGAAGTGTTGGAGTCGTCGGCCAGACAGTCTGGCAACGCGGATATGCAGCGCATGTATCCGCCTAGAAAAGTGTTCATGGAAGGACTACTGGATCAAGGGTTAGTTGTGCAGAGCCGACTGTTTCTAAGCCGGCACGCCTCTTTTTATCTTAGAAGGAACTACAGCTCTGAAGATGTGCCGGAACACGCGGTTGTTCAAGCGGGTCAGGCCTCCATCATTTATCTTGAGCTGGCGTCTGGCCTGCACATGATCGAAGGAACACACAACTTCAGACTTAAAATTATGGATAGGCTCCCGACTCACGCCACATTGATGAATTTCTCGAAGAAAAAGTACACAGATGTAGAACTTCGAACCGGACTCATCGCGGCGTATTTAGAAGAGGCTACATCGACCCGGGGAACGATTACCAAGGGAGTCAATTACATCGATCGAGTGCATCGGAATATTGCGTGGCAAGCTGCGGCTATTGCAATGCTTAAGGAGAACCGAGTGTCTTATGTCGCTTCTGAGTTTTTTAACGCTGAAGACTACCGGCTCTTTAAGAAAACTAATGATCAGAAGTATTGGTCATGAAAATAACTGATCTCATTAAGCGTCTTACGGGTAACAGTACGAGCGCACCGACTGTCACTTGGAATGTGGACACTGAAGGCGTCAACTTCTTCCTGCCCGAAGAGCTCAAAGCTGGCGAAGTGTCGTCAGGTGTACTGTCGCTGGCTCTGCTGCAAGCGGCGACGCTACGAAGTGCGGAGGAGGCGGGGTTAGCAGAAAAAAATTATTCAGGTTACACCGTTTTCAGCCGTAACTTCGTCAAGCTAGAGGAAGACTTCTTTGACCTGTTTGATTTTCCGCCGGTGTTCCTCGGCACAATTGATGTCAGCTTTGACGGTTCTATAGGGCAGGCTGCCTTCGCCGCATCGACCATTGTCGAGCTTCTTGATGGGGCACGGCTGAGAAGCTTTCAATTGGACGGGCCGTTTCTCGCCGTCAGTAAGACCGAAAGGTACCGCTTGGAGCGCCCTGACCATGATGGCATCAGCGCCCTAGCGGAGCACGAGGCACTTCCCAGTGGTGAGCGCACCGAATACATCAATGGGCGTCTTGTCCATAACCTGCAGAAGGCTCAGCAAGAAGGTGGCCGCCTTAGGCTAGCGCACTTCGAGAATCTTTCAGTTATTGAACCGGAACAAATTGGTGTTGTCGCTTCAATGAGCGAGAACGGTGATTTTGTCTTATCACCGTCTATACCCGGCACTGCCACAGAAACGATGGAGCGCCGGTGGGGCCAGTTATCCAACGAGGATGTGGGAGCCTTACGAGCAGAGAACCAGCTGGTCATTCTGAAGCCCGAAGCACGGGCGGCTGTAGAAGAGGTTCTTACCAATCGGCGCATACCAAAGGAACAGATCGCTTCTTTTGTAAAGAATCCCACGGCGTATATCAATGCGGCGCTCATCGACCTTGATACTGGCTTTTCAGTGCGTGTCCATGGCGCTGAACGCTTTGAATTGCGGTACTTCGGAGAAACCGAGCAAGAGGTTCAGGATTGGTTCGGTGGTGAGCCCAGTGCGCCTGTGGCTCTTAAGACGCTGCTGTCTAGAATTACTGCCGAGTCAGAGCTCGATGACATCAAAGAGCGGGCAGCGCACGCTAAAACCCATGGCGCTGACGTCTTTGAGTTTGACGGTGCGCACGTGTCGGTGACCGGTATTGAAAATCCCTCGGATGTTTGTGAGCGTGAGCGACCCGCCGTTCAGGCGCGCCAGGCTAAGAAAGAGGAGCAGGGTGCCGACTTTCCTCCAGACGTCGAATATGCTGCCGAAGAACTGGCAACCGTTGCGATTGATGACAACGACGAAGAAACCCAGATTACGGGTCAGTTTGACCTCAGTGATTTCGATCCGACTCAGCAGACCTTCGACCGGGATAAATTAGCCCGAAATCCATTTCCTCATCAGGAGGAGGGGATCCGTTGGTTGTTGGCGCACCTCGATAGGTTGGAGCAATACGAAACGGGTGGAGCATTGCTTGCCGATGACATGGGGCTTGGAAAAACATACATGACGTTGGTATCGATTGCCGAATGGATGTCTCGCGTCGAAGCTCGCGGAGGTAAATTAAAGCCGCACCTGATCGTTGCTCCTGTCTCGTTGCTCGCCAATTGGAAGAAGGAAGTTGAATTGGCATTCAAGCGGTCGCCATTTAAGGACATAGTGATTCTACAAGCCGGGGAGTCACTATCCGAGTTCAGGGAAAAAGGCGCTGGGAAAGAGGTTAAACAGCGATTTGACTCAGAGCGCATCGAAGATGCCGATGCTATTCGCCATAGTCTCAAAGTGGGATCGATATTCGGGGCCTCCAGACTCGACACGCCCAACCGCTTGGTGCTGACTACCTATCAGACGCTCCGAGACTACCAGTTCTCTATGGCGCGCATCGACTGGGGCGTCGTTGCCCTCGACGAGGCGCAAAATATTAAAAATCCCAATGCCTTAGTTACAAGGGCGGCGAAGGGTCTGAAGAGCGATTTCAGACTCATCGCTACTGGCACTCCAGTTGAGAATTCCCTTAAAGATTTCTGGTGCCTTATGGACACGTGTACTCCAGGCCTCATGGGTAATTGGCAAGAATTCAGGCAAAGCTATATCCAACCTATCCTAGAGTCGGATAACGATCCCAACGTAAAGCAAGAGGTTGGGCGTCAATTAAGAGAGCGAGCCGGCACTTTCATGTTGAGGCGTACTAAGGAAGGCAGTCTCGAACGACTACCCACAAAGACCTTGTGGATTGGTTCAGAACCTGGGCCAAATGAAAGCTACCTGGCGACGCTTGACGTCATGATGCCCCCGCCCCAGCTATCAGCTTACAACGACGTTATAAACGGTGTGCGCCTATCAGGCGCGGAAGACAAGCGGGGCGTTGCCTTAGGTGCGCTGCAGGCATTGCGAAGTGTTTGTATACACCCAGCATTACGCACTAACGATGCAATTGTGGAGCAATTCTCACTGGAAGATTCGGGGAAGATGCGGGCGACATTCGACGTGTTAGATGAAGTCAAAGCCCGCAACGAGAAAGCGATCATTTTCCTGGTGAACAAGCGCGCTCAACAGATGGTTGCAGCTGCGGTCCAGGCGCAGTTCGGTTTGCAGGTTGACATCATTAATGGCGACACTAAGAGCAGTAGCCGAAAGGTTGAGCAGACTCGGCAAGGTATCCTTGATCGCTTTCAGGCCGGTGATGGTTTTGACGTCATCATAATGTCTCCGGTGGCCGCAGGTGTCGGGCTGACAGTTACAGCCGCAAACAACGTCATCCACCTTGAGCGACATTGGAACCCCGCGAAGGAAGCGCAGGCAACCGATCGGGTATATCGGATCGGGCAACAGCGTCCAGTCAATGTTTATCTGCCCGTGACTAAGCATCCTGAACTGATTTCGTTTGATGAACGGTTAAATAATCTCTTGCGAAATAAGGTCGACTTAAGTGACGCGGTGGTTACGACAGATGCTGTCTCTGATGAAGAAATGATGGACGTTTTCTCCTAAAGCGCTGTCGGTCCGATTTGTCATGAAAAGACTCTAGTCGAAATTGTCCGATTGAAGAGAGATTGTTGAGTTGCACCCAAAAGTGATCCAATTACCCCCCTACATTTGTACTTAGGATTGATCCGCCTTTTCGGCCATAACAGCATGCTATTGGCAGTATTTAGCTCGATCACCCGGATCAATATTCAATGCAATTAGTGGATCAAATCAGCGTGCAAATCAACATCAATAGGATTGGACCCTTCCTGAACATTCACTACGGAAGCACGTAAGATGCGAAAAGGGTTCTCGGTAAACTCTCAACGATCAAGTCAGCTTTCGTTGACGTGCAGGGCGAGTTGTATCGGGCTTAGCGGGGATGTTGAATATCGAGGTGTGCTCAGGTCCATTCACAGTCGCATTAGTGCAGCGCCTTGGGGAGATAGTTTGTTGACAAACAAGATGTGGATGGTTCGCGCCGAGCGCGGTGCAGCGTATCTAGACGATTTCTTGAGCCGTGGCGTCGTCACGATTGGTGGGCACCTCGAAGGTGATTTGCGTGCACTTCATACGCAATCCCAAGTACTACAGCGCGTTCAAGAGGTGAGGCAAGGATGGAAGCCCGGAAGACATCGGATTTGGGCAAGTCAGATTTATCGATTCGCCCATGAAATCTCTGAGATGGACAATGTAATCACCTACGACCCGCAGCAACGCCTCTATCACGTTGGGATGGTTAATAGCAGCTACAACTACCAACCCGAGTTTTTAGCAGAACACCCAAACTATCGGAAGGTTGAATGGGAAGGAACCGTCTCTCGTGACGTCCTTTCTACTGCTACTAAGAATAGTTTGGGTGCAATCTCAACTTTATTTCTGGTTCCGCAGGAAAGCGCCGACGAGATTCGCGCGGCACTCGAATCGGGTGAGGGACAAGTTGCAGCAGAATTATCCGAGGAAGATCCATCAGAATTGCTCGAAGATCTGGAGGCCCGAGCAGCCGAGTTCATAAAGGACCGAATCTCCAAACTGAGCTGGGAAGAAATGCAGGAACTGGTAGCCGGGCTACTGCGTGGAATGGGTTATAAGACCCGCGTGTCCCCGAGCGGGCCGGACAGAGGGAAAGACATTATTGCGTCGCCGGACGGTTTTGGATTCGAGAATCCACGGATTGTTGTTGAAGTAAAACATCGTACAGCGGCGATGGGATCTCAAGAGATTCGTAGCTTCCTCGGAGGACGCCACCAAAACGACAAAGGGCTCTACGTGAGCATCGGTGGCTTCTCGAAAGACGCCTACTATGAGGCGGAACGCGCCAATATTCCCTTGACGCTGATGAATCTGGACGATCTTGTTCTTGCAGTTGTCGATTATTACGAACGGCTGGATTTGCAAACACAACAACTCGTACCTCTTAAAAAGGTCTATTGGCCGGTGTGAGGAATGAAGATCTCCCCGTTCATACGCGACCGAGGAGCTGCCGATATTGCTGGTGGTAAAGAAGGCCTAGTTGGCTACCTGGCATTACAGGCGAGAGAAAACCCGGTCGCCTTTCTGGGATTCTTGGGCAAACTCATACCGTCTCAAATCGCAGCAGACGTCACCCAAAGTGTTGCTCGAGTCACGGCTGACATGATGACGCCGGAGGAGTGGGCAAAGCAGTGGGCTGAGCGAATGGCACACTGAGTGGGCGAGTCCCTAATCCACGCTACCTAATAATCTGCACATCCGACACCGCATCCCGAGACACTAGTCCTCAATCGATACTTAGGCCTAAGCTCTGCTCTAACGGAGTGCCAAAATGCAGAAATTCCTAATCCGGAGTCTTTTCCTAATCTTGCTGTTCAGTGCGGCTGAGGGTTGGGCGCTTATTACAACAGACACTGCTACTGGTAAATTTGTTGAAAAAACTTGGAACCAAGAAACTTTACAATTCGACATTAGAGAGCTTTCTGAGCAAGAACTTAAGGAGCAGTCGGAGCCAAAAGTAGAAGTAAAGTTGCCGCCAACAGAGGCTGAAAAAAAATACAAACGGATTTACAACGCCTGTCTGATAGATAAGGGTGTCGGACTGGGGAGGGGTCTTTTAAGAGCCTTAAGAGCAACCTGCGACGAGATAGCGAGTGACCCATCTTGGTTCGAATCTTTCAAGTACGATAAGTAGGTCACATTGTTGAGCAGGGCTTCTCTCATGAAACGACTCCTCGCACCCTTCCTCCTGCTGACTCTCCTGTTTCCCGTCTTCGCAACCGAGTTGAATGTGACTAGCGAAGGGTTTCGAAAAGGACACGAATTTTATTCGCAGGGTGACATGCAGGCAGCAGCAGAAATTTGGGTGCCCTTAGCCCAGGCAGGAGATAGGGATGCACAATTTATGGTTGCCGGTATGGCGGAGAATAATAAGAAATATAAAGTGGCCGTGGGATTTTATAGCCTGGCCGCCGAGCAAGGCCATCATGGGGCCCAGAATAATTTAGGAATGATGTATGAAGAAGGGGAATATGTAGCGCAGAATTTCAAGCGAGCAGCTTCTTTGTACGTCGAGAGCGCCAAGCAAGGCAACACCGACGCAATTAATAATCTAGGAAGAATGTTCGAATATGGAAATGGTGTTGGGCAGAGTTACGAGAAAGCTATGTCAATGTACAGCACGGCCGCAGAAGAAGGACACGCAGCGGCACAATATAACTTCGCCCGACTCCACCATCTCGCCCTAGGGGTTGAACGAAATATACAAACCGCTATTAAGGCATATACGCACTCGGCTAATGGGGGCTATGCGTCTTCTGCCTTAAATTTGGGGGTCTTATACGTAGACGGGGAGCTGGTTCCTCAAGACTATGAGCTCGCTAAGCAATGGTTCGCAGTGGGCGCTTCTCTAGGGGGTACTGATTCACAAATCAATTTGGCATCGATGTATCTAAATGGAGAAGGGATGACGAGAGACCCGCTTCGTGCTCAGATGTGGCTTATCATCGCTGCTGAAAAAGGCGATACACAAGCCATAAAAGACAGAGAGAAAATTGCTAGTGCACTCAATGCCGAATTAACGGGAACCGTTAAGGAACTCGTGAACGCCTGTGTTGCCAAGAACTACAAAGGGTGTTGAAACCCGCCCTGCGTTCCCGTTTAGGGGTGAAATTTTTAGCATGAAACTTTACGCTTTGACACTAACCCTAACGATGACCGTTCTTCTTGGAAGTTCGGGAGTGTGTTGGAGTGCAGATTTCCAGAAAGGGGCAGATGCTTTCGAAAGACGGGATTATGCAACTGCTCTCAAGGAGTGGACTCCTCTCGCTGAACAGGGGCTTTCCGATGCGCAGTACAACCTGGGTCGTCTGTATGACGAAGGACCCGGTAGTCCGCTCGGACTATCGTGGTGTCGCCATGATGACAAAGGACTCTGTGTTCCGCAGGATAACGAGGCAGCGGTGAAGTGGTACACCTTGGCGGCAGAGCAAGGGCATGCCAAAGCCAGGACCAGGTTAGCTACTCTTGTTGAAAGCCCGTATAGGAATGGAAGATTTTTTGCTACATGGGATGAGAGTAAGTTCCGTTTCGGTAATGATTCGATATCTTTCACCAAAGAACGATATGGCATGACCAGGATAGCGATTTTCAATCGTCTGCCACCGCCATCAGAATATCCTCGAGACCACGCGGGGGAAGATTTCAGTTGCGTCGATGGACTACCGTCGAAAGGGTATGGGTATAGCGGCTGGCACGATGTATTTTGGGATGCTTCTGAAAGTAGAGATAGGCAAGAAACATTTTCATTTTTTAACGATGCCGCCCCTACAATCGCTGTGATGTATGCTTCCGCCGGAGCTACCGGCTGGGGTTCGTTTGACTTATACCTATTTGATGTTTCTTCAAATAGATACGTGACATTCAGTGACATAGAGTGTCGAGGATTCCCGGAGTTTATAGTCAATACGAGTGGTGTTTATATTGCGAAGGAATACACCGTGCCGCTATATGGCCCATTTAATTTTGCCTGGGTGTATCTGACTGGGCATGAAGTAGTGGATGAAAGTGGGGAATTCAATTTTATACAGACAGCGAAAATCTACTATGAGCGCTATTCCGCCTATCTCTACTATCAGACTTGGAAATTACTGCCTTTTCCCCTGTCAACATTCTGGATAGAACAAGTTCGAGATTGGTCTGACGTTTACCTGTCATGGAGGAGATGGGTTACGATTGGGGCGGGCAAATACAAGGCCCGGCTTTCTGGTGTTTAAATGGCGAACCTTTAAGTGTCCTTCGCCGAAAAGTGGGACACGTGTAAGATAGAAGTTCCCTAAATCGTTTCTCAAGCCTGCAGCTTATCGAGCCTTATAACCGAGATAGCTCGCTGAACTTTTTAGTCTGAGTGACACGAGTCCCTAATCCGCGCTACCTAATAATCTGCACATCCGACACCGCATCCCGAGACACTAGTCCTCAATCGATACTTAGGCGTAAGCTCTGCTCTAACGGAGTGTCTAAATGCAGAAAGCGCTGCTTTTCCTTTCTTTGTTTGTCGTCGCGTGGCCTCTTATCGCGCATCCAGGACGAACGGCATCGGATGGATGTCATTACTGTCGTACAAACTGTTCAAGATCGGATTCTCTTGAAAGCGTTAGACATTGCCACGACGCGCCACCTGAGAAAGAAGTCACCGGCAATCCGCATGTCATCGACGGCGACAGCATCCGCATAGCGGACGTGGAACTGCGGCTACACGGAATTGACGCACCGGAAGCGACGCAGCTTTGTCTACTTCAAGGGGATGATTGGGCGTGCGGAAAGGCAGCTACGGAAACACTTTCATTTCTTTCAGCTGGTGCGCCGTTCCGTTGTAACTGGACAGCGCGTGATGGATACAACCGCGCGTTGGCGACATGCTTTCGAGAGGATAAGAATATAAACGGCATGATGGTCGGGGCCGGTATGGCATTGGCGTATCGGCATTACGGTGATACCTATGCGACGCAAGAAGACGAGGCTAAGACGGCAAAACGAGGCTTGTGGGGATCGCAATTTATCCCCCCGTGGGATTGGCGTCGCGGGGTCAGGTTATCAGAGCATGAATTGTCGGATAGTGGTTGTGAGATCAAAGGAAATGTAAATCGCAAAGGCGATAAAATTTACCACGTTAAGGGTTGGCGAGACCACGCTAAAGTTAAGCTGAAGACAGAAGAAGGGGACCAGTGTTTCCGGTCGGTGTTTGACGCCGAGATGGCAGGGTTTAGGCCGGCGCACCAGTGACCGTTAAATCGGACCATACCCCCCCCAGACACTGGTGTTCGATTGATATTCCGTCGTAGTTAAGTGGTCCCGTTCAGAACTGCCAGCGCAAGTTCAGTGAGCCACCATGACTTTGGTAATCACTGCGACCTTCAAACTCATAGTCCAGATTGAATGACACCCGCTCTGTCGGTGCAGCGTTAAAACCAATCCCACCCCGGTAAGTGAATTCATCCGGCTCAACACC
>Ga0209630_10004007_pt1 | contig 13109 bp, 8 predicted proteins | sample COG_01_FD_184745 | JGI IMG/M metagenome (GOLD analysis project Ga0209630, IMG submission 184745) | Pelagic Microbial community sample from North Sea - COGITO 998_met_01 (SPAdes) (version 2) | ecosystem: Environmental > Aquatic > Marine > Neritic zone/Coastal water | place: Helgoland, sampling... | reverse complement strand
CATGTCCACTAGTGAACTTACTACAATAATATTTTGGTCTCGTTCCTCATCTAACCAGTACTTGAAACATGAAATTTCGAGCTCAAACAAGGGATCAATTTTGTCGCCTAGGTGGGTCACCAATCGGTCACGTTCAGAATAAGTTCCGTCTTCCGCGCATTCCGCTATGCTCTTTTCAAACATATAGGGAGGTATTACACTGTCAGCCTTGCCTTGTGTCCCTATCGCTAGAGCAAAAAACAGAGCTGTTTGCACGATATAATTACAGTTTTTGATCATCTTACTTACCATAGCTACCATTATTCAACTTTTACGACGTGGCCCGGTGTAAATTCGTCACCGTCAAGCACCTGCCATCTTCCCGATTCATAAGTACAAAGCTCAACCGCACCAGTTTGGGATTTAACAAAAACGGTATTGTACGAGCGGTCAGAATATCTCGACAGGATGCCACCTATCTCTTGGCAATCTCTTGAAATCGGTAACTCATTAAGAAATGGTCCTAGGCTCGTAATTTTAAAAATTTTTGCGCTAGTGCTTGTGTCCTCTGTTACAACCCTCCCAGCATCAGCAATTGGGCCTAAGGTTTCCTCCAGGTCGGTAAGTCTATATTCTAGATCGGGGATTTTGACCTTAAAATCAGCTTGGCTATCAGACAGCTCCAAGAGCTGCGAAGAAAAATCATCTAACCTTGCTGAACTTTCGATTACGGCATCATCGATATCTGCTTGCATTACGGAAATTTTATTTTTTAATTCCAAAAGCTCTGCTCGCAAACCTTCAACTTCCTCGGTTTTACCTATCTGATTTTCTAACTTGATGATCCGGCCCAAAATATTAGTAATGCCATTTTCCATTTGAACTAACTTAACAGAGGTAGCATCAAATTTATCTTTGGACTGAGCCCATGCTGCTGATGCGGACATCAACAACCACAAGCAAAAAATATTGACCATCGTTTTCATTTATAGCCCCTGCAATTTTTCGGCGACAAATTTATTACGATTTGACCACCGGATAACAACTATCCAACTTACTAATTGAGTTATAGCAAACGTAAGTAGAGTTGGCAAAAGTAAGTCTCTGAATGATAGTGTAAGACTTAACCCGTCCACAACTTCTTCTGGTTCTATAAGGTTAGAGAGTAGGACCTTAAAGCAACCATATGTGATAATGGAAAAAAGTAGCGAATAACCTAATTGTATTATCGATCTTAATTGGAAAATGGTTGTGATTTTGGATCCCGTAACGCCAAATGCTCGCAATATTGCCAAGGACTTTTCTTGAGTTTTGACTTCGGAGGTAGTTGCGAACATTAATGAAGCAATCATTACCATAGAAAAACACAAAACCATTATGAGTATAGCCGATTGTGCAAGCCGAGCCTGCATGCTGAACTGTGATATCTGCTGAAACACATCCTTGTTCAAAAGAATGTCAGAACTCGACAGAATGGGATTTATTTCACAATTTTCAGTTTGTTCAAATGAACATAGCACATCCGATATATTGTTTTTTTGGAAATAAACTGCGGCATAACTATATGTTAAATTTGAAAAATTTATACTCTTAGTCTTGGCAGACCAGTACTGGAATGCTTGTTCAGTCATGCCAATAAAGAAAGTTCTGTCCCCACCACCGGGTAGTTTTTCTTCTAACCAGTGAACACGGAATGGAACAAAAAAACCGTCTATATCGAGACATAAATAATCAATTTCTTGTCCTGAAAAACTAGCCCTAAGGTCCGGAGTGCCAAATAAAACTGATCGCAGATCGGTGTCCTCACTAAGGCTCTGTATCGTTTCTTTATATAACGGCTCAGCTTGATCGAAAACAATCAAGCGAGAATTGTTAGGCCGCCGGGATACATCAGTTCCACCCAAATTAAACTGATCACAGGAATTTTGGTCTGATGGAATAATATTGCGCAAAAAATCTTCTCGTCGCGGGAAAACAATGCCCTGACCACCGCTTTCAATTCTAGAGGCTAGTACCTTTTTGAGTCGACTTATATTCCTATAGTTTAACGAAAATTTTCCACTGCTTCCCTTGGAGAAAGTGAAATGACTAACCTCAGGCTTACTTAATTGTTCATCAAAAAAATCAGAGCCTATCGACCCAGCTTTTAGTAATAACGTAAAAACAAGAATGCTCATGGCTATCAAAAATGTAAAATTAGACTTTTTCAGAGGTCGCCAAAAAGCCTTCCACCACGAAAAAAATGAGTTTCTGGTATTTGAATTACTTTGGCTCAAATAAAAATATTCAAGGACAATTTTAATTGTATACTGCAGCCAACCAGTTGTTAAAATTTTGTTTTCTAGGATCTTGTCCCCTGGTATTTTGGCCGGTTTGAACTTAGTCGTTTCCGTTACATTGTCGCGAATGCTTAAAAGCCTTTCTTTGTAACTTAAATTACTCAGATTAACTGGTGAGCCATCCTCATTAACATGCAGTTTGCCATCTTTAACGATTATTAAGTAATCACTAAATTCAGCGGCCTGTTCTAAATTGTGAGTGACCCATAAAACTGCTTTTTGATTTTGGTCCGCCCAAACCTTGATCCTGTTTAGAAGGAGTTTTCCAGTTTCTTCGTCCAAACTACTTGTTGGCTCATCGCAAACCAGAAGGTCAGGGTTTATGCATAAGGCCCGTACAATCGCGACGCGTTGTGCCTGCCCGCCTGATAAAGTGTCTGAGCGTTGGTCTATTACTTCAGAAAGTTCAAATTCACTGACTAATTCATCCACGCTGAAGGGTGAATATTGTACATCAAGTAGTTTCTGCGCAATTTCGGCATTACTCTTAGCAGAAATATCTTTAATAAGGTGTGGCTCCTGAAAAACATACCCCAGCAGCCCTTCAGCAGCACGGTTGTTTTTTAGAAGGTTTAATTCATTTAAACCCTCTCTATCTTTGAAAGTAAGTTCAGTGTTTCGTGAAATATTGGTAGGTTTTCTGATGCCAGATAATAATGACAGTAAAGTTGACTTACCACAGCCTGATGGCCCTACAATAACCGTAACGCCGGTGCGCGGTATTACCACATGATCGACAACAACGCCTTTTATTTCCGTTGGGTTGTCGGAATAATTACAAACCAAATCTGAAGCTTTTAAGACAAAGTCTGTAGTCATTACCTAAAGCCCTTCACATTCTTTTTCAGTCATGAGCTTGAAGTATGGCTCATCAATATTCTGACAGGCTGCACGCAACAGCGTCTTTGCTCCAACCACATTCGCATCGCTAGCTTTACGGTAAGAGCTTATCGCAAGCTGAACATCTGGCTTAATTCCTGGCTTTAACATCTTCAGGAGATGTTGCTCAAAGTTTACGTCGTATAGCTTTCCAATATCCAACCAAACTTGGCCCGAGCTAATAGCGGAACGTTCTGAAAGTTGTGCAAGTATTGCTTGAAACTCTTCATCACTTGTATTTTTAAAATAATTTTTACAGCTATTTATGTAATCAGACCAGGAACCTTCTTCCAACAGCACAACTGCGAGCTGTTCGGAACTTGAACACGAGTTATTTTCGTCCGTGAGTTTTTTGAAATTAGCCACAATATCATTTTTAAGAAAAAAGATTGCAACAGCCAAGCCACATAAAAGACAAAACATTATCCAGAAATTTCTGGGCGACCTAACAGTAGGTCCAGTCTCAGGATCGAGCTCAGGTCCAGTCTCAGGATCGGGCTCAGGTCCAGTCTCAGGATCGGGCTCAGGTCCAGTCTCAGGTCCAGTCTCAGGATCGGGCTCAGGTCCAGTCTCAGGTCCAGTCTTAGGATCGGGCTCAGGTCCAGTCTCAGGATCGGGCTCAGTTTTTTTCCAGATCACCTGATAGGGCTCAGGCTCAGGCTCAGGTCCAGGCTCAGGCTCAGGCTCGACAACCTTTAGCAATATTTCTAAGTTTTTTTGCCCAGGATTGTCCGGCCAAAAAAAGTTCCAAGACTTATATTTGTTTTTATCTGCAAACAGCGTCAAACAAAGGCTGTCATATTCTTCAATTTGAGAAAAAACCTTACTCGGTAACACTACGACATTTGGATCGTCTGACTGATCCAAAGCTAGCTTCTCTTCTCCCCTGCAAAAATCGCCATTGTTATCAAAAAAGTCTGTTGCAGTAACATGCTGCAAGCTAAACTCAAATTCTGATCCAAAAACTTGAGCTTCCAAGTTCAGCAGAACAGATTTTATAGATCTCTTTTGATATTCAACATTTATTTTACTCATTAGACGGCTTAAGTCCGTTGAGAATGTTGCCAATGCTTTCATTCATCTTTGAATTTACAATCGCCCCATCTAAATTATACATATTTTTTTCTGCTATGTTTTGGAAATTCAACAGCCACCGTGAAGAAAACTCCCTGGCAACGTTTTCCCTGACAGCATTCAAATTTATTGATCTTGAATCTTGCTGATCCATCCGTTCGATTTTCGATATAAAGTCGTTGAGGACTAAGGCGGCCAGATTTAAGGCTAGAGATTTTCGATTTCTCTCCATTCCATCTAGAAATTCAGCCTTTTGAATGATCTCTATTTCGATTTTTGACACCTTGAAGGCATTCACCATTTGCTCAATAATAAACTCGATACTTGACTTCGAAATTGGAAACTTTTTTTCAATTGATTTAGATCTGGTCTTAGCCATTGTGTGCCAGTCATCACATACGCCGCAAAGTACTTCAGAAACATGGGTGGACGTATTGTCTTCAGCCCATTTGAGAAGACGATCTTCGCTCGTGTAAAATTCTTCAAGAAAATTTGCAAACCGGTTTTCTTTTGAGATCGTGCCTATTTCTTCCTTAAGCCTCCGGATTTTTTCTTCCAGGACGGCTTTCCTTTCAGTAATATCACTCGGTACATAATAATCTACTAACGACTTAGTTAAATCCTTTGAGAAAGAGTTGGCCAAGTTTTCAAGCTGTTCATTCTTAATTTCAGGCTTACAAACTTTCGAAAGTTCACTAAGTATATACGAAACACCGCCATCATTTTCCCGCATCACCGCTTTCCAGGCCAAATCGGGGTTTCGGAAATGGTCAATCACCTCTTTCGTATTTATGTGCATATCTTGAATTTGAGAGATTCTTTCATTTTCAACTGGTGTTGAAGTAAACTCTTCTATTCCATTTTTTCGTGTAAAATACGATTGCGCAACACCAGGGTTTCTCAGCCAATAGCAGTTATTGAATGGGACATGTTTGTTTCCAGAAATAGACCACGAAAGAGGCCAGCTATCAGGAAGTTTGCCAAATTTTTCCAACAAAGAGGAACCTATCCGACGTGTGAAGCGATCATCTTCATTCTCATTTGCAGCCGTATCAACCAAATGTTGATCAAAAAAAGTCATAACAAAAAAGAAGCTATTATTTTGCCCAGTTCTGCTCTCTGCATTTTTGCCAATGCTATTCGTTATCCAACGATCGATGACATTTGTTAAGCCAACAGCCTCCATGTTGCTGTGCTTTATACACAATAGCATTGCATTGATGTCTTGAGCGTTTACGTATTTTTGAAACAAGTAGGCGACTTTTCCGCGGATCAAAAATTCATGTATTTTGTTACCCTCGTCCTCGAATGCTGCAAAATAGTCGGATAAATTGATGGGTTCCCTATTGCGTGCGCCAGGAAAATCTAAAACATCTGTATGGTTCATGAAATTATGAGGGACATCAGATATATTTAAAATCAACTCAGAAGTTATTGCTGACAGTAACGAACGAGTAAGCTTGCAAATTTCACCACTGGGACATTGCACATCAATAGTTTCGTCGTCGTCAGATGTCACACCTTTCAATGTTTGTACATCGATTATAGATGTAGTCTTGGGGATCAATGCGGGCTCACTGGCAAATAGCTCAGTAGAGTATTGAACAGTCTCCAATGCTTCCATCATCCTAATAAATAGATTAGTGAATTGTTCATGAAAGCCCCAAAATGGCGCATAAAATTGGGCCTTAGATAAAACGTCCGTCTCGACAGCCCGATCGGAGATTACCTCTAGAAAAGAGATTAAGGTATTAGCATAGTTAGAGCTTGAGAAATTCTCTTTCAGATATTCTTCAATCTCCCAAAAATCTTCTTTAGAGATACTGTCGTTTGACGTTTTATTATTTTCTTGAATACTATCGAAGTATTCTTTTAACGAGCTGATAGACTTATGCTTTTCAAACCTGTGTTCACCATCAGAAAAATACGAATTTATTAAAATACAAATGATATCAAGTTCTGAGAGTAATTTAAGCTGGATAGGAAAATCTGCGTTTTTATATTGGGAGCTAACAGTAAACCGTGTAACTAACCCAGTACATTCACGATCTCCACTTGGATTGATCTCACTAATATACTCTTTACCTTCTGACTGCCCCGGGAACTCTATCCGTAAGGGCTTATCTGTGGGGCGCACCAAAACTGACGCTAAGAAAGATTTACCAGCTTGGCTTGGCCCATAGACGGAAATAGCAGCATTGTGGTCAGCTGATCGCTGGATTTTCTTCGATCTCCACGCAATTTTTTGAATATTTTTTTGAACTTGTTCGTGGTTATCACCAAATAGGATACGGGCATCTTGTGATGCAACTACAGAGAGTGCGTCATCTGAAATTTTAACAATTTTTTCAATTAATTGGCTCATATATTAAAAGCCCCTGTATCTAACCAATATTCTTCTGTGTTACCCAAAGTTTGCAAGCTGAACGCTACATTGGACTTCCTATTTCTACCGTCAGCATCAAACGCGCCGGTGACAACTATGGGCTCTTTAATCGCGTTGTCCGCCAAACTTTCATCTCGCGATATGTTTGCTGTGGCCCTTTTCTCTAACGTTACCTTAAACGGCAAACGGCCTTCATTCGTTTTTACAAAATACAATTTATATAGTGGAGTGGCAGTCCACCTATCTACATTGAGCTGCCTACTTCCAATGAATGTATCGGTCATCATTGAGATTTCGCATTTATTTTCCTCCATTTCTGGAAAGAAATATAGGTCCTCCGCCTTTACCTGGCCGGCATTGGACAGCCGACCGATATAATGATCGACTTGCTTCATCGAAAACCTATCACTCGAAATATAGAGCCCGGACACTCTCTGGGATCCAGTTAAAGCAATCAACATTGCACCGACCGCAACAGATGATTTAGGATCACCAACAGTATTTCTAGCTCCCCTAAAAGGGTACCAAGACCCAGTGTGATAATCGCTGATTGCTATCAACCTGTTTGGAGATATGGCGCAAACGTTTTTTAATAAGTCTTTTATTTTATCATTCTTGGTAGTCCGTCCAGTGAGTAATATGCAATCTACATTGAGGTGACTAATCACTTCAGAAATATTCTCGAAAACATATTTAAAGACACTCTCAATTATGCGGTTTAACTCAGATTTTTTTATTTCAAAATTAAAGTCAATTAATTTCCAATTTTCTATAAATTCTCTGAATGGGTTTTCGATGTAAGAAGAAACCTGGTTAAAACTTTTTGAGAAATCAAAGTCCTTTACATTTATCGTTTTAGTATCTGCGTCTCCGAAATCTAAATTTAAAATTTCTAACGCCAGAGGTGCAAAGAATTTAACTGTGAACTGCCTTTGCATTTGACGTTGCGACGTGGTCCGCCCCGCGACTGATCGCCCAAAAAGATTCATAATTACAGATTCTAGCTCCGCTGAATTTTTATTTGTACCGACGGCACTTTTAAATTTTGCAATGATCAAATTTTCAATTATTGAAGCGAGCAGGTCATCTCCAGCACGTCGAAATCCTTCTCGGAACTCTTGCACAGGATACAATTCGACCTGTTCTTGTTGATAATAAGTCGTAACCATTATGTCAGTTGTACCACCACCTATATCTATGCAGGCAATTTTCAAAGAATTTACTTTTTTAGAATTGCCATCAGTTTTTAAGTTGGGATGATTTCTTTTTTTGCCATAAAAACCTAAAAATTCGGATATTTTTCCATCAAACTTATGAATAATTTCGCTATACAGGTACATTACCTGTGTACAACTTGCCTCATCCCATTCAATTATAACTTCAGGTGCCGAGCCTTCTGTAACTTGCCCCATCTTAGTCATTCTGGACCAGAGCAACTTGATCGCACCCTTAACCTTCGACTTCACAATAGCTTGCTCCTGTCGAGGTGTTGCTGTGGGTAAAGTGATTATAACCCTCTTTAAATTTCTAGGTGCCGTTTTACTGGTTTTTGCCCCCCTGTACCTGGGATCATTAATTTGCCTGAAAACCTGGGCAATCACTTCTGCTATCATAAATCCGTACAGTGAAGATTTGGAAAATTGCGCGTGAGTAGCAGTTAGCTTTGTGTTGGTGTCTCTAGGATCGCGATATTTCCTCACCAGTTCCTCGCGAAGTTGGTCAATATTGTCACCGGCGGGCGTTAACTCTGGCAGTGCTGCTGCCATACTCCGGGGAAGCCTGGAATTATTCTCCCAGTTATGGATACGCCACTTTTGTTTGAACAATGAATTGTCCCAGAGATATCTTTTAGGCGAGCTAAGGCCCGAATATTCTTCATTCCCACGATCTTTTGATATTAAGCGCAAGGCCTCAGGTCCAAATCGAACGAAACTTGGCCAAAGAAACGCATTGTTTCGCCCAGAAAGCCTGGAGAAGCTATCCTCACCAAAAACTTGGTCTGCAAACTCAACTCGGCTCTCGAATAAGCCCGAATATTCAAACCTCGGATCACTCAGGTCACGAAGTGCGATTTGACTAATGCTCTCAAGATCCAACTGACTTTGATTTTGCCCAGAATGAGGATGCTCCACCAACAATCCGCAAGTACGACTATTACCAATATCAAGGATCAAATCGACATCAATGCTCGGCGTATCTCTTAACGAGTATTTAGAGTGGGTTATTCTTAAGAGTGGAAGATTTACCGCGTCGTCAATAAGTTCCATTAGCGCGATATAAATTGCCCAAGGCTCTAATTGGCTGTCTAGATGCAAAAGGTCATTATGATTACCATCTCCGATATACTGCTTGTGGATGGATTTAACCCAATCAGAAACCCACGCGCCATCGTCTAAAATAGTAAACGTTTCTGGGTTCTCGCAACCATTTCGAATTAAAGTTTTGACTGCTTCAAAATTGCTCGAAAAACGGAACTCTCTTTCTACATCGGCGTCCCTAAATGATGGCTGTAAGTAGTCCTCTGGATCACCGTCAATAAGAATTGTTGTATCCAAAGCAACCTGCAAAAATAGAGACCTATCATTGTTTTCGGTGCTTTGTATCAGGCGTGCCCGAGCCCAATTAAACGGTCCGCCATTTTGTCGAGCTTGCTCAGTCGAAAAATAAGGAATTGGCACCCAACGCTCAAGGTATACAGCCACAATGTCCTGTGAAGAAATGGAATATTGGACGTCATGCTCTGAATGGTTTTCTGGGTCAATTTTACCAAGTATCGTTTTATCGGTATCGCTTCGTTCCTCACAAAAATTGGATTCAAAAACCCTGAACGCATTACCATCAAAATGAAAATCGAGAAACTGAATTCCAGAATTGGCAGCAATTTCAACAACTGGTCCCCAGTCTTTACTATAATCACAGACATCTACCAACATGGAGCACTCCCTCAAGGCTGCCGATCAAAAGAAAAGGATTTAGTCTCTCCAGGAGATATACTACCATCAAAACGGCTAACTAATCCAGAATTGTTTACTTCAATTTTGAACGATGTGGGAATTTCACTTTTATTGGACCGAGCATTAGTCATCGATTTGACAGAAATTTTATAGGTACCATAAAATTGTTTTAAAATAATGTGCTCCACTGGATCATCTAATATGTTAACCTTGAAATTTGCATCAACATCCAAAGTTCCACAACTGTTTTCAGTTAATAATTTTTTTTGATGAGATACTGTTCTGTCATTTGGACAGGTTACCGATAGATCCAAATCTTCTTTTGTATCCCACGCCAGCGATACGCTGACCTCGGAAATATCAGCATCCTCTCTATCCAATCTAGTTTTTATATCTAAATTTTTTTTCGTTGGAGCCTTTTCTAAAATATCTTTTGCGAGCTTTTTAGACTGCAAACAAACATTATGTTTTACCAATGATTGCCGCGTCAATTTTTGCAAATAACTCTCCAAATTGTAGATCTCAGAGGACGTTTTACGTTCCACTTGACAAGTATTTATAAATCCTCTGAGACCACAGCTCGGCGTAAGTTTTGCTATGATTAGAAGTGCCAAAAGAAAAATGATAACCCAAATCAACCAGTAGAACGAAAAAATAAACCCGCCGTCGGACACCACAGGGATATTATTTTCTAAAGAATTCAGCTGACTGTCGGGTATTGGCTCTTTTTTATCACGCTTTTGAGTCTGCGCTCCAATAAGCTCCCCAGACCTGCTGACATTGCGCGAAAATTTACCACCCCATCCGATTACAACCGGAAAATAGTTTTGTTTTTGGCTGTCAAAACCAGCATAAAGCTTTCGCTCACTGAAATTTTCTAAAATACGGCCGAGAGCCTCAAATATTTTCTTATCTTCAGTCGTTATAGGCGTAACAGAATCATAAAAAAACCGTAAATCGTTTTCAAATCTGACGTTTCGGGCCTCAATTTCATTTTTAAATTCGGGCAGTTCGTCCAAGTTAAAGAATTCTAAAGTTTTATGGCTATTGGGTGCGTTTATTTCCCAAATTAGATCATTGGAACCAGACATTTTTTCTGAGCGAGCAAAAAAGAATTCTAAATCCGAACTCTCAAATCCTAGCTTTTTTAAACCTAAAATTAGGAGTTCTGGCGCACTGAATTCATTGCTCGAACTTTCATTGAACCTAAGTCCATCAAAACAACCATCCTTGAAAATTATTTGCTTTTTACCACTCATTGCTGGTCTTCATTCGACACGAATGCTTTTGGTATACAACTTGTTTCGGAGCGGCCCAACTTAAACCCATGTTTTTCCAAGAAACCATCCAAGCCATCAATGCTAAGTGCGATATTCAACGTCCTCACCTGATCGCTTCTTGTAAAGGTATTAATTCCAAGAACCTCACCGCATGCGTTAACTAAAGGCCCACCCGAATTACCCTGCGATATGTCAGCTGAATGCAGTAATATTGCACCCTTATCTTTAAATTTCTGAACCGCGTTTATAGTGCCACTCGTGAGAAAAAGCGGAATGCCATCGTTAAGAACCCCCTTACCGTCTTGGTCAAGTTCAAAGATGGTTTCTAGCACATCTCCTGGATACCCCGCAGATATAACTGGCGTGAGGCTTAAATCGTCATAGCTACGTGAGAATTTTAGAAAACTTTCAGATGGCTTTGCTGACAGTAATAAAGCAAAATCTTCATTACTTTGGCTGAAATCTTCTGACATCCCAATTATGGACGCATCAAAGGATTCAACACCGTTTGGCTTGAAAACTTTAACTACACCCTGCACGTTTTCAATTACATGCCGATTGGTTACTATTCTATTTTGATCTATGAAAAAACCAGTCCCGAACCCATCATCTGTCGCAATGAATACTACGCTATTTGTCAAAAAATCTGATAGCGAAGTATTTGCATCCAAGGAAGAAAGCTGAGTGGGGGGCGGTAACATCGCGCTGCGGTCGCCTTGGTTCTCAGGCGTACTCAGCAACGGAGGAAGTAAACTGAAGCCCTTATCCGGAAGGCTTAGGCCTTCGGCCGTACACTGTCCATTGCTCAGAAGGTTTTCCAATTCAGAAACCCTATTTTGCAAATTTTGTTTCAATTGCGCGTGAGTTTTTCCATCTATTTCTATCTGCCCGTTCGTAATCTTTTTGGGCGGATAAATTAGATTTCCTGGCACCAGTAGATAAATTAATATAATCAAAAGCGCACATACCAAAATTAATGGTGGCGCCCAAAGTGACCAATTAATTGGGTAGGTTTTGGGGGCCGATTGAACTGTTGTCTTTCTATCTAATTCTGAATTAGAATCTTCATTCATCACTCGTCCTCACCAAAGTTATTTTGTTCGTGACGCCGGTGCTGTTAATAACTTCACACTCAGCCTTATTATCTACTGTCAGTTTGCACGTATAACTGCGGGGCACTATTCTACTAAAAACCGAACCATCTGAGCGCCTTGTACCTACGGGACAAATTTGATGAGATAGCTCTTTGAAATCAAGCTGGCTTGCATCATTAAACTTCGCTTGTAATGGTGCTGTACAAAATTTTTGATCAATCTCTGTTTTGACACTGCCCGATCCCTGATTGTCAAAACAATAAACCGCGTTGCTAGAAGGGGTTACAGGGCACGATACCCCACCACTATCTTTATCCTTGCAACCCACTGGAACAAACTCCTGTGCGGAACCGGTAAGGATCCAACAACCAGCTAAAGCGCCCAAATCTTTTCTTTTCCATGCATCCAGATCTGTTTTCTTTAAAATCTCTGGGGTGTCGACCGGCGGGGGTGCAACCACTTTTTTCTGGTACTCAACATATGCGCAACTCTGTGTTGCTAGATGTTTCTCAAGCCCATCAATCCGCCTTAAAAGAATTTCAATTTCCCGATCAGGTTTCTCCTCTTTTGATTTTGTGCCAGCCACACCTTCCGAACAATCAAACATGAATTTCCCAAAAAGTTTAATGTCACAAGCTGAAAAAACACTTAAAATCGCGGCCGTAATTATAAGCAAAAGAGTGAACGAAAATAAAGTTGCCAGTAAGAGCTTTGGTTTATTCATTTTTGAGAATTCCCAGCCTTCAAAGTGTCAACCTAATATTCATGCTGACAATTATGTATTAGTGTCAAAAAAATACAACTAATTTCACTAAACTGGTAAAGCTTAAACTTAAAGTCCGCATTTCACCTCTCAGTCAACTTCAACTCAATCCGCCGATTTTGCGCCCGTGCTAGGCGCGAATTGGCCGGATTAATGGGCTGATATTCGCCAAAGCCAGTGGCAGCCATACGGCGCGGAGGCATTTGCTCAGAGGTCATCAGATATAGAACCACAGACAGCGCCCGCGCCTGGCTTAGCTCCCAATTGTTTTGAAAGCTACTGCCCGGAAGGATTGGTTGGTCATCGGTGTGACCATCCACCTGCAACACCCAATCAATATTTTGCGGAATCTCTTGGGTGA
>Ga0209630_10004004_pt1 | contig 13124 bp, 18 predicted proteins | sample COG_01_FD_184745 | JGI IMG/M metagenome (GOLD analysis project Ga0209630, IMG submission 184745) | Pelagic Microbial community sample from North Sea - COGITO 998_met_01 (SPAdes) (version 2) | ecosystem: Environmental > Aquatic > Marine > Neritic zone/Coastal water | place: Helgoland, sampling... | reverse complement strand
ACCAGCAGAAATAGGGATTATGGATATTAATTTTTCTAAAGAAAAAGATACTGATAATTTATTCTCTAAATTTCCAAATAAAATAAAAAGTTTACAATGGCATTCTTATGAGGTTCAAGGAATTGAGAACAATAAAGATGTAACTTTATTAGCTTCATCACCAGTTACTAAATATCAAATTTTTAAATATCAAAATCATGCTTATGGTATTCAGTTTCATATTGAAATTAAGGATACAACAGTTAACGAGTGGGGATGTGTTCCAGAGTATAAAAAAGCTTTAGAGGATCAATTAGGAGATGGGGCATTAGAAAAATTTGATAGTGCTGCAAAAGATAATATGTCTGATATGAATAATTATTCTGAAATTCTCTATAAGAATTTTAAAAAAATATTATGAATAATAAAATTTTTGAATGGGCAGGGGTTATTACAGCAATTTTATACTCATTGTTCGTAGCTCTAAATATCGGGATAGAATTTTTTGGATTTTGTTTATTGCTATTATCAGCAATTTTAATTGGAATTTGGGCCTACAGAGGAGGTCATAAAGGAATACTTTTATTACAATTTTTTTATGCAACAGCTGGAATTATTGGAATGATTAGGTGGTTCTAATTAAAAGTTGTAATTATTTTTGGAATATAATTTTTAAAATTAAAAAAACTTTTATTACAATATTGCCAAGAAAATTGGTCTAATTTTCTATACAGAAATTCTATTTTTAAATTATTAGAATTTATAAAATCTAGGTTTTCACCAACTGTTGGATACAAACCATAAGAAATTTCATTAATATTTTGTATCTCACTTAAATCTATAATTTCGGTATTGATTGATTTATCTTCTAATCTCTTTTTTTGATCCTCAATTAATTGTGCCTTGAATTTTACTAACTTTTCACCAAGCTCTATTGTTCGGTTTTCATTTTTGTTAAAGACTAAAAAAACCTTTTTAAATTTTTGATCTTTAAAATCACCTATTTCAAAAGACAAATTATTCTCAAAAATAAGAAGATTTTTTTCTTCAAGATTTTTTGGATTGTTAAACTTTAATTTTGACTCAGTATAAGTTTTATCGCTTGTTTTTGGAGGAGCATTTTCGTTGAGTTTAATATTGTTAAATCTATTGTTTGTAAATTTTTTAATGTTCCATTCACTAGCTAAATAATTTTTACCTTGAGTTTGAATTCCAGCAACCCATCTCCATCCTAAAGTATTAGCTGCAGCATCTCCATCATATAAATGTTTCATAAAAAATTCAGCTCCAAGTTGCCAAGGAAGATCTAAAGTAAATATCCAAATACTTGCAAACCACATTCTTGCGTGATTATGTAAATAATTATTTTTCTTTAATTCATTTACCCATTCATTAAAACACTCTATATTTGTATTTCCTTCAATGGCTTTTTTATAGTCAGCATTATCTTTAAATTCTTCACGAATTTTTTTTAATTCGTTTAAGTAATCTGCCCAAACAGTTGGTCTTAATTCCAACCAACCTTTCCAATATGTCCTCCAAAGAACTTCTTGAATAAATTTTTCATTTTTTGAAAATGAAAATTTACTTAATGATTTTTTTATGAGTTCCAATTCAGATATTACACCATGAGTAATATAGGGTGAAAGACATGAAATATTTGATCTATTGTTAGGACCATAATCAAAATTTCTTAATCTTGAATATTCAAATAAATTTTGCTCAACAAAATTATTTAGTTTTTCAATGGCCGAAGCCCTCGTCGTCACGAAATTCATTGAATTTATTTATTTTTTTTCTTTTTAAGACCTAATTTTTCACTATGTCTTAATCTTAAGATTACAATTGCCGCCGCAATGAGAACTATAGCAACAGCTTCATAAACTAGCGCAGTAGGATCCATTTCTTTTCCTTGAAGAATAATAAATCGTGCAAGGGCAGTGATAGCAATTAAAAGTGGTAGAGTTATACTGATCGATTGCTGATCCCAAAAAACTCTAACCATTGCTAATACTTCTAAATATAGAAACATTAATAATAAGTCAGCTAAAGTTACTGATTGATTGAGAAATATATTTTTAATTTCTATACCAACTGCTATTACTGTGCTTATTAAAATAATGCACATTAAAATTAGTTGTAAATTTTTAGCAATCTTTTCCATTACTTATCTTTACTAAATGGCAGCCATTTTTCAAACACTGATTTAGAAGGACCATCATATGGGATTGAATAAGAGCTTGGATTAGGGCTAGTTAAAACTTCTATTCCTTTTGAAAATACAAAAATGAAAACAACAACAAAAACTATGACCATTATTTTAAATGGATCAAAATTTTTGGTTTTAAATACGCTAGCTGATTGTTCTTCTGCTTTATGAAAATGTTTGAATGTCATATAGACTGCAAAAATAAGTCCTATGTGGGCAATGTAAAGACCAGCCCATCCAAAAGCAAAAGTTGTATAAGAAAAAACATATAAACTAAAAACAGTAGTCCAAATAAAGCTTAATACTAATAAGATCTGCAATCTCACAGACTTTGGTAAAGATCTCAGATCATTTTTGCTATCGTCAAATAAAATATTTGCTGAGTCTTGCATCCATCTTTTTAAGCTATTCATAAATAAACCTTAAATTGTTTTTATAAATAAACAAATGTTAAATTGTCCAATAATTAGCACCTAATTTCTTAACTTTTTCTTATGAAAATTTATAAATTTTTCTACATTTGATTTATTAAATGATTTATTTTCTTCAAAAGAAACTTTTTTCACAGAATAAGCTTTACTGTTAGTTATTCTTGATTCGATAGTTATATTTCCTTTATAAAGTTTTAATTTAATAGTCCCATTAACCTTGTTTTTTTTAAGGTCTACAATTTTTTGTAATTTGAATCTTTCTTTTGAATACCAGTAGCCATTATAAATTAATTCAGCATATTTTGACATTATGTTATCTTTTTTATGCATAGTCTCTTTATCCAATGTGATAGACTCAATTGCTCTGTGAGCATTGATCAACAAAGTTCCACCTGGAGTTTCATAAACTCCTCTTGATTTTATTCCTAAAAATCTATTTTCTACAAGATCAACCCTGCCAATTCCATTTTTACCAGCAAGTTGATTTAGCTTTTCAAGTAATTTTGCAGGACGTAATTTTTTTCCATTAACACCTATAGGATCACTATTTTTAAAATTAATTGAAACAAAAGTTGGTTTGTTCGGAGCCTTCTCTGGAGAAATAGTTCTTTGATAAATAAATTCTGGTGCTGGGTTTTTAGGATTTTCTAAAACTTTGCCTTCAGTTGAAGTATGAAATAAATTATCATCAATCGAAAAAGGTGGGGCACCTTTTCTGTCTTTAGGAATCGGTATTCTATTTTTTTTTGCATAATTAATTAAATCTGTTCTAGATTTTAATTTCCATAGTCTCCATGGAGTGATTATTTTAATTTTTGGTCCAAAATAATGATATCCTAGTTCAAATCTAACTTGATCATTACCTTTTCCTGTAGCACCATGAGATACTGCATAAGCTTTAAATTTTTTTGCAATTCTGACCTGGTCTTTTGCTATTAAGGGTCTTGCAATAGATGTTCCTAATAAATAAACACCCTCGTAGAGCGCATGCCCTCGGATCATAGGAAAAACATAATCTTTTACAAAAATATCTTTAAGATCTTTTATAATTATATTTTTAACGCCAAATTTTTTGGCATTAGATATAATTTTTTTTCGATTAATTTCTTGGCCAATATCTGCGGTGTAACAAATCACTTCAGCACTAAAATTTTCTTGCAACCATTTAAGAATTATAGACGTATCAAGTCCACCCGAGTAAGCTAAGACAATTCTTTTTTTTGATTTCATTAATTAACTGCAGGCTTTTTTTGCAGTATTATATGCTTTTGTAAAACCAAGTAGTGAATAATGATCTATAGTTTGAGATCCTTTTTCATTGTAGCCAGTGAGCATAATTCTTGATCCTTTTTTCATGACTTTAACCATTATTTTTTCTTTTTTATTACTGGTCATCCAAGCAAAGCCTTGCTGTTTTATGTCGAATTTAAATTTATTATTTCCAGAGGTTGCTAAAACCGTATTATTTTTATTAAATTCGTAACCTGCTGTTGCACTTATTTCATTTGAAATTTTTTCACCAGGTCTAAAAGTTATAAATAATCTTGCATCTCTTTTATTTTTTTTTGGGGCTTGTAAAACAGGAGCTGATTGAGCAAAACATACTTTACCACTTGTTTCTGACATTACCATCACTTCCCAATCTTTAAATTTACCAACTTTTTTTACATCTTCTGCAAAAGAATTTGCCACAGAAATAATTGGAATGAATACTGATAAAAATATAATTTTTTTAATTATGGACATGGATTAGGATAAATTTTTTGTACTTCGTTAATTTCATTTATAATTTCTTCTGTTAAATTTATGTTTACACTTTCTATATCAGTTTTCAACTGCTCCATTGTAGTTGCACCAATTATAACAGAAGTTACAAAAGGTTGAATTTCCAAAAATTTTAATGACATTTGTGCTAAATCTAATTTGTGTTTTTTAGCTATCTCATAATAAGCTTCTATTGCTTTTCCAGCATTAGGTTTACTATATCTAGTCCAAAAATCTTTGTGTAGTGCAATTCTGGATCCTTTTGGTAATTGATTATTTCTATATTTACCTGAAAGATAACCGCAAGCTAGAGGAGAATAAGCTAAAAGTCCTGATTGTTCTCTAACAGACATTTCTGCAAGGCCTACTTCATAAGTTCTATTTAGTAAATTGTAAGGGTTTTGAACTGAAAGCATTCTTGGAAGATTTTTATTTTTAGATATTTCCAAAAATCTTGACAATCCCCAAGGAGTTTCATTAGATAGTCCAACATATCTAATTTTTCCTTGTTCTATAAATTTTTTGAGATTTTCTAAAATATCTTCAAATTCAGTCCACTCACCATCATCACCATGTTCGTAACCTAATTTACCAAAAAAATTTGTATTTCTTTCAGGCCAGTGAAGTTGATATAAATCAATATAATCCGTCTTTAATCTTCTTAAGCTTCCTTCTAAAGCTTCAGTAATATTTTTTCTCCCAAACTGATTGCCACCACCTCGAACATATTCTCTCATAGGTCCACAAACTTTGGAAGCAAGAATTACTTTGTCCCTCTTTTTCGTCTTTTCAAACCAATTACCAATTATTTCTTCAGTGCTACCAAAGGTTTCTTCTCTTGGGGGAATAGAATAAATTTCTGCAGTATCCCAAAAGTTTACACCTTGGCCTAAAGCATAATCCATTTGCTCGAATCCTTCATCTTGGGTGTTTTGTTCACCCCATGTCATTGTTCCGAGACAAATTGTACTTACATTTAGATCAGTATTTCCTAATTTTTTGTAGTTCATTGAGGTTTTATAGTATTAATTTTTTTTATTAATCTTTTAAGGTATCTTGAATAATTAGTAAAAGACTATTATATAAAAGTTATTATGGAATTTAATAAAAAAGGAATTTTAGGAAGAGCCGCAGAAGCTCAACAGTCAACAGTAGCAATGGATGAAGGCTTAAGAGCCTACATGCTTAAAGTTTATAACTACATGGCAACAGGAATATTATTAACAGGTATAGTTGCTCTGTTTACATTTAAAATGTCAGTTGTTACAGATGCTGCTGGGTCGATAGTGGGTTTAACTCAAATTGGAAATGCAATTTACATGTCTGGACTTAAGTGGCTTGTCATGCTGGCACCGTTAGGAATTGTTTTTTACATGAGCTTTGGAATTAACAAAATGAGTGCATCTAAGGCTCAAACAACCTTTTGGGTTTTTGCAGCATTAATGGGCTTATCTTTATCTTCAATTTTATTAATTTACACAGGAATGAGTGTAACAAGGGTTTTCTTTATTTGTTCTGCTACTTTTGGTGCTATGAGTATTTATGGTTACACAACTAAAAGAGATTTAACAAAACTAGGTTCATTTTTAATGATGGGATTAATCGGAATTATTATTGCATCACTAGTTAATATTTTTTTAAAATCATCAATGATGTATTTTGTAATTTCAATTCTTGGTGTTTTAATTTTTGTTGGGCTTACGGCTTATGATACTCAAAAAATTAAAAATATGTATGCAGCAAGTGATACTGGTGAAATCATGGGTAAAAAAGCTGTGATGGGAGCTTTAACTCTTTATCTAGACTTCATAAATTTATTCATCATGCTCCTTAGACTTTTTGGCCAAAGAAGATAATTTCAGCCTAAAGTTTTTTCCAATTAGTACTTTTTAAAAGTATATTTAGATCAAAAGAGTTTTTTAATATTTTTCCATTAGTATCCGTTATTAAATATTTAAGGTTTTTATTTTTGGGTTTGAAATTTTTACATATTTTATAAAGAGCATTTTCAGCTGCATTTTTGAAAACACTAAAACCTACTTGCTTACTTGATATGTTTAATCCGTAATCTTTCCAAGAACCTTCAGAAACCATTTTAGCATATAGATTTAAGATAATTTTCAATTCATCTTTTTCAAAAAAATTTTTATCTTCTAATTTTTTGTTATGAATATTATTTACTACTAATCTTAAATTATTATTCATTTGTTTTATATTTATTAATTAATCCAATTTGAAAACCTGTAAAAATGAAAGTTATAGGGAGTAAGCCCCAAACTTTAAAGTTAACCCAAAATTCTTCTGATTGTGTTCGCCAAACTGCCTCATTTAATATAGCCAGCCCGAAGAAAAAATATATCCATCTTTTGTTTAATATTTCCCAACCTTCATTAGTAAGTGAAACTGATTTTCCCATTAGTTTTTTAAGAATTGGCTCATTGGTAAAATATTTCCCAAATACTAGGGCTAAACCAAACAAAATATTTATTATTGTGGGTTTAATATAAATAAAAACTGGATTGTTAAAATAAATTGTCAAACCTCCAAAAAAAGTAATTAGGACTCCACTTAACAAAGGAACTTTAGGAATTTTTTTTTCTAGAACCCACATCAAAACTAATGCTAATATTGTCGCAATTATAAAAGGAGGAATTGCTATTTTTAAATCTTTACCACTATCGTAGTAGTAGTAAAAAAAAATTACTAATGGCCCAAAATCGGTAAGAAACTTTAAAAAAGATTTGTTCACTTAAAAGATATTAACATAAATAATATTTATTCAGAAATTATAAATTTTTCCTATTGATTTTTATTTTTAAATACCCATACTCATATCAATGCCAATTCAAAAAGCTAAATTTTCAATAGGTGATATTGTAAAACATAAACACTTTGAGTTCAGAGGTGTAATTTATGATGTGGATTTTGAATTTAATAACTCTGAAGAATGGTATCAATCAATACCAAAAAACGTTAGACCCAGAAAAGATCAACCTTTTTACCATCTTCTTGCCGAAAATGATGAAATTACATATGAGGCATATGTGTCGGAGCAAAATTTGTTGATGGATGATTCTGATGACCCAATAAAACATCCTTTAATTGAGGAAATCTTTTCAGGAAAAAAAGGATCTAGTTATTTCAAGCCTTCAAACTAAAAAAATCACTTTTTAAACACATTTAGCTCAAATCTTGGTCACAGGGATCTACTAATTTAAACCTAATTCTGATCAAGAGTGTTAACTATTTACCCTCTGTTGTTATCTCCCTCTGCATTCTTGATCAGATAGTTATTTCGTAATAAAAATCTGTAAATTAAACTAAAATATTAATAATCAATGTTTAAATATTTTGAACCAAATAAGATTTTTTCTATAACATCTAGAGCTCCTAAATTTGTTTTATTTTTATTTATTATAATCCTCTCAATCGGCTTAACAGAGGCACTTGTTCTTTCTCCAGAAGATTATCAACAAAGTCACTCGGTAAGAATTATGTATGTTCATGTGCCAGCGGCATGGATTACGCTCGGAATTTTTTCTGTAATCACATTTTTGTCTGTAAGTGGATATATTTTTAAAGTTAGAAATTTTTTTTTAATTTCAAAAAGTTTAGCACCATCAGGTTTGGTATTTAATATTATATCACTAGTCACAGGATCGATTTGGGGAAAACCCACATGGGGGACATGGTGGGCTTGGGATGCACGAATTACATCAATGTTAATTTTAGTTTTATTTTATATAATGTATTTAGTCGCTTGGAGAATTTATGAAAATGATGATAAAGTATTTAAAATAACGTCCACTATTACAATTGTTGGAATAATCAATGTTCCAATAATTAAATATTCTGTAGATTGGTGGAACACCCTACATCAACCAGCTTCAATTAATATTTTGTCAAAATCCTCAATTCATACTTCAATGTTATTTCCTTTATTAATTATGACTGCGGCATTTGCTCTATTTTCTCTATTAATTTTTTTAATGAAATATAATACAGAACTGATAAAGATTAAGAACAAAGGCTTAGATAGATTATGATAAAAGAATTATTACTTATGAATGGATACGGACTGTATGTTTGGTCTGCTTTCGCATTTACTCTTTTGAGTTTTGCAATACTTTATGTTGTAACAAAAATCCAATACATTAAAGAAAAAAATAAGTTTATTAATAAATTTGGAAATTTAAATTCTGAAAGAGCAGCTTTTGCGAAATCTCAAAGTATTAACAAAGAAATTTTGTCCAACACTTCAATTATTTAACTTTTGAACCATGTATGGTCGTAAAGTTAAATTAAGATTTTTCTTTGTATTATTAATTTTAATTACTTTAGTTTTATCAGTTTTTCTTATTTTAAAATCTCTTGAAGAAAATGTAATTTATTTTCAATCTCCAACAGAAATTAAAAAAATATTAGAAATTGAAAAGAAAAAAATAAGAGTCGGGGGAATGGTAAAAGATAATTCAATATTAGTTGAGGAAAAAGAAATAAAATTTATCATCACTGATTTTAAAAATGAAATAAATGTAATTTATTTAGGTGCTGTTCCAAATCTTTTTGCTGAAGGAAAAGGTGTTGTGGCAGAAGGATATTTAAAGGATAGAAATTTTTTTTTAGCTACTAAAATTTTAGCAAAACATGATGAAAATTATATGCCCCCTGAAGTAAAAGCGGCATTAGAGGAGAAATAAATTTTGGCTAGTCTTATTGGATATTATTCTTTAATTTTTGGACTTTCTTGTTCTTTATTAATTACCTTTTTTTCAGTTAAAAATTTTAAGAACAGCAACATCTTAGATGAGAAGGTTGTATCTCTTTGCTTTTTTCAATTTTTTTTAGTTACTATTAGTTTTTTTGGGCTGATTATATCTTTTGTGAATTCAGACTTTAGTAACGAGATTGTTTATAATCATTCTCATACTACAAAACCTCTTTTTTATAAAATTTCAGGAACTTGGGGAAATCATGAGGGAAGCTTATTGCTTTGGTTGTTAGTGTTAACTTTATTTATATTTTTATTTTTAATAAAATCAAATAAACAACCAATAAAATATAGAATTTTAACTTTATTGTTTCAAGAAATAATCATTATTGGTTTCTTTATTTTTTTAATAAAAACTTCAAATCCATTCAATTACATCTTTCCAATCCCGAATGAGGGATTAGGTTTGAATCCAATTTTACAAGATCCTGCTTTAGCAATTCATCCACCAATACTTTATTTAGGATATGTTGGGTCATCAATAATTTTTTCTTCAGCTCTTGCTGCTACTTCTTTAAATTATATTTCAAAAGAATGGGCAAAACATATTAAAGATTGGGTTTTAGTTTCTTGGACCTTTTTAACTTTAGGAATCTTATTGGGATCTATTTGGGCATATTATGAATTAGGATGGGGTGGGTTCTGGTTTTGGGACCCAGTGGAAAATGTCTCTTTAATGCCGTGGTTAGTATTAACGACTCTATTGCATTGTATTTTAGCCTTAGAAAAAAAATTAATTTTAACTTCCTGGGTAATTATTTTATCCATTATGACATTTACACTAAGCATGTGTGGTACTTTTTTAGTTAGATCGGGAGTTTTAAACTCAGTTCATACTTTTGCAAGTGACCCAGAGAGAGGACTGTTTATTCTGATCTTTTTATTTTTATTAGTGTTCTTGTCACTTTTTGTTTTTTTCTTTTTTCATAAATCTAAAGATAAAAATATCCAGTCTTTTTTTTGGTTAAGCAAAGAAACTTCAATCTTGATTAATAATTGGTTTATGATGTATTTTCTTTCAGTTGTTTTAGTTGGAACTACTTACCCCATATTTTTAGAAGTCATAAACTTACAAAAAATATCTGTTGGACCACCATTTTATAATAAATTAATGATACCTTTTTTAATTCCATTTTTGTTTGCAATGGCAGTTGGTCCAAATTTAAAATGGATAAAGTCTGATATAAAAGATAAACTATATTTAGTTTCATTCTTTATCATTTCATTATTATTATCAGTTTTTATAGTTAAAAATTTAAATATTAGTTTTCTAGTGAACTCTATTTTGGTGACTTCAGCATTTTTTTTATTTTTAGTTACATTACGGGATTTTTTCTTAAAGAAATTTAAAAATTTTTCTCAAAACTTAGCCCACTTTGGATTTAGTCTTTTCATTTTGAGTATTTTATTTAACAACATATTATCCACTGAAATTATTACAAACTTAAAAATTGGTGACACATATAAATCTGAAACCCTTGAGATAAATTTTGAAAGTGTAGATAAAAAAATCGGGAAAAATTTTAGAGCTATTATTGGAAAATTTAGCATAAAAGATTCGGAAGGTAGTGTTGAAATTTTAAACCCTGAACTGAGAATATATAATCAACCAAATATTGTTACAAGTGAAGCAGACATCAAAACTAATTTATTAACAGACAAATTTATAACTATGAATTTAGTTCAGAATCAGGATTTCTTTAATATAAGATACCAAATCAAACCTTTTATGATTTGGATTTGGATTTCAGTATTAATAATTAGTTTTGGTGGTTTAATAAGCTTATTTAATAAAAAATATGAAAATTAAAATTTATTTTTTATTTTATACTATAGCTTTTTTAATTATATTTTTTATTTTTTATAAAGGATTACAAAATCCAAATAATTATAAACCAACTATTAAAATTAAAAAAAATATCCCATCTTTTAAAGCTGAAATGTTTGATAGCAGGATTAATATTAATTCAGAAGAAATCTTCAAAGGTAATCAATTTTATTTGATGAATATATGGGCCTCATGGTGTGTGCCATGTAGAAAGGAACATACCTTTTTAGTTAATTTGAGTAAAAAAAAAAACATAAAAATCATTGGACTGAATTATAAAGATAACAATGAACATGCAAAAAATTTCTTAAAAGAGTTAGGTAATCCCTATAATTTTATTTTTTTAGATAAAGATGGGATAATAGCTATTGAATGGGGGGCATTTGGTGTGCCCGAGACATTTTTAATTCATAATAACAAGATTATAAAAAAAATTATTGGACCAATTAATGAAGAATCATTATTAGAAATCGAGAGATTAATTCAATGAAGTTATTTAATTATTTACTAGTTACTTTGTTAGTATTAAATTTTAATTTATTAAATGCTCAAGATTTAGATTTACAAAAAAAAATTACAAAAAATTTGCGTTGTTTAATATGTCAAGGCCAGTCAGTATATGACTCAGACTCAGAATTTGCTAATAGTTTAAAAATACTAACAAAACAAAAATTAAATGAAGGTTTAAATGAAAAACAAATCTACAGTTATTTGAAAGACAGATATGGTGAATGGATTTTATATGATCCAGAATTTAATAAAAATACCTATTTTCTTTGGTTATTGCCTGTATTGATGTTTATAATCGGTGGTGCAATAATATTTAAATTATTTATTATAAGAAAAAATTAAGTATATTTAGTCTATGAAATTAAAAAAAATTTATCTATTAATAGTTCCTTTTTTGTTCAGCTTTTCCCTTGTAGCAGAGGAAATAAAATTAGATAATAAAACTGAATTTAATATTTATTCAGGAATGTTTGATTTCAGTGATGACGGTAAAAAATCGACTTTGATAGGATTTCAGCACCAAAATGAAGAATTAAATAGAGACACATTTTTAGGAAATTTATCACCAATTACTGGTGCAATGATTACAGCAGATAATGCTTCCTATTTTTATACAGGTGTTCAAGCTCAATATAAAATTGGTTCATTAAATTTTACACCAAGTTTTACACCAGGTTATTATAATTCAGGTAACGGAAAAGACCTTGGCCATGCTTTGGAATTTAAAAGTGAAGTTCAACTCTCATTAGATTTGCCAAAAGACAGTCAATTTGGCTTTTCATATAATCATTTGTCAAATGCTAGTTTAGGAGACAAAAATCCTGGGGCAAATAGTTATATGTTTAATTTCTTTAAAAAGTTTTAAGTTTTTAAATGAATTTAGATGATTGTCACAATTTTAGCGATTTTAGAAAATTAGCTAAAAAAAAATTACCATCACCAATATTTCATTATATTGATGGAGCTGCTGACGATGAAATCACTTATCAAAGAAATACTAGTGCTTTTGACGATGTTGATTTGGTGCCAAATGTTTTAAGAGGTGTAGAAGATGTTGATTTATCAACTACAATTTTTGGAAAAAAACTTGATCTACCTTTTTATTTAGCACCTACCGCATTACAAAGACTTTTTCATTATGATGGAGAAAGAGCAGTAGGAAAAGCTGCACAAAAATTTAAAACTATGTTTGGTGTATCAGCTCTAGCTACAGTGAGCGTTGAGGAGATATCATCTATGATTGACACTCCTAAAATGTTTCAATTTTATTTTCATAAAGATAGAGGATTGAATACCTCTTGTTTGGAAAGAGCAAAAGCAGCTAAGTTTGATGTTATGGCTTTAACAGTTGATACAATTACAGGAGGAAACCGTGAAAGAGATTTACGAACTGGTTTTACATCACCTCCTAAACTCACGTTATCTAGTTTGTTTAGTTTTGCTACAAAACCGATGTGGGGAATTAATTATTTAACTAAAGGAAAGTTTGAATTGCCTCACCTACAAGATTATGTAAAAGAAGGCACAGACACAAATACATCGATTGGAAATTATTTTTCTACAATGTTAGACCAATCTATGAATTGGAAAGATGCTGAAAAACTCTGTGCTCAGTGGGGAGGACACTTTGCT
>Ga0209630_10004003_pt1 | contig 13128 bp, 11 predicted proteins | sample COG_01_FD_184745 | JGI IMG/M metagenome (GOLD analysis project Ga0209630, IMG submission 184745) | Pelagic Microbial community sample from North Sea - COGITO 998_met_01 (SPAdes) (version 2) | ecosystem: Environmental > Aquatic > Marine > Neritic zone/Coastal water | place: Helgoland, sampling... | reverse complement strand
AATAAACATTAAAGAACTATACAAATTAGACGAATAAATTCTAATTATGACACATTTTATGCTTTTTTTGGTCATTAAAATTTATTCATATGACCCATGCGTTGGTTAATAAATTTTTTATTCAAAAAAAGAGGCGTTAAAACTAATAGAACGGTTTTAGTTCAGAAAATTATTCTAAAAAAATATCTATTAAGGTAAAAAAATAAAAGCTAAGTTAGCTTTTATGAAAAATTTTTTGTGGCAACCCTCTAAAAAAAAAAAAGAAGATTCTCTTCTTGAAGATTTCTCTAAATTTGTAAATTTCAAATCAAATTATAATTTCAAAACTTTTTGGAAATGGACAGTAGATCACCCAGAAGAATTTTGGTCAAAGTTTTGGGATTATTCAAAAATAATAGGGGATAAAGGAAAAGAAATAATTAAGTATAATAAAGTTTTTAATGAAACTAAATTTTTTCCAGACTCTAAGTTAAATTACGCAGAAAATATTCTCAATAAAAAAACTTCTGAAGTCGCAATAAATTTTTTATCCGAGAAAGGATTTGAGGAAACAATTTCTTGGAATCAACTTTATAATAAAGTTTGCAAATTTTCTAATTATTTAAAATCTCTAGATTTAAAAAAAGGAGATCGTGTTGCAGCTTATGTTCCAAATAAAATTGAATCTATCATAAGTTTTTTAGCTTGCGCAAAAAATGGCATAATATGGTCATCGTGTTCCCCAGATTTTGGAACCCAAGGTGTTGTAGATAGATTCAAACAAATTGAACCCAGTATTTTAATTACTAGTGATCACTACTTTTACAATGGAAAGAAAATAAATATTCTTGAAAAAATTGAAGATATTTTAAAACAAATACCATCAATAAAAAAAACTTTAGTATTTGCATATAATAAAAAAGAAGAAATGACACTACAAGGTCATGTAAATTTTGATCAAGTTTTAGAAAAAGCAAATTTGGATGAAACTTTTGAGAAGTTTGAATTTAATCATCCTATCTATATTCTTTATTCAAGTGGCACAACTGGAAAACCTAAATGTATAACACATGGAGCTGGAAACGTTTTAATTGAGCACAACAAAGAATTCATGCTTCATTGTAATATCAAAAATAATGATAGGTTATTTTATTACACCACTACAGGATGGATGATGTGGAATTGGTTAGTAGGTGGTTTAGCTACCGGGTGTTCAATTTTCCTATTTGATGGTGCACCTGTTTATCCAAAAATAGATATCCTTTTAGAATATTGTCAAAATAAGAAAATCAATCTCTTTGGTGTAAGCGCTAAATATATCGATCATTTAAAGAATGAAAAATATAGTAGTAAAAATTTAGATTTAAGTTCAATCAAAATAATAACATCAACAGGCTCACCCTTAGCCGAGGAAAGTTTTAAGTACGTATATGACAATATAAAGAGAGATGTTCATCTTGCGTCTATTGCAGGAGGAACAGATTTAGTTGGTTGTTTGGTTTTAGGAAACCTTTACTCAAATGTATATATGGGAGAAATTCAAGGCCAGAGCTTGGGTATTGATGTGGACGTTTTTACAGATGAGGGAGAAAGTGTTAAAGATGGGGAGAAGGGAGAGCTTGTAGTTAAAAAACCTTTTCCTTCAATGCCTGTTAAGTTTTGGGGTGATGACGACGGGCAAAAATATCATAAAGCTTATTTTAATAGATTTAAAAACATTTGGCATCATGGTGATTTTATTGAGCGAACTTCAAACAATGGTTTTATTATGAGAGGTAGATCTGATGCAACACTTAATCCAGGAGGAGTTAGAATTGGAACGGCAGAGATTTATCAGCAAGTCGAAGATATTGATTTTATCACCGAAGGCTTAGTTGTTGGTCATGATTATAAAGATGATGTTAGAATTATCTTATTTATCACAACAAAAAATAATGAGGAATTAAATGATGAAAAAATAAAATCAATTAAATCAAGAATTCGAAAAAACTGCTCTCCAAAACATGTTCCTTCAATAATTATTAAGGTACCAGAAATCCCTAGAACAAAAAGCGGTAAAATAGTTGAACTTGCGGTTAAAAGGATAATTCATGGAGAAACCATCAATAATAAAGAGGCAATAGCTAATCCAGAGAGTTTAAAATTTTTTGAAAATTTGCCACAGCTAAAATCGTAGCGCGTCATTTTTTAATGTTAAAATTGTTAAAAGTTTAATTTATTCTTAATTTAAGCTCGGCCTCAAACCCTGGAACTCCTATTAAAGGTACTTGGGGCTGAGTTTTAAATAATTTTAGCACAATTTTTGTGTAACATTGAATGAAGTTCAATAAGCTTTTCGAAACTTTTATTATAACCTCCGCCTAAAACACCACATAAAGGAGTATCTTTAGAATGAAAATTTTCAATCACTATTTGATCTCTTTTATTTATTCCTTCATCAGTAATTTTAAGTTTACCTAAACGATCCTCAAAATGAATATCCACTCCAGCTACATAAAATACAAAATCATATTTATCTTTGTTTAGCTCTTTTAAATTTTTATGAAGAATATTAAGGTACTCTTTATCCTCCATATGATCTTTAAGTTCAATATCAATATCACTCTTTGATTTTTTTGCAGGATAATTAGAAGCACAGTGCATACTGAATGTAAGAACGTCTTTATCATTTTTAAATATTTCCGAATTTCCATTTCCTTGATGTACATCTAGATCGATTATAATTATTTTTTTTGCATAACCTTTATTTTTTAAGTAATTGGCCGCTACAGCAACATCATTAAAGACACAATAACCAGCACCACAATCAAAGGTAGCATGGTGGCTTCCTCCAGCAGTATTACAAGCAAGTTTATAATCTAAAGCTAGTTTGCTGGTCAAAACTGTTCCACCTGTTGCAATAAATGATCTTCGAGCAACACTATCGTTAATAGGAAAGCCAATTTTTTTTTGAAGTTTTTGATTTAAAGTTTTATTTTTTATATGATTTATATATTCTAAGGAGTGAGATGTTTTCATCGTTTCCACAGAACATTCCTGAGGTATAAAGAAATTTTCGACTACCCCAACTTTTAAAAGATATTCTGCTAAAGAGCTAAACTTTTGTATAGGGAATTTATTATCATCATTAATTTTAGCTACGTAATCAGGATGATGAACAACCGGTAGTTCCATTAAATTACAATTTATCTTTCAACACACATTGCAATACCCATACCACCGCCGATGCAAAGAGTTGCTAAACCTTTTTTAACATCGCGTTTAATCATTTCATGAATAAGTGTAACAAGTATTCTAGTTCCTGATGCTCCAATAGGATGCCCTAAAGCTATAGCGCCACCATTAACATTTACTTTTTCTTCTGGTATTGAAAGAGTTTTTAATACAGCAAGACTTTGGGCTGCGAATGCTTCATTGATTTCAAACAGATCTACATCCTTTATATTCCACCCTGCTAATTCCAAAGCTTTTTTGGAAGAAGGTATTGGACCTGTACCCATTAAAGCTGGATCAACACCGCAGCTTGCCCAGGATTTTATTGATACTAATTTTTTTAAATTTCTCTTTTCTGCCTCCGAGTCTAACATTAAAGCAACTGCAGCAGCACCATCATTTATACCCGAAGCGTTTCCAGCAGTTACAGTGCCTTCTTTTTTAAATACAGGCTTTAATCTTGAGAGAGACTCAAGGGTTATCCCTTCACGAGGATGCTCATCTTTATTGAAATTTATCTCAGCTTGTTTTGATTTAATCTTAAAATTTATAATTTCATCATTAAATCTATTTTGTTTTAGGGCATCTAAAGCTTTTTGTTGAGAACGTATTGCAAATTTATCCTGTTCTTCTCTTGTGATTTGAAATTTTTCAGCAACGTTTTCTGCAGTTACCCCCATGTGATATCCATGAAAAGCGTCCCAGAGGCCATCTTTTATCATTGTATCTAGTATTTCTGCATCGCCTAGTTTTTTGCCTTCCCTTAAATGAATAGCATGAGGCGCTAACGACATATTTTCTTGCCCTCCTGCGATAACAATTTTTGAGTCCCCAGCTTTGATACTTTGAAAGCCAGAGGCAATAGATCGTATCCCTGATCCGCACACTTGATTAACGATATAAGCTGGTTTTTCTTTTGGAATTCCAGAATGGATAGAAGCTTGCCTGGCTGGATTTTGACCAGCACCACCTGTTAATACCTGTCCTAGAATCACCTCATCAATTTCTTCTAATTGTAATTTAGATTTAATAATTGATTTAGAAATTACTGAAGAACCTAAAATATGGCTTGGTATATTTTTCAAGCTTTTATTTAGCGAACCAACAGCAGTTCTAATTGCAGATGTTATTACTACTGAATTCTTAGGCACTGGATATAATATAAATGTTTGACCTTTAATTACAATACTTTCTTTGATAATTGGTATTAACGCGCCTGTAGCTCAACTGGATAGAGCGCTTGGCTACGGACCAGGAGGTTCTGGGTTCAAATCCTAGCAGGCGCAAGATAAAACGCTATGAATATAAAAGAACTAAATACGAGATTTATCATATTTATTTTCTCTACGAGCTATACCAATTAATACAGCCAACAATATAAAGAAATAAGTGGAATTTCCTGTTGTAAAAAAACTTCCAGTACTTTTTATTGGAAAAATTTCTGTAATAAATAAAAATATAAATGGAATGATATAGTTGTTGTTACTAATATGCGTCACAGAAAAATATTTTTTATAAAATGATAAATATAATGTAATTATAAAAAAACTTATTGAAATAATAAAGCCTATTAATCCTGTTTCTGTTAAAATCTCAAGATAGTAATTATGTGGATGCATATTACAAACGGGTTTTACATTTTTGTCTATATTGTCTCTCACATGACAATAATATCTAAAACTTTTAATTCCACCGCCAATATATTTATTTAATCTCCACGTCTCGTAAAAACTTGAAAATTCTTTTACATAAAATTGCGGTTGTTTGTTATTACTTGTTTTGTCTTCGGACATATAGGCTATAATCATTGATATTTGTCCATAAAAATTCTTAAAATTTGATTTAACTTTTGCATTAAAGCTAAAAACTGTAAAAAAAATTATAAGGAAGAAAAATATAAAAGGAAAAAAATATTTTCTTGTTTGTTTTTGAAAGATTATAATTAAAGAAACACAGAATAAGAAAAGCAATGTTGGCATTCTATTTCCGGACAAAATAATTCCAGCAAAAAAAATTAAAAATAAAATTGGAATAAGATATTTGAAATAAGATTTAAATTGTTTTGCATAATAAAGTGGTAAAATAAAAAAGGAGAATATTGAAAATCTTTGGATAAAACTTCCTGCTATCAACTCATCCCCAAAAGGTCCGCTTAATTTTCTTAATTCTGGTGTTGCCTTGAAACCAAATATATCTTCTCCATTAATAAATTGATAAAAGATATCAAAGCAAACAAAAATAGATGCCAAGGCACAACTTATAAAAAAAAATTTTAGTTTTATAAATTGATTTTCAACTAAATATCTTAAAACAATATATAGCAACAAATATTTTAGAAATAAAAAGGACCGAACTGTGGTTGCAAATTTGGTTCTCCAGGACAACTCATTCAACACAAAAATGTCATTTATAAGACCGGTGCCAATTACTAATATAAAAAATAAAATAATAAGCTTATCTATTAAATAATAATCAATAGTGAGCAATTTTTTGTTGTAAAGAACTAACCCTGACAGAATTATTAAAATGATATTAATGTTAATAATCATGTTTCCTGCAATAAAACTCAAAGGAATAAATGCAAAGGCTATGCTAAAGAAATTTATTTTTGAAAAATTTATTTTTGAAAAAAAATGCATTCGTTTAAAATTATGATATCTATCTACATTATGAATGAAATTAAGCAAATAAAGTGTTATTTTTTTAACAATTTTTTTGTTTATTTTTTGTCAAAATATCACGTTTTTATTATCTATTAAATATACAGTAAAATGAAGAAATTTTTTAGCACACTCTCAATTTATCATTTATTACTAGTGAGTCTAATTTCTAAGATCATATCGTATTATTTTTTTGCAGACCATGAGCTTGCTAATGAATGGGAAAAATTAATTCACAACAAAGAAATTTCAGGTATTTTTGGTTTTTATATTGCCTCAGGAGAGTATATTGCCCACCCTAAATTAGCTGAGGCAGGAGACAAAGTTTTACCTTCAGTGTTTATGCCTCCTTTGTATTATTACTTTATTTATATATTGAAACTTTTATCTTTAGATTTTTTCAGCCTAAGTAATCAAGTAATTTTTTTTCAAATAATCTTAAGTTTAGTTTCAATTTATATATTTTCTAAAATATTAATTAAATTTACAACTAAAGAAATTTCAATGGTTATAACAAGTGTATTCGCTTTTTTTCCGATGAATATATTAGCTGTATCTCAAATCTCATCTATAACAATACAAATTTTTCTATTATTAAATTTTTTTTTCTTTTTAGTAGAATTTATTTTTAAGAAAAAAAAAATTAATTTAATAATATTCTCTTTATTTTCTGGATTACTAATCTTAATAAGGGGAGAATTTTTTTTATTTTATTTAATTACAATACTTTATTTCTTTATTTATTATGAAAAGGATTTTAAAACTTTTTTCATTACAATGTTAATTACATTTTTAGTAATATCGCCATATCTTCATAGAAATTTAAATCTTTTTAATACAATTACTTTAACAAAATCATTTGGTTATAATCTGCTAAAAGGAAATAACCCAAACTTAATAGTTGAAGGTGATGCAAAGTATGTAGAAAATAATTTTCCTAGAACGAAACTAAAAATTAAAACTAATAACCAATATGAAATTAATCTAGACAATTTTTATAGAGATGAAGCTATAGAAAATATAAAAAAAGATCCTGGGCTATACTTAAAATTTTATTTTATTAAAGTAATATCATTTTTATTTTTAGATTTTAATTCATCATATCCAAATTATTACAATTTTTTTCATATATTTCCAAAATTAGCTTTATCAATTATTAGTTTTATTGGTGCAATAACTTTAATAAAAAAAAGAGGTTTCTTTCAATATTTGTCATTATTTTATTTTTCAAATATTTTTTTATTTTCTATTTTTTTTATTTTACCAAGGTACAGTTTAATTCTTCTGCCTATTCAATTAATACTTTCTCTAAATATTTTAAAAAAAATATTAGGAAAATTGATGAATTAGTTCTTTAATTATTTTATATGTTGAATATTTCTGTCTCCATTTAGGATATTTTTTTTTGAATTTCTTCATATTGGATACATACCAAATATGATCACCTATTCTATTTTGTTTTAAAATTTTTTTCTTTATTTTAAAGCCTTTTATCTTTTCTATAATGTCCAATGCTTCAATAATTGAACAATTGGAATAACATCCACCACCCGTATTATAAACTTCCCCACAGCTGGGATTTTTAAAAAAATGCCAAAAACACTCCACTAAATCTTGACTATGAATATTATCTCTAACTTGTTTTCCTTTGTAACCTATAAGAGTATATTTTCTCTTCTTTAAACTAGTTTTTACAAGATATGACAAAAAACCATGTAATTTTGCCCCTGAATGATTTGGTCCCGTTATGCATCCAGCTCTAAAACAAGTAGTTTTCATACCTAAATTTTTTCCATATTCCTGAACGATTAAGTCAGCATACGTCTTTGACGCTCCAAAAAAACTATGTGTACAGTTATCAATAGACATAGTCTCATCTATACCTGATTTAAATTTATGAGAATTTTTTATTTCCCATCTAGTTTTTTTTTCTATTAGGGGCAATAAGTTTGGATTATCACCATAAACTTTGTTAGTAGACATAAAAATAAAAGGAGCGTTTGGGCAGTGTAATCTTGTAAGTTCTAATAAATTTAATGTTCCAAGTGCATTTATATCGAAGTCAATTTTTGGTTTATTTTTAGCCCAGTCATGTGAGGGCTGGGCAGCAGCATGAATAATAAGTTTTATGTTACGTTTGAATTTTCTGAAAATTTTTTTTAAATTGTTATAATTCCGGATGTCAACATTAAAGTGTTGATAATCTCTAATATCTTTTTTGAGTTTATTCTTAACCCAATTAATATCTCCATCTTTTCCAAAAAAAAATTTTCTCGAATTATTATCAATGCCTAAAACTTTAAAGCCTTTTTTAGAAAAAAAAAGAGAAGATTCGGATCCTACTAACCCACAAGAGCCTGTAATTAATACTATTTTCATTTAAAATAATTCCATAAATTCTTATTTTCTAAAAGCCAATGATAAATATCTACTAGTAATTTATCTATATTTTTATTTGGCTTCCATTTGTAAACTTTAGAGACCTTAGTATTATCACTTACATAATAGGGAATATCAAATATAGAAGTTTTAGGAATTTTTTTAATCTTAATCCTATTTTTAGTTAGCTTTTCACATTTCAACGTTAAGTTTTTTAAAGAAATTGTATTTTTTTTACCTCCACCAATATTAAAAATATTATTATTAATTTTGTGTAAGTTTTTAATTTGTAAAAAAATGATTTCACAGACATCATCTATGTGTAAAATATCTCTTAGTTGATGTCCTAACCCACCAAATCCAATATATGACAATTTCTTTTTTAAAAGATGTTTTGCAACCCATAAAGGAATAAATCCTTGATCTTGTTTACCAAACTGCCAAGGGCCAGCAATCACACCAAATCTATTAATAATGTATTTTAGATTAGTTTTGAAAAAAAATTCCTGAATTAGTTTTTCAGAGGCAAGCTTCGTAAATCCATATAATGAACTTGCCGAAGCTGTCTCAAACGTTTCGTCAATCATTTTGTCTACTTTAATAGGATTAAAAATTTTTGATTTATTAATTAATTTATTTAGTTTTTTTATTGAATAAACTCTACTAGAAGATAAAAAAATTATATCTGACTTATCTTTTATGCATTTTTTTAAAATATTAAATGTCCCTATTAAATTCGTATTAAATACTCGATCAGGATCTTTTTTTGAAGCTTCAATTGCTGGCTCTGCACAACAATCTATTATTAAATCAAACCTAGGTAACGATTTTATTTTTTTAAAATTATCAATATTGATTTTATAATTGTAGATCTTATTTTTTATTAGTCTTTGATTATTTACTGTTGAACCTTTTCGTGTAAGGTTATCGAGACTATAAATTTTTGATTTTTTTATATTTTTTTTCAAATATATAGCTATATTTGAGCCAACAAAACCACTTCCACCAGTAATAAGTATTTTCATTATAAATTAATTAACTTATTAGTATATAAAAATAAACTAATTTATGCTTTCAATATTAATACCAGTTAGAAATGAGTCGGATAGTCTAAGTGATATAATACAATATTACTTTAAAAATCTCATTAATTTGAACTATGAAGTTTTGATAATCAATGATTTTAGCGATGATGACACTTTAGATAAAGCTACTAAACTATTTTCAGAAAATAATAATTTTAAAGTTTTAAATAATAAAAAAAAAGGTTTGGGTGGCGCTATTAATCTAGGAATTAAAGAAGCAAGAGGGTCCAAGATAGCAATTATGATGGCTGATCAATCTGATGATATTAATGACCTCCTTAACTATAATAATTTAATGGATAAAAATAATTATGATGCAATTCTAGGTTCAAGATTTTTAAAAGAGTCAATCGTCAAGAAATATCCATTTCAAAAACTTGTTTTAAATAGATTGTTTAATTATTTTGTAGGACTATTATTTTGGAACAGTTATAATGACTATACTAATGCGTTTAAAATTTATAAAAAAAAAACATTAATTGAAATTAGTCCTCTGATATCGGAGAGTTTTAACATTTTTTTAGAAATACCTTTAAAGATTATTTCAAGAAACTACAACTATAAAGTAATACCAATAAATTGGATAGGTAGAACCAAAGGAATATCAAAATTTAAAATAAAAGAATTGGGATCAAAATATTTATTTACATTAATTTATTGTTTTATAGAAAAAAATTTACTAAATATTAAAAAATGAAACTTATAACAAATTTATCTTTACAAAAATCTGTAATAGTTTTTTTTGTGTTAGTAATTATTATATTAATTGGATTATCAATTATATTATAAATAAGCTATAACCATAAGAATAATTCCTAATAAAACTCTATAATATACAAAAATATTTAAACTAAATTTATTAATGTATGATAAAAAATATTTAATTGTTATTAATGAAAAGAAAAAAGATACGATAATTGATAATAAATTTAAATAGGTAAAACTCAAACTTTCTGAAAAAATTAAATTTTTAATACCAAAAAGAGAGACTGCACCTAAAATTGGTATTGAAATTAAAAATGAAATCCTAGCAGACTCACCTCTTTTAAAATTCAATAATCGCGCAGCAGTGATAGCTATCCCTGATCTGCTTACACCAGGCACTAAAGATAAAATTTGAAAAAAACCAATAAAAATAACTGATTTAAAAGTAAAATTATTGTCTATATTTTTTTCTAATTTAAATTTATCACTAATAAACAGTAGAATGCCAAAAATTATAGTTGTAAAAGCTATAATTTTTACATTTCTGATTTTTTCAATAATACCAGTTTCAACTAAAAAAAAACCTACTAACATTACAGGTATTGAAGAAACTAAAATCTTAAAAAAAATAATCTTATTATTTAAAAATTCTTTTAAATCTTTATAAAAATAGAATATTACTGCTATAAATGAACCAATGTGTAAACTCACATCAATTGAAAGACTTTGACTATCAAAATTTAAATATTTTGAAATTAATATGAGATGAGATGAAGAACTTACAGGCAGAAATTCAGTTATTCCTTGCATCAAAGATAAAATAAAAATTTCAATCACATCAAAAAAATAGAATTAAACGTTGTTTATTTATTGGCAATTTTAAATGCATAACAGGTATGCAAAAAAAGACATTACTTTTTTTGGGGTTTTTGCTTTATAGGTAACTAGTATTGACCTTTAAACACTGTTAAAAATCCAATACTTAACTTAATTACTCAGTTATGATAAAAAAAATGCTTCAGTTTGTAGACTTAAAACAGGAAACGCCTGAAAAAAGAAACACTAATAAAAGAAAAGGTGATTTCAACGAAATTTATAAAGATTACATAACTAACAAAGCCATAGATCAATCAAGCAGATGTTCCCAGTGCGGAGTTCCCTTCTGTCAAATTCACTGCCCGCTAAGCAATAATATTCCTGATTGGTTGAAATTGACTGCAGAAGGGCGACTGAAAGAGGCCTATGAGATATCACAAAGCACAAATAATATGCCAGAAGTTTGTGGCAGAATCTGTCCTCAAGACAGACTATGTGAGGGCAACTGTGTAATAGAACAATCAGGTCACGGGACTGTAACAATAGGATCTATAGAAAAATATATATCGGATACAGCTTGGGATAAAGGATGGGTAAAACCATTCAAAGTTAAGAAAGAATTAAAACAATCAGTTGGGATTATAGGTGCTGGCCCAGCAGGGATGGCTTGTGCAGAAGAACTTCGAAAATCGGGCTATCAAGTAACAATTTACGATAGGTACGATAGGCCAGGAGGTCTTTTAATTTACGGTATTCCAAACTTTAAATTAGAAAAATTTGTTGTAGAAAGAAGAACAAAGTTACTTAAAGACTCCGGTATTAAATTTGTTCAAAACTTTGAAGTTGGAAAAGATAAAACTTTATATGAACTTAAAGAGGCTCACGATGCAATACTAATTGCAACAGGAGTCTATAAAGCTAGAGAAATAGATATACCCGGCCACAATCTTCAAAATATTTTTCCTGCGATGGATTTTTTAACTGCATCTAACAGAAAAGGTTTGGGAGACAAAGTTAAATTGTTTGATGATGGCACTTTAAACGCAGAAGGGAAAAATGTTGTTGTAATTGGTGGTGGAGATACTGCTATGGACTGTGTGAGAACATCAGTGAGACAAAAAGCTAAATCAGTAAAATGCTTATACAGGCGTGATCGGGAAAATATGCCAGGATCTGCAAGAGAAGTAGGAAATGCAATTGAAGAAGGAGTAGAATTTGTTTGGTTATCAAGCCCAAAAACTTTTATTGGAACAAACAAAATTGAAGCAGTGGAAGTGAATAAAATGAAACTAGGCGAACCCGATTCATCAGGTAGAAGAAGACCAGAAATTGATAAAGGATCTGAATATAAGATACAAGCAGATCTTGTAATTAAATCTTTAGGATTTGATCCCGAAAATTTACCAAATTTGTTTAACGCTAAAGAACTAGTGGTTTCACAATGGGGAACTTTAAAAATTGATTTAAAATCAATGCAAACTAATTTAGACGGAATATTTGCAGCAGGAGATATTGTAAGAGGGGCATCACTCGTGGTTTGGGCGATCAGAGATGGTAGAGATGCCGCTGCTCAAATTGAAAAATATTTACAATTAAAAGAAGATAAAAACAAATCAGTAGTAGCAGCATAATTTTTATGAAAAATTATAAAAAAAATAAAAAAATTTTAGAAAAAAGTTTTAATTATTCTCCTGAGATGGAACATGACGCATGTGGAGTGGGTTTGATTGCATCTACCAATGGAAAAAAATCTAGAAAAATTGTTGAATATGGCATTGAGGCACTAAAAGCTATTTGGCACAGAGGAGCTGTAGACGCAGATGGAAAATCTGGTGATGGAGCAGGGATTCAAATAGAAATTGCGCCTGATTTTTTTAAAGAAAAAATATCAGCAACCGGACACACTCTTGATGAAAGTAAAAGAATTTGTGTGGGAATGGTTTTTCTTCCAAGAACAGATTACTCCGAACAAGAAAAATGCAGAGAAATTATCGAGTCAGCTCTATTAGATGAAAACTATTATATATATGGGTGGAGACAAGTGCCAATTAACTCTAGTGTATTAGGTAAAACAGCTGATCAAAATCGTCCAGAAATTGCTCAAGTAATGTTTAAAAAAAATGAAACATTGCATACCAACGATCTCGAAAGAGATTTGTTTGAGACAAGAAAAAAAATTGAAAAAGTTGCCAGGGACAAACAAATAAGGGACTTTTACATCTGTTCATTTAGCTCAAGGTCCATTGTTTATAAAGGTATGTTTTTAGCTGAAATGCTATCTGAGTTTTACC
>Ga0209630_10004000_pt1 | contig 13135 bp, 23 predicted proteins | sample COG_01_FD_184745 | JGI IMG/M metagenome (GOLD analysis project Ga0209630, IMG submission 184745) | Pelagic Microbial community sample from North Sea - COGITO 998_met_01 (SPAdes) (version 2) | ecosystem: Environmental > Aquatic > Marine > Neritic zone/Coastal water | place: Helgoland, sampling... | reverse complement strand
AACGGGCAGGTATTGGCATTAATGCTGGCAGAATTCGTGGAATCAATTCGAGGATTCGTGGTGGGGAAATTCAACACACTGGTGTTATTCCTTTTCTCAAAAAGTTCGAAGCCACAGTAAGATGTTGTACACAGAATGGTGTTCGTGGCGGTTCTGCAACAGTTCACTTTCCAATCTGGCACCAAGAGATAGAAGATATAATGGTGCTAAAGAACAACAAAGGCACAGAAGATAATCGAGTAAGAAAGTTAGACTACTCAATACAAATATCAAAACTATTCTACGAGAGATTTATCAAAGATGAAGATATAACTTTGTTCTCACCACATGAAGTGCCTGGTCTATATGAGGCATTTGGTATGCCTGAGTTTGATGAGATGTATGAAATGTATGAAAGAAAAACATCTATCAGTAAAAAGAAGATAAGGGCTCAAGAACTATTCATGGACTTGTTAAAAGAAAGAGCAGAAACTGGTCGTATCTATATTATGAATATTGACCATTGTAATACTCACTCATCTTTTAAAGACAAAGTTTACATGTCAAATCTATGCCAAGAGATTACACTACCGACAACACCTGTACAACACATTGATGATGAGAATGGTGAGATTGCATTGTGTATTCTTTCTGCTGTCAATCTAGGTTTGATTAGAGATAAAGAGGACTTAGAAGAACTATGTGATTTGTCAGTCAGAGCATTAGATGAAATCATTGACTACCAAGAGTACCCGATTCTGGCTGCAAAACAATCTGCACAGTCTAGGCGTTCATTAGGTATTGGTTATATTGGTCTTGCACATTACCTTGCAAAGAATCATGTTGCATATGGCGACAAAGAGGCACTTGAGCTAGTAGACGAAACAACAGAGGCGTTTCAATATTATCTATTGAAGGCATCAAATCAACTTGCAATAGAGAAAGGGCAATGTGAATATTTTGAAAAGACTAAATACTCAGACGGAATACTACCAATCGATACATACAAGAAAGACATTGACAAGATAGTCAAAAGAAAGTTAAGTTACGATTGGAAACAATTACGAAAAGACATACAAGAGCACGGACTACGACATAGTACTCTTTCAGCACAAATGCCGTCAGAATCAAGTTCTGTTGTGTCTAATGCGACAAATGGGATAGAACCCCCAAGAGATTATCTTTCTGTGAAGAAAAGTAAAAAGGGCACACTTAAGCAGATTGTTCCTGATTACTACAGACTAAAGAATTTCTACACACTACTATGGGATATGCCTAGTAATGAGGGCTATATCAATGTCGTTGCAACTATGCAGAAGTATTTTGACCAGGCAATAAGTGGTAACTGGAGTTATAATCCACAGAACTACAAAGATGGCGAAGTACCTATATCTGTAATGGCAAATGATTTATTGACAACATACAAACTGGGCTGGAAAACATCATATTATCAGAATACATATGATGCAAAGACAGACTTAGACGAACCTGCACACCCAGTTGGTTGGCATGACAATCAACAAGAAATGAAATCCAGAGATGAGTTTGAATCTCAGGAAGATTATGATGACTACTGTGAAGCGTGTATGATATAATGCCAAAAAAAGGACCAATACAATTTCACAATTTACAAACAGGCGACCAGATGGTCTATTTTGACTGGATGAACGCCTTGATTGAAGATGGGCAAATCGACCCAAATATTGATAATAACGATTACATAGATAAGATGGAAAGGATGCATAAGTGTGATGTCAATCAGACTGAACCAATATGGCCTTTCTTTGACGGAAACAATTATTTTGACCCAAACGAAGAGGAGAATATATAATGGGGAAGAGAAGCATACCAGGAATAATAACTAAGAAAGGACAACCAAAAGTGAAAAAGAATATGAGTCATAGTACATTTACAGCAAAGCGTCACCCAAACAGTAAGAGGGTGAGAAATGCTTAAAACACTATTCGGTCAAAAATACACACAGAAATTTATAGACAGAGTTGCGTGGCGTAAGGCACAATATTACGAGAATCGTAGACTCAAAACTATACGAGAGAACGCCACAAAGATGGCATTCAACTGGTCGCACGAATACCCTACTGGTACTCCCATTGAATATATCAGAGATGACATTATCGAAATGTGGGAAAGAGCTGATAAGGTCGGTATCTTTTCAAACATAGATGCAGAGCAAAAAATACCTGTTGAGAAGTCAATAACTAGAATGGATATCATTGGCCAAAACGGCAATGATGGTTTACACTACACACAAGGACCAGGACCACTAGACGGCAAAAAGAATGACTAAAGTATTTAATACACAAGAAGTCGATTGGACTAAACAACCTATGTTCTTTGGTGAAGAGCCAAATACGCAGAGGTTTGACCAACAAAAGTACCCTATATTTGAGAAGTTGAATCAACAACAATTAGGTTTCTTTTGGCGTCCAGAAGAAGTGTCTTTACAAAAAGACAGAAATGATTTTAATTCATTAACAACAGAACAGAGGCATATTTTTACCGCTAATTTAAAATATCAGACACTATTAGATAGTGTACAGGGCAGAGGTCCATGTCTAGCGTTCTTGCCTTACTGTTCGTTACCTGAATTAGAATCAATGATTGTTGCATGGGATTTTATGGAAACAATTCATAGTAGGTCATACACCTATATTATGAAGAATGTCTATTCAAACCCTACGGCTGTGTTAGACACAATCGTACAGACACCTGAGATTATGGCAAGAGCAGAAACAGTAACCGAATCGTATGATAGGTTTATAGAGTATGCTCAAAAGTATCATACAACAGGTAAAGGCAACATGAGAGAGATGAAGAAACAACTATATCTAAATCTCATCAATGTAAACATACTCGAAGGGATTCGTTTCTATGTTTCATTTGCATGTTCGTTTGGTTTTGGTGAGTTAAAGTTAATGGAAGGAAGTGCAAAGATTATATCTCTTATTGCTAGAGATGAGAATGTACATCTTGCTGTTTCCCAAAACATTATAAATAACTACCGTAATAAAGAAAACGATACAGAGATGTTAGAAATCATGCAAGAGTGTGAACCACTAGTTTACAAGATGTATGATGAGGCTGTGCAACAAGAAAAAGATTGGGCAGATTATCTCTTTCAAGAAGGTTCAATGATTGGTCTAAACGCCACACTACTCAATCAGTATGTTGAGTTTATGGCAAACAGACGAATGAAAAGTATTGGACTTACACCACCATACGAACAAGGATTAAGAAACAACCCTCTGCCTTGGACAGAACATTGGTTAAATAGTCGAGGTCTACAGAACGCACCACAAGAAACAGAGATTGAAAGTTATGTTGTGGGCGGTATCAAACAAGATGTTGAAACAAACAGTTTTAAAGGATTTCAATTATGAGTAAAAAAGATGATGAAGGCAAATTAGAACTATCTCTAAGAATATTAGGGAATGAAATAATAGGTTTTAAAATGCTGGTAGATGATTTCAAAATGAAATGGATGTTATTAGGTTTAGTTGCGATTGGGGCTTTATCATGGATTATGGTAGAGTTTGGTCCTATTTTGATGGAGACATTTAGTGGCTAGAATCAAAACAGTATGTGCAAGTTGTTCTGCAACATTTGTTGTAGTGCATGACCTAGATGAAGATGACTACATAGAACAGTATTGTCCTTTTTGTGGCGAAGAGCATGAGCAAGTTGAAGAGGATGTATTACTAAATGAAGATTGGGATTGATTATAGTTTAAGTTCACCAGGCGTATGTGTCAACACAAGTGAAGGCGAATTTAAATACGAAGATTGTACATTTTACTTTCTAACAAACACAAAGAAGTATGATGCTACATTCAAAAATGGGCCTGTTAAATTCATTGGTTCACCACATCAACTTTACACAAGCGAACCACAGAGATACAGTCAGATTGCTGATTGGGTTGTTGACATTATCAAAACACACACAAAGGAATATCAAATCAAACACGAATACTTCTATTGGCCAGGCGATGCGCCTATTCAAATAGAAGATTACTCATATGGTTCCACAGGAAGAGTATTTCATATCGCAGAGAATCTAGGACTACTCAAATATAAACTCAAAATGGAGTGTGGTTGGGATTATACTCTACTACCACCATCAGTTATTAAGAAGTTTGCAACAGACAAAGGTAATGCAAATAAAGAGTTAATGCTTGACGCATTTGAAAAAGATACAGGCACAAATCTTGCAAAAGTATTCGACACGACATCAAAATCACCAGTTTCAGATGTGGCAGATGCGTACTTTATCTGCAAATACATAGCAGAATAAAGTCAAAGTTTCTGTTTTTCTAAATAGTAGCAGATACAACACCAAAAGTGCGTATCTAATCCGAAATTTGATTTGATATCTCAAGCTTCATTTAACTCAGGCGTGAAAAATGACAAAAATAAAATCATTCTATAGCAAACTTCTCACATTCTTACGAATCAAAGCAGACTCATCTCAAGGAAGCGATGATGATGATGATGTGTGGTTTAGAATACCGTTATAATTCACGCCAGAGTTTATCTTTTACGCAAAAAACATGGAATAATGCTTGACATTACTCCTCAACAAGTGTATAATATAGTAAAAACTACTTAAAAAACAATGTCAAAGATTGTAGCTATCTCATTATTAGTACTATGCATGTATATGTTGGTTACGCCAATAGAGAATCGTATACAATTTGACCCTATACAGGAGATAGAATGAAAAAATTAATTGCACTATTCACAATAGCGGTATCTACTGCGACTATGGCTTCAACCCCTATTGATAGAGGTGTTGTAACTGATACATATAAAACTGTTATCAAACAGATACCTTATAGAGTAGAAGTCTGCCAAGACAGAGTACAACCTGCAGGTGATGGAAGTGCAACTAATGAATTGGTTGGCGCCCTCTTTGGTGGTGCGATTGGTAATCAGTTCGGCAATGGTGATGGTAAAGATGCAATGACACTATTTGGCGCTCTCATGGGTGCTTCATTAGCACATGATGAAGAAGTCAAAAACGGTCAAGGTTCTCGTGTCGTTACTGTTTGTGATGTAGAAACAAGATATGAAGAAGAAGTGAGTGAAGTTTATAGTCATTCGACTGTAGTATTTTATGTTGATGGTAAACATTACTCATTGAAATTCAAAAAGTAAAGGAAACAAAATGAATGTTACAGTTTATAGCAAACCTGCCTGTCAGTTTTGTGATAAAGCAAAAGCGTTATTAACGCAACTTGGCCATGAATACACAGAGAAAGTTGTTACTAAAGATATTTCTTTAGAAGAACTCTTTGAAGAATTGGGCAAACCCGTAAGAACGATACCACAAATTGTGATTGACGAAACGCACATAGGTGGTTTCAATGAACTTCGTGAATATTTTATCGACAAGGGTAGAATTAATTTTAGAGGTGAACTTTTAGATATAAATGATTTTGAACTTTAATGAAAACCGTTTGGGAGTTTGTATCTAAAAAACCAAATAATCCTTTTGTGCCTAACCATAGATTTGTGCTTCTTTCAGGTCCTTGTTTTACCATAGATGAGTGTCGTGAAATTAAAGATTATCTCTTACAAAAAGAAACCGAACTATTAAAGAAACACACAAATCATATGGAGGGTGTCGGCGACGGCGATACAGGATTAGGAAATGATTCTATAACTTCAAGATTTCCATACTTTAGTGTTTTTGATTTTGAACACCCATTTGTTGAAAAAATTAAACAAGCTATACTAGAATATATGCAAGATATATGTGATATAACTAAAACAGACTGGCACAGTCATTTGTTTGCTCAATCATGGTTTAATGTGATGAGGCCAGGCGAAAAGATTAATTTTCATTCTCATGGTATGGACGAAGATATACTATATGGATTTCATATTACTATAGAAACAGAAAATACCGACACAATATATCATAATCCATTTGATACTAAAAAAACTATTGAAGTTTCAAATGATATTGGTACCATAACACTATTCCCAAATTTTATACCACATCAAACAACTAGATACAATGGGAATGATGTTAGAATAAGCATTGCAGGTGATATAGCCGATTCGTCATCTGTTTCTAAAAAAGACTACGGCATCTACAGAGAAATAGGAGTATTATGACTACAGAAGAAATGTTGAAGAAAGAAGCAATGAGATTGAAGATGGAAAAACTTCGTGCAAAACGAAAACCACCTAAGTTAGTGAATGTACATCAAACGGTGAAGGCATTGCCAGACGATAACGAACTCTCATATGCCAATGTAAAGAAGTGGATAAAAACACAAGAGGGTATTGTTAAGACTAACAGAATGACAGAACGCTCAAGAAACAACGACATATCACAAAAGGACAAAGACAAGGCAATGAGAACTAGAATTGGTGCTCAGTCTTACATTCGTTCTATCAAAAACTATATTCAAACAGGCGACTGGTCAAGTATGTACTATGGTGAGTTTGAAGATAAATTAATGGGTTGGGTTACAGTAGCATCAGGGAGTAAAAATGCCTAAAGGAAAAAAAGAGTTAGAGGTCGTACACACTTGTCCTCTCGGAAGCGAATGTGAAGAAATAAAAGATAATAAAATTCATAGATGTATGTGGTACACTGCTGTAAGAGGCACAAACCCAAACACAGGGGAAGAAGTAGATGAATGGTCATGTGCAATAAGTTGGCTACCAACTTTACAGATTGAAACTTCACAAACTCAAAGAGGAGTTAGTAGTGCGTTAGAGTCTTTTAGAAATGAGACCGTAAAAGGACAAAAAGAATTTAATCAGTTGATGAGTTCAGGACAGGCAATTGCTCTTGGATTAAAAGGTAAACCCCCAAAACAGATTGTTGTGATGGATGATGAATAGTGCAGATAATACAAACAAGCACACCAATTTTTATTTACACAGCGTTAAATCATAAAGAGCACAAAGATATATTATTAAATGGGATTGATTTATTTATAAAGAGTAAAGATGCCGAACTAAGAACAAACGATATTGGTAGTAATACTACTGTGTATTCAGATTGGAATTATTCAAGAGGTGATTATTTAGATTATTTTAATAAACATATATTACCACCGCAAATTGCAGAGGTAACAAAAAAGTTAAATTTAGATAATTGGGAAGTTCATAATGCATGGTTTCAACAATATATAGAATTTTCTGAACACTCATGGCACAATCATCCTAATTGTCATTACTCAAATGTTTATTATTTAGAATTGCCCGACACAGATTATGTTACAGAGCTACGAGATGTAAATAATAAACCTATTAAGCTAAATGCTAAAGAAGGAGATATTATTACATTTCCGTCATACTTAAAACATAGGTCAAAACCAAACGGAAATAAACGCAAAACTATTATTTCTTACAACTCAAGTTTTTCTTTAAACAATAATGTAGTCGAATGAAAGAATATATAATGCTTTTAAAAAATGCAGTTCCTACAGAACTATGTGATATTGTTTTAGAAGAATATGAAAATACTGAAGAATGGCAAGCAGCCTTAACATCAGGCTATACAAATAAAAAAACAAGAAATTGTGATACTATAGGAATATCTCAACCTTCGGTTATAAACAATAAATCAAGTAGGATTGAAATAGATAATAAATTATTTAATTGTGCCGGAAAATGTATTGAAAATTACAATAAAAAATTCAAACACGCAGATGTGCAAGAAGATACAGGTTATGAATTATTAAGATATAAAACAGGTGGATTTTATTCAGAACATACAGATAGTTTTTTGCAAGCACCAAGATTAGTTAGTTGTTCTTTTGCTTTAAATGACAATTATAAAGGCGGTGAGTTTGCTTTTTTTGATAAAGAAACAAAGTATAAATTAAGTAAGGGTGATGCTTTAATGTTTCCTTCTACATTTATGTACCCTCATGAAATTATGCCTGTAACAGAAGGTGTGAGGTATTCAATTATTACATGGTTTAGATGAATCAGTTTATATAAATAGTTAGTATATCATTTAAAAATACAACTATGCTAAACTTTAACGACTTTCTCGACAATCAAGAAGCAATCAACGAAGGCGTCTACGACAAGAATATATTCAAATGTTTTTTCTTGGCGGGTGGACCTGGTTCAGGCAAGTCATGGGTATCTGCAAGGACTCTCATGGGTCAAGGAATGAAAGTCATCAATAGTGATGATGGTTTTGAGAGATATGCTAAACAGGCAGGATTAGACTTAAAACAAATGGGCGACTTTACTGCTTCCCAAACAAAACAAAAAGATAAACTTAGAACAAGAGCAAAAAGAGGTACTGCATACATGCATCAACACGCCATTGATGGTCGTTTGGGGTTGATAATGGACTCTACTGCACGAGATACTGCAAGAATTGAATCAGAAGCACAATCAATGAGATATCTTGGTTATGATACTTACATGGTGTTTGTAAATACGACACTAGAAGTTGCACTTAAACGAAATGAGATGCGACCAAGAAGTGTGCCAGAACCAATCGTTATCAGCAGTCATGCACAGATACAAAAGAACATTCCTAAACTTCGTGCTATGTTTGGTTCTAAGAACTTTATTGAAGTAGATAATAGTGAAGAAAGAGAAGATGTTAATATCAAAGTCTACAAAGAGATTCAGAAGTTAGTCAGAACTAAACCAACATCACCACAAGCAAAAGCCTGGATTGCCAATGAATTAGCTAAAAAAAGACGCTAATAATAAATTATATTATGAATAAACAATTTTGTTTTTTAGTGAGCCTTCCAAGAGCAGGTAATACACTATTAGGTTCTTTACTAAATCAAAACCCTAACATATGTTTAACGCCAAACTCAATATTGATTGATGTTCTGTGGGAACTTCATCTATTAAAAGATAAAAAGGTTTTTAAAAACTTTCCTAATACTAGGTCATATGATAACATTGTAAAGAATGTTTTTAATAACTACTATGATGATTTTACGGCCTCTACAATTATTGATAGAGGTATGTGGGGAACTCCTTCGAACTTAGAACAAATTAAAATGAATGTTACTAAGGCTCCAAAATTTATTGTTTTATATAGACCAGTTAGAGAGTGCTTAGCTTCTTTTGTTAAGGCAAATGAGTCATTAAATATGCCAGAAGAACCTCTAATGGACTATTATTTACATGATGAGGGTATGATAGGTAGGTCTTTGTACTCTATGCAAAATCTTATCAGTCAACACGAAGATATATTATTTATAACATATAAGTCATTAGTAACAGAACCAAAACAAACAGTCAAAAAAATATGTAATTTTTTGGGGGAAAGGTATGTGTCTATTAGAACAAATAATCTTGACCAATTAACTATCAATGGTGTGACCTATGATGACTCTATTCTTGATGTTCCCTTACACGAAGTTCAGAGTAATATTGTAAATGAACAAATAGATGTAGAGAATTATCTAAGTTCACATGCTATACAAACAACAAACAATTTAGATAACATTGAAAAACTTTTAAGATTTCACTAATTATTTAGCTAAAAGTGCTTGACACGAGTCCAGTATTAGTGTATAATATAGTTATATTATGATGAAAAAAGGTGATAAATAATGGCAAAAGATATTAATGGCGTTCTCTACGCTTACGAGAACAAAGACGAACTTGCGTTTGGTACTTCACTTGACGAAAGTCCTAAACTAAACACAACTGGTCTAGTCTACAAGTTCCTTAAAAAGCGTGAACTTGATAAACGAGTGCATGATGGTTTACGAGAGCGAGAAATGAGTCGTGAAGAAGCCTTCGATATGGTTATGGGATAAATTATGATTATAGTTGATTTAAGTCAAATAATGATTTCTAACCTAATGATGCAAATCAATGGTAGAAATGCACCCGAACTAAGTGAAGATTTAGTCAGACATATGGTTCTGAACTCACTTCGTGGGCATAATAAAAAGTTTCGTGATAAGTATGGCGAAATGGTTCTTGCATGTGATAGTGGTAATGTATGGCGTAAGCAGATATTTCCAAACTACAAAGCAGGTCGCAAAGAATCACGAGATAAATCAGACCACGACTGGACTAAGATATTTGAGATTCTAACTACGATTAGACAAGAACTCAAAGAACATATGCCGTACAGGTATATTGAACTAGATACAGCAGAGGCTGATGATATTATTGCTGTTCTATGTAAACAATTTCATGACCAGAAGATACTGATACTATCTGGCGACAAAGATTTCATACAGTTACACAATAAGAATATTCAACAATACAGTCCTGTGTTGAATAAATTTATTGGCAAAGATGAGAATCCGAGTATATATATTAAAGAGCATATACTAAAAGGTGACCGAAGTGATGGTATACCTAATGTGCTTTCAGATGATAATGTTTTCATTGAAGGTAGACGACAAAGACCTTTAACTAAAAAGAAAATTGAATCATGGGTAAATGAAATGGTTATGACATTTACCGAAGAAGAACAAAAGAATTACGACAGAAATCGACAACTAATCGATTTAAGTCTAATACCGCCTGAACTACAGGCAAAAATATATAATGAGTACACAGAGGTTAAAGTAGCGCATAGAAGTAAAATTCTTAACTACTTTATTACAAGAAAACTTAAAACTTTAATTGAAGTCATTGACGAATTTTAGACTTCAAAAGAACTGTTAAGGAGAATAACATGATAATCAGAAGAAATCCTGATGGCTCTATCATAGAAGAGCAAGCAACACAACAATCCCACCCTGCATTAACAACTAGACGAGGCATGGCTGCAATGGCAGAATCAGGCCGAGCAGTTCCACCTTTGATGAGTGAAATTGCTACAAAAGTAAACAATGCAAAAGACAAACCTAGAAAGTTAAAAGTACTGCAAGAACATGACTCAGTACCTTTACGACAGGTTTTAAAGGGTGCGTTTGACCCAAACATAGAATGGTTATTACCAGATGGTGATGTACCATACACAGCGAATGATGCTCCTGTGGGAACAGAACATACTCTGTTATCACAAGAAGCAAAGCGTTTGTATCTATTCACAAAGGGCGGCGACAACACACTTACAGACACAAAAAGACAAACTCTGTTTATACAGATGTTAGAAGGTCTTAGTGCTGAAGAGGCAGAATTCTTAGTAGCTGTTGTAAACAAGAAGGTTAACAACAAATACAAGGGATTTACTGCTAACTTAGTGAAAGATGCGTTTAACTGGGATGATAACTTTATGAAAAAAGAGTAAAGTCCTTTTATCAAAACCCTCTGAAAGGAGGGTTTTTACATTATGATTGAAAATGAAGATGATTTGCCGTTACCACCAGATACCGTACCTTATCACAAAAGGCCTGTAACTGACGAAGAACTATGGAGATTTTTCTATGATTAGAAATAAATATGCCGTTTCAAGAATTAAAAAAAGAAACAGAAAAAAGAAGAACATTGAGATAAATGCTATACATATATTTACAGCATGCATTTTGGCAGTAGCACTTTTTGCTTTTACATCTGAAGCAAAGGTAGTTGAAAAACCCACTATCATCACAAAGACAAAACCTTTATTTATTTACTCACTTAATTCATGTATTGAACATCTATACAAAGATATGTCAATCGATAAACAAGTGCCAAACGAATTGATTGTAGCACAGGCAGTTGTTGAAACTGGATGGGGTAACAGTCGATTTGCCAACGAAGCCAACAATCTTTTTGGCATTAGAACTTTTGACAAAGACGACAACTACATGTTGCCAAGAACACTTACAAACTGGCCTGGTTGGGGCGTCAAAGTGTTTGCTAACAAATGTGATAGTGTAGAATACTATGTAAGAATCATTAACGAGGTGTGGGCCTATGAAGCGTTCAGAAATTTAAGGCAAAGACATCTTAATAACGGAACAGTACCAGATGGTATGGAGTTAGCAATGACGCTTGATTCATATGCAACAGACCCGAACTATATTCCTTTAGTTCGCTCAGTAATTAAAAACAACATAAGAGGAGTTTATGACCTGTAAGGGCTTGACTTTTTTATCAAAACATAGTATAATACTTGTATGAATAGTGAATACAGAATCCCACAAGGTGACGGTACAGTCAAAGTAATAAAGTGGGCAGACTATATAGAACATGGACTTGAAAAACCAGAACTGATATGGATAGAACAAGAACCATTAAAGATATTCCCAGATTGTATGCGACCTAAGGAGAGAGAAACAGAATGAATATATTTTACCTAGACAAAGACCCAAAAGTTTGTGCTGAGATGCACCTTGACAAACACAGCAGTAAAATGATGGTTGAGTATGCTCAACTTATGAGTACTGCACACAGAGTCCTTGACGGCAAAGAAGTTACTCGACTCAACAAGGCAGGCCGCACAATGAAAACATACTCTCACCCAAGACGAGACCACTTTCTATATAAGTCTTGTCATGTCAATCACCCGAGTAACATATGGCTAAGACAAAGTAAAGAGAACTACGAGTGGCTGTATGAGATGTGGTGTTGTTTACACAAAGAATTTCAGATTCGATATGGCAAAGACCATATGTCATTTGTCAAATTAAAAGGCATACTAAGAGAAGTGCCTGAAAATATTCCTAATGTACCATTTACACAACCGCTACAAGCAATGCCTGATGATGTGAAAAATACCGATAGTATTACTGCTTATCGAGATTACTATATAAAGTATAAGAAAAGTTTCGCAACATGGAAAACAACCACACCAAAGTGGTTTGCTGAAGCAGTATGTCCCTCCTAATAACAGAGGAATGTATTAATTGTGATGTCTGTGTACCAGAATGTCCTAATGATGCTATATACTTTGGTGAGAACTATCCGATGGGTCACCCAAAGTGGAGTGAGGTATATGTCATTGACGGAGATTTATGTACCGAGTGCGTTGGCCATTTTGATACACCACAATGTGTTGAAGTTTGTCCAGTAGATGTCTGTCTACCTGACCCCGATAGAGTTGAAACAGAAGAACAATTATTAGCTAAAATTAAAAAATAAAATGCCAACATACATATTCAGAAACAAAACTACAGGCGTTGAGTGGGAAAAAGATATGCGAATGTCTGAACTCGACACATACAAAAAAGAAAACAATGCTGAGATTATGATTAAGTCAGTTAATCTAGTTGGCGGTACTGGTGAAAATATTGATGCCA
>Ga0209630_10003996_pt1 | contig 13146 bp, 10 predicted proteins | sample COG_01_FD_184745 | JGI IMG/M metagenome (GOLD analysis project Ga0209630, IMG submission 184745) | Pelagic Microbial community sample from North Sea - COGITO 998_met_01 (SPAdes) (version 2) | ecosystem: Environmental > Aquatic > Marine > Neritic zone/Coastal water | place: Helgoland, sampling... | reverse complement strand
AGGTGCATTTTATCATTTTTTAGCTGATGAAAATGTCCGTTTAATCGCTTGTGAAGCTTCTGGTATGGGAATCGATAGTGGGCAAACTGCCGCAACCTCTTTTGTTGGTAAAGAGGGAGTGTTGCACGGGAGTAAATCATTATTAATGCAAACGAAAGATGGGCAAGTTGTAGAACCTTATTCTATTTCTGCAGGTTTGGATTATCCTGGAATCGGACCGATGCACGCAAACTTATTTGAAACGAAGCGTGCTTCTTTTATGGCTGTGACAGATAAAGAAGCATTGGACGCAGCATTGGAATTGACAAGATTAGAAGGTATTATTCCAGCATTAGAATCTGCTCACGCACTAGCATCCTTAAAACAATTGGAATTTAAAAAGGAAGACGTTGTAGTTATTAATCTTTCGGGAAGAGGAGATAAAGATTTATCCACCTACATGAAACACTTTGAATTATGAATCGGATAGAGAACTTATTTAAAAATAAACCATCGGATGTACTGACTATCTACTTTACTGCAGGTTATCCAAATTTGAATGATACGGAAGATATTATTTTAGACTTGGATAAAGCTGGTGTAGATTTAATAGAAATCGGAATGCCTTATTCTGATCCTTTGGCGGATGGACCAGTCATTCAAGCTAGCAGTACTGAATCTCTTAAAAATGGAATGAATCTCGATCTTCTTTTTGAGCAGTTAAAAGATATTCGAAGCAAAACACAAGTCCCTTTGGTGCTAATGGGTTATTATAACCAAGTTCTTCAATATGGTTTAGAGCCATTTTGTAAAATGGCAAGCGAAGTTGGAGTAGATGGGCTAATTCTTCCAGATTTACCATTGGATGAGTTTAAAAAGCTATGTGCACCTGTTTTCAAGCAATACGGATTAACATGTACTTTTTTGGTAACACCTTCTTCTACGGATGAGAGAATTAGAGAAATTGATGCAGCTTCATCAGGATTCCTTTATGCAGTTTCTAGTCACTCCATTACAGGTGGGAATTCGGCAAATAACCTTTCAGAATACGGAAGTCGTTTGGCAGCATTGAGTTTAAAAAACCCCATTCAAGTTGGTTTTGGAATTCATGATGCAACATCTTTTCAAGAAGCTATAGCAATTGCAAACGGAGGAATAATAGGTAGTGCTTTTATTAAAGCAATATCTAAAGAGGGAGAGTTGGGTCAAAATATTTCTTCATTTATTCAATCTATTAGATCAAAAAATTAAAAACATAATTCAATGATTATACAATTAGAGAAAAATATAACAGCAGAGAGTCGAACAAAGTTGGATGTAATTATTCAAGAAATTGGCTACAAAACAGCACTGGTTAAAACACAATTTCAAGACTATTTGGTTGCAACGGGAAAAGCAGATTTTGATATTCGTAATATAGGTTCGCTAGAGGGCATCAAAGATATTCATCGAGTGACCGATGATTATAAATTGGTTTCTAAAAAATGGAAATTAAATCCTTCTATAGTTGACTTGGGAGATGGTGTTAAAATAGGGGGGAGTGAGCTGGCTATTATGGCTGGTCCGTGTTCCATAGAAAGTGAAGAGCAAATCGAAACTACCGTTCAGTTTTTGGTTGAAAATGGGATTAAAATAATGCGAGGTGGTGTTTATAAACCACGAAGTTCTCCCTATTCTTTTAGAGGTTTAGGAATAGAAGGTCTAAAAATATTCTATAAGCATTGTAAAGAGAACGGAATTAAAATTATCACAGAAGTCATGCAGGTTTCTCAAATTGAACCTATGCTTGATTATATAGATATATTTCAAGTAGGTGCGCGGAATTCACAAAATTTCAATTTGTTGGATGAACTCGGAAAAGTAGATAAAGCGGTAATGTTAAAACGGGGAATATCTGGTTCTATTGATGAGTTATTGCAAAGTGCTGAATATGTTTTTTCGAATGGCAATGAAAAAATTATTCTTTGTGAACGAGGAATTAGAACGTTTGAAACAGCTTATCGAAATACGTTAGATGTAAACGCAATTCCAATTTTAAAGGAAAAGTCACATCTGCCAGTTGTTATTGACCCTTCTCACGGAATCGGCATACGGAAGCATGTTGGGAAAATTGCTATGGCTGGAATTATTGCTGGTGCAGATGGTGTTATTATCGAAGCACATCAAACCCCAGAAATCGCTTTTTCTGATGGTCAACAAACACTTAATCATGTAGAAGCTAGTCTATTGTTTGAACAACTAAAACAAGTTAAAACGTTAGCTGAAAATTTTTAATTTTTAACGAAATGAAACAAGAATACAATCTATACAAAGAAGAAGATCAATTAGTGTGGAAAACACTATTTGAAAGACAGGTAGAGAATTTACAAGGTAAAAGTTGTACAGCGTATTTGTCTTGTTTGGAGATGATGAAAGGGGTTCTAAATGCAAAGCAAATTCCTTATTTTAAGCTAATGAATGCCAAGTTAACAGAGTCAACGGGTTGGTCTATAGAAGTGGTGCCTGGATTAATTCCAGTAGAGGATTTTTTCCGGCTTTTAGCACAAAGAAAATTTAGTGCCTCTACTTGGGTTCGAAAAATGGATCAATTGGATTATTTGGAAGAACCAGATATGTTTCACGATGTTTTTGGCCATACACCGTTATTAGCAGAGCCAAAGTTTGCTCAGTTCATGAAAGACTTTGGGGATTTAGGTGTCGAGTTTATTGATGATGATGAAGTTGTTATTCAGTTACAAAGGTTGTACTGGTTTACCATTGAATTTGGTTTAATTTATGAAAACGGTCGAAAAGTTTATGGAGCTGGAATTTGCTCCTCTTTTGGTGAAACAATTCATAGCCTAAGTGAAAATGTAGAGGTTATTCCCTTTGATTTAGAACGAGTTATTTGTACAGAGTTTAAAACGGATGTTGTTCAAACACTTTACTTCGAACTAGAAAGTTTTGATCAACTTTTTGAAGAGTTTAAACTATTTAGAGATACTATTAGAGAAAAAGTGGCTTAAATCAATGCGGGCTCTTCTTTCGAATAATATTGTGAAATAGTTTAGGAATCAGACGTTTAAGAGTAATTGCTTTTAATTCTCCAGCTCCTGCTTTAATCTCTAATTTATTTTTCTCTAAACCGCGAATGATTTGTTGAGCACATTTTTCAGTCGTCACTCCTTGGTTTTGGTTGTTGTCCATTTCCCCCGTGCTTTTGCCGTCTTTAGATAACGCATTTTTAGAAATGGCAGTTTTAATAAATCCAGGAAAAACAATAGATACTTTTATATTGTTTTTTTCTTCTTCTAAACGCAATGATTCATAAAAACCAACCAAAGCAAATTTGGATGCAGAATAGGCTGAACGTAAAAAGAAACCAAACTTTCCACTCAAGCTACTAATTGGAACAATAGTCCCACTTTTTTGTTTTTGCATTTGTGGGAGAACAGCTTTGGTCAAAGCAATATTTCCAAAGTAATTGACTTCCATTATTTTTCTGTCGATTTCCAGTGGAGTCTCAAAAGCTTCAGATCGTTGGCTAATTCCGCCATTGTTGATGAGGTAGTCAATTCTACCATAATGCGCAATTACTTTTTGAGTAAGAGATTCGAATTCCTCCATTTTGGATAAATCGAGCGGTAAGACCAATGCTTCACCTTTACAATTGTATTTAACTCTTTCGAGTTCTTCAACCCTTCTTGCGGATAGAACAAGTTTTGCTCCTTTCTCAGAAAGAGCATATGCCAATGCTTCTCCAATTCCTGAAGTCGCACCTGTAATCCAAATTATTTTGTTTGTGAATTGACTCATTGGAGGTAAAGCTAATCAAATATTAAAAACTGGAAGAGAATTAGGGGTTATAAGTGGAAGTTGTTCGTTTATCACTTGATGTATGAATAGTTGCATCCCAAAGGGTGCTATTGTTTATACATTTTGTTGGCAGTAGTTATTTTATTGTTTGTTTGAGTTAATACAATGTATACTCCGCTTGGAAGTGCTGATATGTCAATAATAACTTTTGTGCTAGTCATATGTTTTTTCCGTAAGGAATTAGATACATTTTGTCCTAAATTATTCAGTAATTGAATAGATGTTATTATTCCATTTTTAGAATTTAGAGTTACACAGTTGTTCGCAGGGTTTGGATAAAGTGATATGGAGTTATGTACCTTATTTTCTATAACATCTACTGCTAATCCATTTGATTTGAAAATACCTCCACCGTATGTTCCAATATAAAGTTCATTACCATCACTAGTGATTATATTATTACCATAAATATTTGTTGATGTCATTTGATTTGTGATGTTTGCCCAATTATTTCCATTGTCTGAAGTTTGCCATATACTGCCATGTAGATTATTTGTTGTGTCTTTCTCTGCTCCATTAAGACCTACAAATAATTCATTGTTCATAGTGAATATGCTTTTAAGTTCTACAGGTGTTTGCCAATTACCTGAAATGTCTGTAGCAATAAAGTTTTCAATTTTGTATAAAGTTCCGTTATCAGTTCCAGCATATAATATATTACTATTATAAGCTAAAGAAAGTGTATTTGAACCTGCCAATTGCCAAGAATTCCAAGTAACTCCATTGTCTATCGAAAGATAAACTCCATTATTTGTTGCAGCATATACCGTATCATTATTGTTTGAATTAAATAGAACCCTATTAGCTAATAATGTAGCTACGTTTGAAAAATTAGAACCGCCATCTGTACTTCTTTTAATTGAGGCTTGCCAAGAATCTAAATCTACCTCTGAAATAATAATAACATCAGTATCACTATGACTAACAGCAATATCTCCAATTAACATATTTCCATTTATAAGATTGGTGTATGTGCTAAAGCTATTATCAGTTTTAAATAATCCTTGAGAAAATGTACCTAAGAACAATTGGTTTGAATTTAAAGGGTTCACCGCCAAACACAGTCCGTGTGCATTGGGTCCTTTTCTCAACCAAGTCCCACCTCCATTGCTGGTCTCGTAGATACACTCCTTATTATATCCACCACCGATATTATATGTGCCAAGTAGGCAACTTATAATTCTATTAGGATTTGTAGGATCTATATAAATGTCAGTTAATTCAGTTGTGATTGGAGAGCTAGATGTTCTGTTCCAGCTAATTCCTCCATCCGAAGATTTATAAATAGGGCTATTGGAAAATGCGCCTAAATAAACATCTGTACCATTAGACAATATTCCCATAATCAATTGATTATTTAATAAAGGGTTGGAGATAATACTCCAAGTCGATGTTACTGAAGAATAGAATTGGAGTCCAGAAAATGTGGAACAATACAATTCAATATTAGGATCTGTTTTATGTATAGAAATATCAAAATTGAAATCTCCACTTAGTCCAAGATTTGTAAAGTTAATTCCCCAATTTGTACTAAGGTAAACTCCCGTTGATGTTCCAATAACAATAACACTGTCTTCTACATCTATTTCATGAATAACAGAAGTTGAGCTAACATCAGGGTGTAACATCCAATTTGATCCATTGTCATTACTATATTTCAATCCATTTAATTCAGTTCCTGCGAAAATTGTCCCAAAAATATTTTTATCAATGCAAGGGATTGTAACTCCTTGTAATCCTGCAGGAGTCCAAGTATCTCCTCCATTAAAACTTTTAAAAATCCCATTGCCTGGTCTTGGAGGTGTTGTAGTTGAAGCTTCACCTGTACTTATAAAAAGAGTATCAGAGGTTTTAATTACTAAACCAGAAACCATTTTGTCATAAGCGGTATTTAAACCAGTTATTTTTTGATGCCAATTTAATCCTCCATCAATAGATTTTAACAAGCCATATCTGCCATAAACATCACACGCATAAAGAGTATCTGGAGTATTTGGGTCGATTGTGATCGACCAACCCGTCATATTTGGGAAATTAGACGTTAATAATGACCAGTTAACACCATTGTTTGTCGTTTTCCATATACCTCCGCCGTCATCACTTCCTGCATAAAGTATTGATGAATTACTTGGATGAAATATAAATTCTTTAAAATAACCGCCTTCTGGCCCTATTTGTTGCCAGGCTTGTCCAATTAAAAACATTGGAAAAAAGAGTGTTATTATTAGGCTAATTTTCATTTTTTTGTGATTACCGCTAACGTAATCGTAAAAAACGTTTTAATGTTTGGTTATGAAGTGAGAGACTAAATTACCGTTTTTTTCGACAATGTCAAGTGCGATTTAACAGAATAGGAGGCAAGGAACAAGAAACAAAAAAGATCAATACAGCCCCTTAGCCTTGTCAGCAGAAGTTGTAATTCCTTTAATGAAAGATGAGCTAAATCCACTGTGCTCCATTTCATTTAACCCGGCAATTGTGCAGCCTTTTGGAGAAGTTACTTTGTCAATCTCGTCTTCTGGATGAGAATTGTTTTCTAGTAATAATGATGCAGCCCCCTTTGCAGTTTGTGCAGCCATTTTTAGCGCAACAGAAGCATGGAAGTCAATCTCAGTCCCTCCTTGGGTTGCAGCTCGAATTGCTCTTAAGAAAAATGCAATTCCGCAAGCGCAAAGAGCGGTAGCAGAAGTCATTTGGTCTTCGTTAATAATAACCGTTTCTCCAACATGTTCGAAAATATCTTGGACGATTGGAATGTGTTCTTTCCATTGTGGGCTCGTAGAAATACAAGTCATGGATTCTCGAATGGCAATAGCTGTATTTGGCATCGCTCGCACAATAGGAGTGTTTGTGCCAATTTGGGTTTGCATTTCTTGAACTTTAACACCTGTAACCAAGGAGATTATTAACTGTTTTTCGTTTAGAGAATTAGCTATTTCTTCAAGAACTTCATCTATTTTTTGCGGCAATACTGCTATTACAACTATGTCTGCATTTTTTACAGCATCACGGTTGTTGTTAGTGACCATACATCCTTTTTCACTAAAAGTAGAGAGAGAAGTTATTTTTCTCTTACTTAAAATAAAGTTAGTTGCTAAAAATTTATTGGAATTTATTAATCCGTTAACCAAAGATGTTCCAAGGTTTCCTGCGCCTATAATGGCAATCGTTTTATCTTCCACCGCCATTTCCTATTATTAATGATCTTCTTCCAGTACAAGGGCTCTTAGCCATATAAAACCCAAGGTCATAATTGAACTCAATGTTTAACATTACTGAAAAGGGGTTTGTAGAGCCAGTAACTGCTAGATCTGTTCCGTAATTTGGAGAATTCGCATATTTGGTTATATCATTTTCAAATGCATCATCTAAGTCATAACGCACTCTTAACCCTGCTGAGATTCCAAAATTGTTTTTCCCCCAAACATAACTTCCAAAGCCGAATACAAGGCCTCCCATTTTAGGTGCAATTTGATTACTAATATCTGTAGTTCCATTAGCTGCATACGGACCTTCTAGTGTTTCTGTGGCTTTTGAATTCATGGAGATAACATATCCAGCTTCAAAATAGCTCATTGTTTTTGTGTTAAATCTAAACATAATTGGAATTTCGATTGACGAATAAGAAATTTCTTTATCGTATTTAACATTTATACTATCCAAATCAGCTGCTTCCATATCGTATTTTTGATTGTGACTAAAATAGTTGATTTCTCCAACTATAGCGATGTTTTCGTTAATATCAAACGCTAATTTAAATCCGGCTCCAACACTAAATGAAGCTGGGTTCATAGAGTATTTCCCTCCAGAATTCATAATTTCTGAATTCATCAAAACATTAGGGCCAAAAAAGAGCTTAGGTCCAAAGTCAATAAAGGACTGCGAAAAAGAAATGGATGCAGAGATGGCCAGTGTTAAGACAAGTATTAATTTTTTCATATAGATATAGTTGCAGAGCAAATGTAGGTTAATCTTTTGTAAAAATAAATAGGGTTTGGAAATGTTATTAATCTAATCCATACTTTGAATAATTGAAAACGTACTATATTTGAATTACATTAATAGTAAGAACCAAGCAAGACTTTTATTTAATGATTTTTTTAAGGTTTAAATGACTTTTGATTACAGATTATATGAAAATGAACTATACAATATTCCTATTAATATTTTTTTTTAACGATTTTTTTTCGCAGGTTCCGAAACAATTAGATTGGTTTTTTGGAGATTCAGGGAAAGTCGAAATTGATATTGACGAAAACGATTATCTAAGCAGCATAGAAGCAATCGACTCTGTGATTTATTTTTCCGGTTATACGGGGCATTATGATGATACTATTTTAAATTACGACGCCATAATAGGAAGGTTAGATTATCAAGGGAATTTAGATTCTACATTTAATGACTCAGGTTACATTCGATTCGATTTTCCTGGGGACAACCATTCTTCAATTACTGATATGGATGTTGGCGATTCAGGCATTTATTTTATTGGTAATTCTTTAGATTATGGCGTTCAAGATACTTTGCATCTTTTTGTAGGTAAAATTGATTTTTCAGGACGAGTGGACACTAGTTTTGCTGAAAGTGGTTTTTTTACTCCAAATTTAGGAAGGTATGATGTTGGAAATGTTATATCTGTTGCATCGAATGAACAAGTAGTGTTTTGCGGTACCTCAGAAAATAAAATAAGTCTCACGGACCACCCTCTCATGGCGAGGTTGCATTATAATGGAACCTTGGATACCACATTTGGTACTACGGGTATTCGAATATGGGATTCAAACGGAGAACTAGCAGATAGTTTAACATCAACGCTAATAGCAAAGCATGGATCAGGGGGTTATTTGACAGATATGGTTGAAATAGACGACAACTATTTCTTTTCAGGTTATTATCGACCCGGAAGTAACAATATGTGCTTAATGATAATGGTTAAGAAAAATGGCGATATAAATCTAAATTATGCTGGATTAGGATACCGCGTATTTGAGTTGTCTCCAAATAACGACAATGCCATTGTTTCAAATTATTATGCCAATGACACCCTCTATTCATTAATTAATGTTGTTGGAACAGGCTATGGAAATGTAACTCTTTTTGCACAAGATACTTTGGGAACCCAATTAGATGTTACTTCATTTAGTTTGCCTGATTGGATTTTAGAATCAACAGATATGGCTTGGTCACCTAATGGAGATATTGCTGTTTCATCCTATGCAATAAATGACTCTTTATCTGCCTCAGTTGATTCCGATGGGTTTTTCATCATTAATATAAATAGTCAAGGAGTCCATGATGCCAATTATAATAACGATGGATTTTTTCTTGAAGAATTTGATTCTGAAGAAAGTGGGATTGAAGATTTATGTTTCAGCAATGGAACTCTATTTGGTGGTGGATTTGTTCGTAAAATGGTGTCAGGGAATGAGTTTGATTTTTGTTTTATGAAGTTAATTAATAATCCAAGTGTGGGTATCCCTGATGCTAGTCAAACAGGAATTATAATGTATCCAAACCCAGTTAGCGATATACTCAGAATAGAATCATCAGAATCAAATCTATTTACTTTTCAGCTATTTAATGTTGCCGGTGAACGGGTGAGCCAAAATAAGGTAATGTCTGATTCATTTGAATTGAATGTATCTGAAATTCCAAGGGGCATTTATTTTATTACAATAAAGCATTTGTCAACAGGGATTATTGAATCACAAAAGATAATTATTGAGTAAAAAAAGGCTTAAGGATTGCTTTAGCCTTTTTTATACTTTCAGTTAAAGTTACTGTTTAACAAACTTACCTCTTGATAGCCTGGAACCATCTCTATTATGTATGCAATACAAATAAACTCCTTTGCTTAAATCAGCAACATCTATCGTTGTGCTAACCCCATTCAAGCTTGTTGATTTATAAACTTTACCTGTAATGTCAAATATCTCTAATTTATATTCTTTACTATTTTCATTTAATTGAAAGGTTAAATTAGTTTCCGTTGGATTTGGATAGACTGACACTTCAATCATTTCCTGATTTTGTATGCTAGTAATAGAAGGATCTATATAAAAGCTATACATTGGCCTAGTTGCATTGAGAGTATCAGAAATAAGATATCCATAATTCTCCAAAGGCTTTTTAACTCGTATACGTATTTTAGTTTCAGAAGATAGTAGAGTTTGACCATTTTCCAGTAGCGGTATTCCAACCCAAGTGCATGATCTCCAAGCTTGTAATAAATTTCCTGCATTTACGCTGCTTCCTCCAAGTTGATCTTCTATAAATTCACCTTCATCGTAATTAGGCATATAGTGAGTTGATAGTGCTGGTAAATATCTATCTAAGTTGTGAAATACATAGATATAATGTTTTCCTCCAAATACAGTGTCGCCGCTAGTATCGTAAATAGTAGATGTTGGATTGAATAGCATATCTGCTCCGTTTTCAGTTGGATGATAAGAGTCTTCTCCAAAACCAATGTTTAACCTTTCACCTGTTTCAATATCTAAAGCATATCCAGGAAACCAACCCATTCCATTTCCTGTTCCATCAGGATTACCATTTTTATCTACGGAAGGCGATTCTCTGAGATGTTGTTTTTTCGCATTTCCAATTGCTTGGTAAGCAATGTGATGTGATTCAAATACAGGACAACGACTCCATTTAGAAGTGTCCGACGTAAAAACAATGTCAACACTGTTTAATTGTGGCAGTGTTGCAGCACTTTGTGCACCTGCTGTATATTCAGAATAATTTGGCCAGTGATTTCTATTTTTAGTTAATGCGAAAGGAGCAAATGTCCCATTAATAATTTGCTCATATTCTTCATTATCGTCTAATCCTATAAAATCGTTAAATATACAAGGGTCATTATTCATGTTTGGATATGTTGTCGGGTCACAAGCAATGTTTTCGGTCCCAGATGCAATCCAATTTTCAGCGGTATATCCCTCAGTATCTGAAATCCCTGATAACCACTGAGAACCAGTAGTTGTCATACTAGAGGTAATAGGGGCGGTCCAATTTCCATTATAATTACAATGTTCAACGGTAACCGCTAAACCCCATTGAGGGATGATTTGTGTATTGTTTGCCCCTACAGTTGAATCTGAGTAAACTGTGTCTATGCTACCTTCTCGGTACATTTTCCAATTTGAGAAAGAACTTAGTAATCCACCGAAAAAATTGCTACTATCAAATTTTACAATGTAATTACCACTAATAATGGAATCCAAATCAACCACTTCAACAAGAATTGGTGCTCGGTGCGCTTCATAAACGGGTTGGTCAATGAAGTTGTTTCCTAGAATAAACATACTGTCTATGCTACTCTGTGTAATTTCTAATTCACGTCCAGCATTTCCCGCACCCTCTATCCGTCGTATATCAATGGCAAGAGGGTTTTGTGCGCTAAGAGTTAGAGGTAGTATTAAAGCTGCGAAGAGAAAAGTTGTAAATTTCATTAGGGATTAATTTTCATCTAATATAGATTTATAACAATAGAAATATTCCTATAATTAGTATAAGGTCGAAATTTCCATTAATGGGTAAGAAAAATATCAATTACCTTAGACGAAAATAATTGGCTATTTGAAAAAAGTAACATTCATAGTAAATGGGAAAATTCGTAAAATGAAAGTTTTGCGCGAATCCTTTATTGAATGCTTTAGAAGTGAGTTTCAGGTTGAGATCAGAAAATCTACCTTGGAGAATAGTTTCCAAGAACTAACTACCAATGCGATTAATAAAGGTGTGGACTATTTGATTTTAGTTGGAGGTGATGGAAGTATAAATGAGGGAGTAAATGGGTATTTTGAGGCAAACTCAGAACTAAGAGAAAAGGTAATATTTGGGGTCTATCCTGCTGGCAGTGGTAATGATTTTTCCAAATCTTTAGGTGTTAGGGATGATTTAGAACAATTACTTTTTTTGGTAAAAAATGATTCATTTAAAAAAATAGATGTAGGACTAATGTATTTTAATAAAGTGGATAATAAATCTGGAAAAAGATATTTTATCAATATTGCAGATATTGGAATAGGAGGTTATGTAGCCAATAAAATTGCAGAAAGTAAAAAAAGGTTAGGTGGTAAATTCACTTATACAAAAGCACTAATTCAAGCTTTCTTTACATATAAAAAGCAAAGAGTTCAATTGACGAGCAAAGACTATAATTGGACGGGTAAAATGTTGAGTATTTGCATGGCAAATGGCAAATACTTTGGAAGTGGAATGTGTATCGCTCCCGATGCTAAATTGTCTGATGGGAAAATGCAATTGGTTGTAATTGGTGAAGTTAGTTTATATGATTACCTAAAGAATATTCCTAAAATTAAAAAAGGGCATAAGGTTATTCACAAAGAGATAGAATACTCATTTGCGGAAAAATGTGAAATAACAGCAATAGATAATCCATGTCCAATTGACATGGATGGTGAATATGTAGGAACAACACCTTTAAAAATAGAGGTGTTGTCTAATCAACTAAAGATGTTGTTAGTTGATTAGTTTAATAAATCCTCATCTACAATGTTTGGGATCGTGACTTTTAAATCAGGTGTTCTTTCCATTTCTCTTTTTATAGCAAAAATAGCTTCATCATTTCTTGCCCAACTTCTCCTAGCTATACCATTATTAACGTCCCAAAATAACATGGATTTTAATCTTCTATCTGCGTCAGCCGATCCGTCTAATGTCATTCCGAAACCTCCGTTAATGACTTCTCCCCATCCAACACCACCGCCATTATGGATACTCACCCAGGTAGCTCCTCTAAAGGAATCTCCAATTACATTTTGAATTGCCATATCTGCAGTAAATCGCGAGCCGTCATATATATTGCTCGTCTCTCTATAAGGTGAGTCCGTTCCTGAAACATCATGGTGATCCCGACCCAAGTTTATGGGAGCCGATAATTTGCCACTGGCAACAGCGTGGTTAAATGCTTCCGCAATTCTAGAGCGCCCTTCAGCATCCGCGTATAATATTCTAGCTTGTGAACCAACAACCAATTTGTTTTCTTGAGCTCCTTTTATCCACTGGATATTATCCGCCATCTGTTGCTGAATTTCTTTTGGAGAGCTTTTCATTAACTCTTCCAAAACTTCACAAGCGATATCATCTGTGATTTTTAAATCTTCAGGTTTCCCTGAAGTACAAACCCACCTAAATGGACCAAAGCCAAAATCAAAACACATAGGCCCCATGATATCTTGAACATAAGAATTGTACCTAAAATCAATTCCGTTTTCAGCCATGATGTCTGCACCAGCTCTAGATGCTTCTAGTAAAAATGCATTTCCATAATCGAAGAAATAAGTT
>Ga0209630_10003994_pt1 | contig 13152 bp, 10 predicted proteins | sample COG_01_FD_184745 | JGI IMG/M metagenome (GOLD analysis project Ga0209630, IMG submission 184745) | Pelagic Microbial community sample from North Sea - COGITO 998_met_01 (SPAdes) (version 2) | ecosystem: Environmental > Aquatic > Marine > Neritic zone/Coastal water | place: Helgoland, sampling... | reverse complement strand
AAAGGATTTAAAATAAAGAAATTAAAAATGAAAAAATTAGATAAAAATCAAGAACTATATAAAGAAGCAAAAAAAATAATTCCTAATGGCACTATGCTTTTTTCAAAAAAACCTGAAATTTATTTACCAGGAAAATGGCCAACTTATTTTTCAAAAGCAAAAAATGCATATGTCTGGGATTTAGAAAACAGAAAATATTTAGACATGTACTTCGGTGTAGGTCAAAACACACTGGGTTATGCGAATGGAGAAGTAGATAATGCCGTGATAAAGTCAAATAAAACTGGAAATATGAGTTCATTAAACTCGTTCCAGGAAGTAGAGCTAGCAAAAAAAATCATAGAATTACATAAGTGGTCTGGTTTTATACGGTTTGCTAAATCTGGTGGAGAAGCAAACTCAATTTCAATCAGACTTGCAAGGGCTATTACAAATAAAGATAAAATTGCAATTTGTGGCTACCATGGATGGCATGACTGGTATTTAGCAGCAAACATTAAGTCTTCTAAAAATTTAAATGATCATCATATTAAAGGATTAAAAACAGACGGTGTACCCAAAGCTCTTAAGGATACGGTCCATCCCTTTAGAATGAATAATTTTGAAGATTTAAAAAAAATAAAAAAAATAAAAAATTTAGCTGCAATAAAAATGGAGGTTTTTCGAGAAAAAGCTCCAGATATAAAATTTTTAAAAGAAATAAGAAATTTTTGTAATAAAAATAAAATAATCTTAATCTTTGATGAATGCACATCTGGTTTTAGAGAAACTTATGGAGGAATACATTTAAATTATAAAATATATCCAGATTTTATTATTTTAGGTAAGGCACTAGGTAATGGCTACCCACTAACTGCAGTATTAGGGAAAAAAAAATATTTAAATAAATCTTCAAATTGCTTTATTAGTAGTACTTTCTGGACAGAAAAATCTGGAGCAGTAGCTGCCTTAAAGGTCTTAGAAATAATGAAGAGAGATAAAACCTACATTGAAATAAAAAAAATTGGAAAAAACATTAAAAAATTATGGGAAAATTTATCTGAAAAACATAACTTAAAAATAAAAATTAGTGGTTTGGACTCCATACCTAGTTTTCAATTTATCTCAAAAAACTATTTAGCTTACAAGACCTACTTAACTCAAGAAATGTTAAAAAAAAAGATATTAGCATCAAATCAAATTTATATTTCTATAGCACACAAAGATATACATATAAAAAAATATAAGATCCAATTAGATAAAATTTTTGAAACTATTTCTATGTGTGAAGATAAAAAAATTTCTATAAATAAAATACTAGATACTAAGATATGTGAGTCAGGATTTAAAAGATTAACAAATTAAATGAAAATAAAAAGGTTATTAATAATTCCAGCAAGGTCTGGCTCTAAACGAATAAAAAATAAAAATATTAAAATTTTTGTTGGTAAACCAATAATTTATTATCCAATTAATACTGCTATAAAATCAAAACTTTTTACTAAAATTCACGTATCCACCAACTCAAAAAAAATAAGTAAATTAGCAGAAAGTTTTGGAGTTATGAGTGATTTTTTAAGACCTAAAAATTTATCAAATGATAAAGCTTCTTTATTTCCAGTTTTTAAGTTTGTAGTTAACAAATATTTTCTATTAGGGCAAAAATTTGATGAGGTTTGGTGTATATTGCCATGCTCTCCATTTTTAGATAAAAATGACCTTGTATCAATATCAAGTAAATCAAAAAAATTAAAAAAACCAATACTCACTATATCACCATATCCAGCACCGTTAAATTGGAGCTTTGAAGTAAAAAATCATAGAGTTATGAATGTGAATCAAAAAAAAATGAGAAATGATAAATTATCAAAAAAAAAACATTTTTATGATGCTGGTCAAGTTTATTGTCTTCCAAGTAATTATTTAAATAAAAAAAATTTTAACTTTAAGGATAATATTTCAACATATGAGTTACCTTTAGTAAAATCAGTTGATATAGATACAATTCATGATTGGAAATTGGCAGAAACGATCTATCGTGGGTTGCACTCTAAAAAATAATATTAATTATATATGCTAAGAAATAAGGATATCATTTCTTCAAGAGACTACTTGTTTTTGAATGTATTTATAATTTTTGTACCAATAATTTTATATCCATTAATTACAGAAAAAATTTCCACAGAACAGTATGGAAATTATATTTTTTTACAATCTGTAGCATTTCTATTTGTTGGACTTTCCAATTTTGGTTGTTTAGTTGGCTACAAAAGAAATTTTTTTAAATACAGAAACAATAAAAAAAAAGGTCAAATATTATTAGTTTCAATAGAATCTTTCATTTTTATTATCTTTTCTTTTTTATTTTTAATAAATTTTTTTTTAAATAATTACATTTTTGAAAGAATTAATATGTCCCCTGATGAATATAATTATTGGCTCTTTTTATTATCAGCAATAATGTTGGATTTTTTTAACAAGTATTATTTAACTTATTTAGTCAATAAAGAAGAATCAAAAAAATATAGTTTTTTAATTTTTATTAAATTTTTTATCTATTTAGTTATAGCAACAATCTTAATTTTGAATGGAAATAAAATATTAGCATTAATTTATGCGCTGTTTATATCCAATTTAATATTATTCTTTTTGATTTTATTTTTACAGTTTAGAAGTTTTAAATTTGAGGTTAACTTAAATTATATAATGGATATCTTAAAAATTTCATATCCATTAATATTTAGAATATTACTAGGTGAAGTAAATACTAAATTGGACAAGATACTAATTACTTTAATTTCTTCAGCATCATCAACTGGCATTTATACTATAGCTCAATCAATTGCTTACTTTATATTCCAGCTAATGACAGCTTTAGATAAAGTTTTTATTACTGGTATTAATAAAATGTTGTTTAATAAGAATAATAGAAATATAGGAAAATATTTAACACCATTTTTTTATATTAGTGGGATTCCTGCAATATTTTTAATCTTGTTCCATGATGTAGTATTTAAAATATTTATAAATGAAGCATATTATGGTTCAGAAAATATAGTGATTATCTTATCAGTTTATTATCTTTTTCTATTTTTTAGTAAGATTTCAGGAACGCAACTAGTTTATCTTAAAAAGACTTGGCTTGCTGGAAATATATTTCTTGTTAACGTGTTTTTAAATTTTATTTTTGGCATTCCCTTAATATTAAGCATGGGAATTGAGGGTGCTGCATTATCCACATTGGCCTCATCTATAATAAGTATTGTAATGCAATATTATTTTGCAAATAAGTATGTTCATTTTAGATATGAGTTTAAGAAAGTTCTTTCTATATCGTTATTTATTTTAATTATATCTTCCTATCAATTCTTGATAATAAATAGCTATATAGACATAAATATCTATTTCGAAATATCTGTAAGCACCATCCTTATAATTATATACTTCATAATTGGATATAAATTTAATATTTATGATCAAAAGACATTAATAAATTTTTTTAATTATAAATGATTATAAATACTAAAAACCTTTTATTAAAGACTTTTAGCAAGTCACTTGTTAATCAAGATTATTATAATTGGTTTAATGATCATGATGTAAAAAAATATATTAAATTTAAACCTAAAAATATTCATGATCTTAAAAAAAGTGTTGATAAAATTATAAAAGAAAAAAATTCTTATTTTTTTGCAATTTTTTATAAATCAACTCATATAGGAAATGTTAGAATACATAATATTAATAAAAATACTAATGAGGCATGGTTAGGAATATTAATAGGTAATAAATTATTTAGAAAACGAGGATATTCTAAAGAAGTAATAACTTTTATACAAAGCTGGCTATTAAAACGGCAGATATATTTTTTAAAACTTGGTGTAGAAAAATCAAACGTGGCTGCACTAAAACTTTATCAAAAATGTAACTTTCAAATTCACCAAAAAACACAACAACATTATATAATGATAAATAAGATATTTTTATCCAAATTTATTTTGGGAGCAGCTCAATTTAATAGCAAGTATGGAGTAACAAATTTTAATAGAAAAAATATGAAAAGATCTGAAACCAATAAAATTTTAAATTATTTGAGCACAAAAAGCTCAATTAATGAACTTGACTCAGCAACAAATTATAAAATAGATCAGAAAAATTTAGATTTATTAAAAAAAAAGATTTATTTAAATACTAAAATTTTAACTACTGAAAAGATATCTTATTCAAAGCTTAAAAATTTTTTTGATCAAGCTAATACAAATCAGAAAATTACAATAAATACAGTATTTATCCATGATGGAGATAATGTATTAACAAGAAAAGGTATTGAATTACTTAACAAATTAAAAAAATTAAAGAAAAATAAAAAAATAATGAAAGTAGGACTTTCAATTCATAAATATGAAAATTTATTAAGCATTATCAATAAAGTTTCATTTGATGTGATACAGTTACCATATAATTTTGTAGATAGAAGAGCTGAAGTATATTTTTCAAAATTGAAAGATAAAAATATTGAAATCCAAGTGAGGTCTATTTTTTTACAAGGCTCTTTATTAACAAAAGTTTCTACCAATAAAAAGTTAAGTGTAATTTTTGAAAAATTTAATCAATTATCTCAAAATAAACATATAAATAGATTAAGATATATATTGTCATTTATTTTAAGAAGTAGATATATTGATAAGGTTATAATCGGTATTAGAGATCTTAAAGAACTTAAACAAATTAATAATATTAATTTTTTTTATAATAGTGTAAACGCATTAAATAAATTAAAATCTAGTGATCAAAAAATTATTAACCCTTTAGAATGGAAAGAATTAGTGCTTGATGAAAAAAAATCTATTAAATCAATTTAAAAATAAAAAAGTCTTAATAACGGGTGGCACAGGTTCATTTGGCTCAACATTTGTTAAATATTTATTAAAATATACATCTCCAAAACAAATTATGATTTTTTCAAGAGATGAAATGAAGCAGTGGATGCTTAAAGAAGAGTTAAAAAAATATAATAATATTAATTATATAATTGGTGATGTTCGAGATGCTGAAAAAACTCACAATGTATTTAGAGGAATTGATTATGTTGTCCATGCCGCGGCAACAAAAATTGTTCCTACGGCAGAAAGAAACCCTGAGGAATGTATTAAAACTAATGTTTTAGGTGGTATGAATGTTATAAATGCTTCTATTGCAAATAAAGTAAAAAAAGTGGTGGCTTTATCAACTGATAAAGCATCGAGCCCAATAAATTTATATGGTGCCTCTAAATTATGTTCAGATAAACTTTTTACGTCCCAAGTAAACAATAATTTAAATACAACTTTTTCTGTAGTTAGATATGGCAATGTTTTGGGGTCGAGAGGATCGATAATTCCATTTTTTTTATCACTAAAAAATAAAAGTGAATTACCTATCACGCATCCAGAGATGACTAGATTTTTTTTAACATTAGAAGATGCTGTAGAATTTGTAAGTTTTGCATTTCAGAACATGACTGGAGGTGAAATTTTTGTTAAAAAACTCAATGCTATTAAAATAACCACTCTTGCAAGATTAATTAATCCTCTTGCCCGACACAAAATTGTTGGAATAAGAGAAGGAGAGAAGATACATGAGCAGATGATTGGTGTGGATGATTCAATGTTTACAGTTGAATTCAAAAATCATTATGAAATATTGCCCAATTTTGAAATTAAAAAATTAAAGATTAAGAAAAAAGCAAAAAAAGTAAAGCCTAATTTTTTATATTCGTCAAGCACCACTGGCAAAATAGATAGTGACTACCTTGTAAAAAAAATCAATGAGATAAAAAAAAGTATTTAAAAAATTGAAGAAAAAAATTTTATTATTTGGTGCATCAGGATTATTAGGTACCAATTTTATTAATTTTCTCTCTGAAAAATATGATTTTTGCTTAGTAGTTAATGAAAATAAATTTTTTCATAAAAACTGCACATATCTACATTTACTTAAAGAAAAAAAGGGAAAAAAATCTAATAAAAATACTCTTGAAGAACAGATAAAAATAGTTTCTCCAGATATAATAATAAATTGTGCGGCAAATACTAACCTAGATAATTGTGAGGTTAATAAAGCTAAATCAGAATATGTGAATACACTTTTACCTAAAAAATTGTCAATTATTTGTGAAAAAAATAATATTCAATTTACTCATATTTCCACCGATCACTTATTTAAAAAAAATGTAAGTTTCAAAGATGAGAGTTTTAAAGTAGAGCCAAAAAATGCTTATGCAAAACAAAAATATAATGCAGAAATTTTTGTTAATAAATTCAATAAAAAAGCATTAATTATTAGGACTAATTTTTTTGCTCATAGTATAGATAAAAAAAATTTTTTTAATGAAATTTTAAGAAAAAGTAATGAAAAAAAAAAAATAACTCTATTTGATGATTATTTTTTTACACCAATCTATTCCAAGTATTTAATTTTAGCTGTAGATAAGTTAATAGCTAAAAAGCAATCTGGTGTATTTAATGTTGTGTCAAACGAAACATTATCCAAATACGAATTTGCATTAATATTTTTTAAACTTATGAAGCTAGATAAAGGACTTATTCAGCTAGCAAAACTTAAAGATCAAAACTTTAAAGCAAAAAGATCTTCAAACTTATCTTTATCTAATAAAAAGCTAATGAGATGTATAAAGTTTAAAATTCCATCTCTAAAATTACAAGTGCAAGAATATATAAATAATAATAATAAAATAAATAAAATTTTATCTAAAAATATTCCCTATGGAAAACATTCAATAAATAAAAAAGATATTTTGAGTGTATCAAAAGTTTTAATGAGCGAGTCATTAACTCAGGGAAATTATGTAAATGAAACAGAAAATAAAATTGCAAAATACTTAGGTGCAAAGTATGCAGTTGTTGTTTCTAGTGCTACTGCAGGATTACATATTTCATATCTTGCATTAAATGTTAATAAAAAAAATAAAATTTTAACAACTCCAAATACTTTTGTTTCAACATCTAACGCAGCGTTATATTGTGATTCCAAACCAATCTTTTCAGACATATCCCTTGATAATTTAAATTTGTCATTAAATAAATTAGAAAAAAATATAAAAAAATACAAAAATTTAAAAACAATTGTACCAGTTCACTTTGGAGGGTTGGCATCAAATATGAAAAACATTTCACAAATTGCAAAAAAAAATAATTTAAATATAGTTGAAGATGCATCTCATGCATTTGGGGGAGTTTATGAGTGTGGTGCAAAAATTGGTTCTGGAAAATACTCAGATTTATGTGTTTTTTCATTTCATCCTGTTAAGATTATTGCTGGAGGTGAAGGTGGGGCTATTACAACCAATAATAAAGAATTATATAGAAAATTATTAAGTCTAAGAACTCATGGGATAAGGAAAAATACGGAAGAAGTAATTAACAAAAAAAAAGGTCTAACAAATAATAAAAGAAATCTCTGGTATTACGAAATGGATAATCTAGGATTCAATTATAGACAAACAGAAATACATTGTGGACTAATAAGCTCTCAAATCGATAGAGTTGACGATTTTCTCAAAAAAAGAAAACGTCTTGCTGCTAGATATGATTTGAAATTACTGGATAATAAATTGATAAACTCATTTCAATTACAATCTAGAAAACGAAGCTCTAATCATTTGTACATTTTGGATATTGATTTTAAAAAAGCTAAGTTAAGTAGAAATGATTTTATGCAAAAATTGAGAAATCATAACATCATTTCACAAGTTCATTATATACCTGTGCCTATACAACCGTATTATAAAAAAATAGGCTATAGAATGAAGAGGTTAGAAAATTGTAAAAGCTATTATGAAAGATGTTTAAGTATTCCTCTTTATTATGATTTAACTTATGAAGAACAGGATTACGTAATTGACTCAATATCAAGTATTTTATCTTAAATAAAATTTTAAAATATTAATAATAAAAACTAAAATATGGAAAATAAACTTTTAGGTGGGTCTAATTTGACGTTTACTTTTTTATTCAAAAATATTAAAGTTAGTTCTTAAGTTATTAATACTATTTTTAAGAAAATTATTTTTCTTCCCAAGTAAAGTAAAAGAGCCATATAAAAAATATCTATATCCTTCGTAATTTTTCATCTCAGAAACAGAATGTAAGCTATCAGCTGAATTAAGGAAAGTAACTAAACGACCTGTTTTTGGAGGAATTATTTTTATTATATCACACTCATCTTCTTTTGGTTGAGAAGGTATATTGGAATTTATATTTTTATATTTATGTAGTTTCAAATCACCACCCAAACCATCTTTGCTCAATTCATTCAAATATATTAGAAAAACTATAGTACGGGAGTCTGAGTCTCTATGAATTTCTCTCTTATAACCGTTGGGAGATTTAGAAAAATCATAAAGTAATTCAACATAATTCTTTCTAGAAAAAGAGTATTTAAGCTTTCTAGTAAAAAATCTGTAAAATTTATAAATAATATAAAAAATTAAGTTAATATTTCCTATTGTTGAGATATTTTTAGAGTTTAAGGATTTATATTTTTTGTGAATATTATTTGGCTTGTTATTAAAAAAAAAGTTAGTAATAACAAATTCTTCTTTATTTAGATTAAAATCATTCAACAAAGTATTTAAAAATATTTGTGAATTCAATTTATCATGCAATTTTTTCCAAGATGAAGATTTTTTTAATAGGTTTAAAAAGGAAATACTAGAAGAAGGTAATATTAATCTATTATTTAGAACTGAAATATGATCATTTTTGGAAAAGGTATTTGCATCTTCAATCAGAGATTCACAAAACTGCCTGTCTAAAAAATTTTCTAATATCTTGTAATACATATTTATTGTATATAATTAATTACATAAATTTAAAATCTAATTATGGCGTTGGTAATATCAAAAAAACATAAATATATATTTTTTCATTTACCAAAGAATGCTGGAGTGTCCGTTTCTAGAGCGCTAATAAGTCAAGAAAAGTTATTACAAATTAAGAGATATTTTGCATATATTTCAAGGCAAATATCACCCAAAAAAGATAATTTTTATTTATCTATAAAAAATAAAGAATTAATTTTTTTTGACTCACATATTACTTGTTATAATTTTTATGATATTTTTAATAAAAAATGTTTTAATGATTATCAAAAAATTGCTGTTGTAAGAAACCCTTGGGATAGAATGGTATCTAGATATTTTTATTCAAAGAAAATAAATAAGAAATTTAAAGATTTTACCTTTAATGAATTTATTAATTTTGATATCAAAAATAATATGCATGTATTGAATCAGTATAGATTTTGTACAAAAGATAAAAAAAATTTCTGTATAGATAAAGTTATAAAATTTGAAAATCTTAATACTGATTTTAATGAGATATCTTTGAACATCTATGGTAAAAAAAATTTATTAAAACATTCAAATAGTACATACCATGGTAAATATAGAGATTATTACAATGAGGGACTTAAAAACAAAATTTATAAAAATTTTAAAGACGATTTAAACTTTTTTGATTATGAATTTTAATGAAGTTAGAAAATAAATTTTTTTATAAGTTTTTACTTTCAAAAAAATCAAATTTTGTATCACATGCGATATCAAAAATTCACAATACATATTCTACTAAATATAATAAAAGTAAAATTAGTCTATCGAGTATAACTAATGTTATTTTATCATATTTAGATTGTAAAAAAATAATATTAAAAAAAAGAGATAAAGCAGAAATATTAATAATATCAAACTTAGTTTCTTTAGATAGTTTAAACAAAGATTTATACTTTGGGAATTTAGACAAAATATTAAATAAACGAAAAATTAAAACTATTAAAGTTTTCAGAAATTTTACTGATAAAAGCTCAACACAATTAAATAAATTAGTAAAAAATAATAATATAATATTTTCAAAAAGAACGAATTATATAGATGAATTAATATTCTTATTTGTTACTTTTAAAGAAGCATTGATCTTTATCTTTTTAAATAAGTATTATGATATTAAAAGATATATTGATTTAAAAGATTTTTTATCCATAATTTCCAATTTAAGACTTATTAATCAAATTGAAAATCTAATAAAAATTCTTAACCCAAAAATAGTTATTTTTACCTACGAGGGTCATGCCTGGGAAAGATTATTAGTTAATTTATGCAAAAAAAAATATAAATATATAACCACTGTTGGTTATCAATTTTCACCAATTAAGAATAATCAAATAGGCTTTTTTAGAGAGTTAAAAAAGGATTATAATCCTGATTATCTAGCTACATCAGGACAGAAAACTTTAACTCAAATAACTAAAAAAATTAATTTCACAAAAATATTTAAGCTAGGCTCCCCTAATTTCAATAGATTAAAGATTAAATACAAAAAAGCAAATGACCTTTTGGTTGCACTAGATAGTGAACCGAATGAACTATTAAGAATGACAGATTTTTGTATTAATTTTGCAAGAAAAAATAAAGAATTTAAAATTATTTTAAGGTTACACCCAATATATAATAACAAGCATAAGCTAGTTAAAGAGATATTATTAAAAATTGAAAAAATTCATAATCTTAAAATTTCTAATAAATCTTTAGAAAAAGATTTACAGAAATCTAAATACCTATTATTTACAGATACAGCTATCTGCATAACTTGTTTAAGTTATAGTGTTGTGCCAATTTTTTTTTATAATAAATTCTCAAAAAATATTTTTAACAAAAACTTCCCAAGAAAAAATATTGTTCGAAATAACAGAGATTTAAAACGTATTTTAATAAAATCAAACATTACTAAGTTAAGTTCTTATTTTAAAGATTATAGAGATACCTATTTTGAAAAATTTGACATTAATGTCCTAAAAAATATTATAAAAGAAAAATAATGAAGGAATTCACTGTAGTTATTTGCACCTACAAAAGACATGATATTATTGGAAAATCTCTAGTGAGTATTTTACAAAATTCAATTTTACCTAAAAAAATAATTATAGTTGATCAAAATTATAATGACCTAACTATCATGAAAATAAAAAAAATTTTTAACAATTTCAAATATAAAGATTTTATTATTTTAAAAAATATTCTCAAGAAAGGACTCACTAAATCTAAAAATATTTCGCTAAAATACTGCAACACAAAATATGTTTTTTTTATTGATGATGATATTTTTATAGAAAATTTTTATTTTTATAAATGTATAAATTTAATTTTCAAAAAAAAAGCAACTGGTGTTTGTGGGGTTATATCTAACTATGAAAATACTTGGGTAAAAAATTTTGTTTACTATTTATTCAATTTTAATATTTTTAGAGATAATCGTTATTATTTCATCAATCATTTAAAACTTAAAAAAAATGGCTACTATTCGAAAATATTTCAATTACCAGGAGGTATAACTTGTTTTGATAAAAAAGTTTTTCAAAAAGTATCTTTTGATGAAAAATATTTAACTCATAATTATGAGGATGTAGAATTTAATATTAGATTACGAAAAATATTTAAAAAATCCAAATTATATATTCACCTTAATGCAAAAGCTGCCGATGGTTTAAAAAAAAAAGAAAAAGAAAATTTATTTTTAAGAATATATTTTATGAGACTATTATATTTAAAGAATAAAAAATTCTTATTCTTTATATGTTATAATCTTAGTTTTCTTGGTATTTTTGTTGCTAATTTTTTTAATTTAAGATTTGCTGATTATAAAAAAATTAGAAAAAGTTTGCAAATAGCAAATAAAAAGTGCTAGTAAAAAATTATGATTGAAAAAATAATTCTTTTTATAATCAACTCAATTATTGTTTTAACAATTAATACTAAAAGCTACTATATTGCTAAAAAATTTAATTTTCTAGACTATCCATCTAAAAATAAGATTCATGCATCACCAACACCATTTGTTGGTGGAATTATAATCTATCTTCTTTTATTTACATGTTTCGTAGCTAATGTCTTAAGCAATTTTGGTTTAAATACATATTTATTTTTTTACATAAGTGCTTTTTTTGTACTAGGTTTTATTGATGACAAGTTTAATCTAAACTCTTATTATAAGATTTTATTAGTCATTTTAATTTCAATAATATTCATATTTTTAGACGATAGCTTTTTAATTCACAAAATTTTTTTTTCAATATCTAATACTGAATATTATTTTGGAAAATTAAAAATACCAGTTACTATTCTTTGTATTTTATTACTCTATATAGCTATAAATATGTCTGATGGTATTAATTGTTTACTAATATCCTTTGCTTCGGTTACACTGGTATTAATAAATACTTTAATATTAAAACATAGTCTTGAATTTATAGATATAACCCTACTCTCTAGTCTAATTACACTTTTGTATTTTAATTATAAAAATAAGGTTTTTCTTGGTAACGCGGGTGCAAATCTTATAGCTGCATATTTTATTTATTCGCTTATTAATGGCAATTACTACAGATCTGTCGATGTTTTTTTAGTGATATCACCTTTTTTGATTTTAGGGATAGATATGGTTAGGTTAATTTTTTTAAGACTACTAAAGAGAACCAATCCATTTAATAGAGATCTTAATCATTTTCATCATATTTTGTATAGAAAATTTAATATAAAGATAACAATAGTAACTTATCTCATAATATCTTTTATGCCATTAACTTTGAATTATTTAACAAACGTTACTACTCTTGCTTTTATACCATTTCAGATATTAATTTATTCATTTATAACTTATAGACTAGGATAAACTATTAATAAAATTAAATGGATAAAAAAATAGATACTTTTGTAAAACAGTCGTTAACTATTTTTATTATATTATTACCAATTGCTTTAATTACAGGACCTTTCCTGTCAGATTTATTAATCTCTTTGTGTTCGATTATTTTTATATTTTATTGTATTTATTTTAAAAATTTCAAATATTTTAATAATAATTTCTTTAAATTTTTTTTAATATTTTATTTATTATGTTTAATAAGTGCTCTTGTATCTGATTTTAAGTTGATTTCTTCCCTTAAATCATTTTTTTATTTTAGATTTGGTGTATTTGCTATTGCATTTTACTTTGTTCTATCAGCAAATAAAAAATTAGTTAAGTTATTATTTATTAGTTTATTTTTATGTTTTTTAATTTTAGTTTTAGATGGTTTATTCGAATATATTACAGGTGCGAATATACTTGGAAATCCAAG
>Ga0209630_10003993_pt1 | contig 13152 bp, 11 predicted proteins | sample COG_01_FD_184745 | JGI IMG/M metagenome (GOLD analysis project Ga0209630, IMG submission 184745) | Pelagic Microbial community sample from North Sea - COGITO 998_met_01 (SPAdes) (version 2) | ecosystem: Environmental > Aquatic > Marine > Neritic zone/Coastal water | place: Helgoland, sampling... | reverse complement strand
GCGGCCGATTTGATGGTCAATGGTGAATTGCGCATCGGGGAAAGAGGCGCGCAGACCCATCCAGAATCGATCCACTGCCTCGCGCCCATGGCCGGTAGTGCCGCCCGGGATCTCGGATTGGATTGCGCGATCGTATTCACGCGAAATGGCGGTCATGTCAGCGCCCATGATGCGGTTCAGCAGGTCAGCGTAGCGCTGGCCCCACTCATTGTCATTGCCGCGCCCCTTGTACGGACCCTCAAGGTCGTTGTTGGGGGTCAGTGGTCTGGCGCAACGTTCTGTCCCGCCTTCGCGCGCAATGAGGTCACGGGCATAGTCCACAGGATTCCAGCCCATCTGACGTACTATAGCGCCCTGATCGCGAACCAACCATTCGTCGTTGATCTGATTGTCGATGGCATGGCAGTCGGCGATGATCCGGTAGGTCAGTTTCGTCCCAGTCGCCTTGCCATAGACGCCATCACCAAGATGGGTTGCGGTCGACAGAATGCGATGAGACGACAGCATGCCGTCCTTGGGGGTGCCTGACCAGATCACGTCCTGACCCAAAAGTTGCCGATCGGGAAATTCGGCCAGCGTGGCCATCGTTGCGCCGATAACGCCCTTGTTCCCGGTCGACACCGCTCCGGGCGTGCGCACGACGATGTCGTTTGCGTAGTAGTCATGTAGAGTCGCGATGTGGCGATTTTCCCATATTTCCTTAGTGATGCCGAGGATATAATCGGGAAAATCTTTAAATTTGGGATCAAAACCCTTCATGTCTTCTATCCTTCAGGAATGTGAGAGGAACTGCGCAGTATGAGGGACCCCTCTATCTCGATGCGCTCGGGAGTTTCTTCGCCGGAATCGATCATACGCAGCATAAGGTTGACGGTGCTTTCCACCATGCGGTTTAAAGGTTGCCGGATCGTAGTCAGCTGATAGGCTCCCCATTCAGCTAGGGGCACATCGTCATAGCCAACGATCGAGATGTCGCGCCCTGGCACCAGCCCATGTGCACGGACCACATCCATCACACCAAAGGCCATGTGATCGTTGCCTACGAAGATGGCGTCTGGGATGACGGTACCGGATAGCATCCTCTCGGTGCAGTCCATTGCCACGTCTCGATCAAACATGCCATCCATGACTGAGAAGGGATTGCGGCCAGCGCTATTCATTTCCACAAGGAAGCCCGATTGCCGATCGCGCCCGGTAGAACTGCCCTGCCACCCCGCAATATGGGCGATACGTTCGTGCTCTCCGTCCAGTAAGAACCGTGCCACTTTGCGCCCGCCCAAGATGTTCGCGGACGTCACGCTGGACAGGCCCACGCCGTCCTGCGCGCGGTTGAATAGCACCGTAGGTATTCCCGCTTTCCGTACCTCGTCCGCCAGTTTGGAGGTGATGGAGACCGAGGCGGCAATGATGCCATCGACCTGGTAGGCCATGAGATCCTGTATGACGGCTTCGACGCCCTCGACCGTATTTGGAGCGGTGAAAATCAGGATATGGTACCCCTGCGCCTGAAGCGCGTTCGACAGCCGTTCAAGTGCGAGCGGGTAGAACTGGTTTTCTAGGTAAGCCACTACAAGACCAATTATGCGCGAACGACCGGTGATCATGGCGCGCGCTAACACGTTCGGGCGGTAGCCAAGCTCGGTTGCGGCTTTTAGGACTTTGTCCTTTGTTCTCTTGGAGGCAGACGCGCCTGGAGTGAATACCCGGCTGACGGCCGACTGGCTGACCCCAGCCAATCGCGCCACGTCGAGGGATGTAGCTTTGTGATGTTCGTCTGTCATTCTGCCGTCCAGCCCCCGTCCACCATCAAGGCTGCGCCAGTAATCAGCGCCGAAGCATCGGATGCGAGGAACACAACCGCACCCATGATGTCCTCGACTTCGCCGGGTCGGCCCAGTTTTATTTTTTCTCTGATCCATGCCGCCCGTTCGGGGTTGTCGAAGGTCGCTTTGGTCAGCGGGGTCAGGATGAAGGTCGGGCAGATCGTGTTCACGCGGATGCCTTTGGGCCCCCACTCGATGGCCATGGATTTAGTGAAACCTTCGACCGCATGTTTGGTAGCCGCATACACCGCTCGGTCGACTCCACCGACTTGGGCCATTTGGCTAGAGATATTGATCAGCGTCCCGGGCTTGCCCGCCGCGTTCAGCACTTTGGCCACTGCTCGGGTCAGAAAATAGGCGCCCTTGATATTAAGGTCGCTCACTGCGTCGAAATCAGCCTCGGTCGTCTCGAAGGCCGGGCTGTGGCGGGCCATTCCGGCGGAATTTACCAGGATATCGAAGGGACCATGTGCCTCGACGGCAGCTTCGGTCGCGGCCACGTCGGACACGTCCAGAGCCAGTGCCTCTGCGTTGTGACCCACGGACTGCAGGCTATGCACCAAACTGGCCAGTTTGTCCGTTCTGCGCGCGGCAACGACCAGACGCGCGCCCGCTTCTCCAAGGGCGGCCGCGCAGGCCAGCCCGATCCCGGAAGTGGCTCCAGTCACCAGTGCGCGCTTGCCATCAAGCCGAAATGACGGAGTGCGTGGCAGGGTCATGAAAACTGGCCTTCTGATAAGGTGATAGGGCCAAGGTTGCGGGCCTTGTTAAACTCGCTCATCCGGCCCAGAACATCCACGCCCAGCTGCCTGTAAATGTCGAGAAGGTCAATCAAAACCCAGTTTTCGCGGATCAACCCGTCTTCGACGCGCCAAAAGTCAAGCGACCGCATGAGGATCTCGCGTCCTGACGGCGCGAGCCCCATCCATTCGCCTTGACTAACGGTCAGGCGCATGTTGGGCCAGCCGGTTTCGCAGACATAATTGCCGGTCCCGAACCAGTGGGACGCAAGATCGCCCATCGCGTCAAGTTTGCGGTCCGGCATCGCCTTCAGGAACGGAATCTGATGCCAGTTCCGAAAGCCGGCAATACCGCGCCCCGTGCCGATACCCGCAGGCCCATACCAATTGCTCCGCGGGTGCCAGTATTTCTCGAGGTTCATCACCGCAGGGTCGGGATCGGCCGGGTGTTTGCACAGGTCCTTCAGCATTGCAATGACAAGGTCCATCGTTGCCTTTCCGTCACCAGAAGCGGTCAACCCGTCCTGGGTCATGGGAGCAGGCGTGGCAAGAAACTTACCAAGCTGCGGGGCTAGCGGCCAGGCACCCGCCTGCATCATCAGTTCGGGAATGTCCCAAATGATCTGTGCCTCGGTGACTTCTTCATCCTGAATACGGAAGAATTCGTGGTAGCGCATGTGCACCAAGTGGCCTGTGGGAGGGATACCCAGCCAAGGACGCAGCATCGTACCCATATAATTACCCATACAGCCGATCCAGTCCTGGCCTTCCGGGGTGGTGCCGGACAGCACAATCATATCGCGGCGTTCAAGGTCGGGGATCGCATCATAAAGCGGCGCATAGGCCGTGTCCCAAATCTGCGCACCTGTGACGGTATCGAGCGGGTGGCACAGATGGATTTGCGCATCCGGAGCGATAGTGCCTTCGAGAAAGGCTTGTGTATCTACAGATGCCGTGGAAAGCGCTTTCTGTAGCGGCGCGAGTACGGTTTTGATCTGGGTATTCACTCGGCGGCCTCGCGATGGGGCGCGCCTTCGCCGTAGGGGACGTTGATCCCACCGTAGCGGCGTACGCGGATGTTACATTGCTCAGCATGGCCGACAAAGCCCTCGAGCATGCAGAGCCGCGAACCGTATTCACCAATCATGGTTGCTGCCTCGTCCGAGAGCACCTTTTGATAACTATGGGTCTTGAGGAATTTGCCCACCCAAAGCCCGCCGGTATAGCGCCCAGCCTTCTTCGTAGGCAGCGTGTGGTTTGTCCCGATTACCTTGTCGCCGTTGGAGACATTGGTGCGCGGCCCGAGGAAGAGCGCACCATAGCATGTCATGTTTTCGAGGAACCAGTCGTCGCGGTCGGTCATCACCTGCACATGCTCCGACGCGATGTCATCGGCCACTTCAAGCATTTCTTCATAAGTGCTACAGAGGATCACCTCGCCATAGTCACGCCAGCTGACACCGGCGGTGTCGGCCGTAGGCAGAATGGTCAGCAGGCGATCGATTTCCGAGAGTGTCTTCTCTGCTAGTTTGCGCGAGTTAGTGACCATAACGGCGGGAGAGTCGTAACCGTGTTCCGCCTGACCGAGGAGGTCCGTGGCACAAAACTCGCCATCCACGGTGTCATCCGCGATCACCATGGTCTCGGTCGGGCCTGCGAAAAGGTCGATCCCGACTCGGCCGAAAAGCTGGCGCTTGGCCTCGGCGACAAAGGCATTGCCGGGACCGACTAGCATGTGCACGGGCTCGATCGTTTCGGTGCCGATGGCCATAGCACCCACGGCCTGGATACCGCCAAGTACATAGATCTCATCGGCGCCACCCAAATGCATGGCGGCGATCACGGCAGGGTTGGGCTTACCCTGCCAGGGCGGCGTACATGCCACGATGCGAGGCACGCCGGCGACCTTCGCGGTGGCCACCGACATATGGGCTGAGGCGACCATCGGGAACTTCCCACCTGGCACATAGCAGCCCACAGATTGCACGGGGATGTTCTTATGCCCAAGGATGACGCCGGGAAGTGTTTCCACCTCGATATCAAGCATCGACGCGCGCTGCTCCTTGGCGAAGTTAACCACTTGTTCCTGCGCGAACCTGATGTCGGCCAGTTCCTGGTCGGTCAGTTCGCTGATCAAAGCGTTGACCTCGTCGGTGCTGAGACGGTAGCTCGTTGGAGAATACTTGTCGAATTTCTCAGACAATTCGCGCACCGCTACGTCGCCGCGCGCCTCGATGTCTGCCAGCGTCGCCTCGACAACGGCGCGGGTCTTTGCATCATCCTCGGCCCGTTCGACTTCCGGTTTGCCGCGTTTAAGGTATTCGATGGTCATCTGTCTTGTCCTTTTGTTATCAAGCATCTGTTGCGATCATCTGACCGGCGCGGTGGCCTATCATCATCGATGGTGCATTTGTGTTGGCTGAGGTCACGGCAGGCATGATGCTGGCGTCGGCGACCCATAGCCCTTCTACCCCGCGAAACTTCAGACGGGGTGTGACAGGTGCCTCGGGATCCGCTCCCATCCGTAGAGTGCCGACGGGATGATAAGCAGTCTCGCAATGGTCCTGAATATAGCGGCGGGCTTCGTCTTCCGACTGCACTGCGCGAGTGGGGTAAACCTCTTGAGCCTTCATCGAACCAAAGTCAGTTTCTTCCATCAGCTGCCGAAGGCGCAGCCAGCCCTTAGTCAGCGTGTCAAGGTCGGAAGGGTCATTGAGCAAGCCGAAGTCTATCTCAATTCCCGCCTTGGTTAACCGAAGGCGTCCGCGCGATTTCGGCCTGCAAAGGGTCACATCGGCAAAGTAGCCCCGTCCCGTGACATATCGTTTGCCCTGCCAATCAAGAAAGAAAGGAATGAAATGGCTTTGAATGTCAGGCGGACCCTCGCCGCCATCAGCTGTGAAAAATGCTCCGCCTTCGACGGTTGGTGAGGCGAAAATCCCTTTGCCCCGCAACGCCCACTGAAAAGGCGCCGCCGCCCATTGGAGCGCAAGCGATGGGTCGAGCCCGTAGCCAGAGCCGCGCCCTTTGTAATAAATGCCGACCCCGCCCGGGTGATCGTGCAAATTTGCGCCAACACCAGGTTGATCAAGCACAACGTCCTGGCCTGCGGCACGCAGATCTTCGGCCGGGCCGATGCCGGATTTTAGAAGTATCTCAGATGAGCCAATGGACCCAGACGATAGCACGATGCCGCGCACGGCATTCACAGTGCGCCCGTCGGTGAAATGCAACGTTCGAGCTCGATCGCCGGACAGCGCGATCCGTGCCACCTGGCAACCTGTCGCGACCTCGACACCCTTATCCATCGCCGGCCGCAGAAAGGCATCTGCCGCCGACCAGCGACGACCATTACGCATATTGAAGCGGTATACGCCAGCGCTTTCGAATTCTGGGCTCGGACTGGCCGTGGGATCGTTCGCACGGAACATGGTGCCAAGCGCTTTGGTCACCGGGTGAGGCGTCGCGAGGCGTCCGGGCGTCAACCGAGCCTCTACCTCTTCAAAAGCGGGGCCGACTTCGGCCCAATCCCAACCTGGCACCGCCCAGCGATCAAAATCATCCCTTCGGCCGCGAAACCAGACCATAGAGTTGATCGACCCGGACCCACCCAGCATCCGCCCACGCGGAATATCCAATTGTCGTCCGCCAAGCTGAGTTTGCGGGGCTGATTTGTAGCGCCAGTCACGGTTGCGCGATCCCATCAACCATACTAGGCCAAAGGGCATTTTCACCAGAGGAGACCGATCCGTGGGACCTGCCTCGACAACTAAAACAGAACCTGCCTCGCGCTCTGCAAGGCCCGCCGCAACGGCACACCCGGCCGAGCCGGCGCCAATCACTATGAAATCATACTGCGCTTTTAGTATCATTAGATCAGATCCGATTACCCGTTTCCGGGTCGAACAGGTGGCAAATGCCAGATGGAACAGAGGCGGAGAACGCGTCGCCAATATTGGCGCGAAAATCCTTGGCCGTCTTAATGGCGACCAGCGCGCCACCAGCCTTGACAGTGACCATGGTGGCATCGCCCAGAAGTTCTAAGGAGTAGATAGGTGCGGACAGTTCGTGGTGCGTTTCATCCCCAAGGGTGGCGTCCTCGGCACGGAAACCAAGAGTGACCGGACCGTCAGCAGCGGCAAGCCCGGAGATCGTCACGTTGGCACCGGTGAATATCCCGTTGCTAACCTCGCCCTCCATCAGGTTCATCGCGGGTGAGCCGATGAAACTTGCAACAAAGGTGTTTGCGGGAGTGTCGTAGATATCGGTCGGGGTGCCGACCTGCTGCACGACCCCTTTGCTCATCACTACAACGCGATCGGCCAACGTCATGGCCTCTATCTGATCGTGGGTGACGTAAACAGTTGTCACCTTGAGTTCGTGACTCAGATTCTTGATTTGCGCCCGTGTCGACACACGCAACTTGGCGTCGAGGTTCGACAGTGGTTCGTCCATCAGGAAGACATTGGGCTCCCGCACGATGGCGCGAGCTAGAGCTACGCGCTGACGCTGTCCGCCCGACAAATCCGCCGGGCGGCGGTGCAGGAAATCCCCCAACTCGACCATGTCCGATGCGCGGCGTACACGTTCGTCGTGCTCAGCTTTGGGGATACCCCTAATGCGCAGAGGAAAACGGATATTTTCGTAAACGGTAAGGTTTGGGTAGAGCGCGTAGCTTTGGAAAACCATTGCCACATCGCGGTCCTTGGGATCGAGGCCGTTGACCCGCTTGCCGTCGATCAGGATGTCGCCGTCGGTCGCTTCTTCCAGCCCCGCTATCATGCGCATGGTTGTGGTCTTACCGCAACCTGACGGTCCGAGCAGGACCAGGAATTCTCGATCCGCTATGGTCAGATCGAATCCATCAACGCCGACAAAGTCTCCCCAGCGCTTGCAAACCTTTTGAAGCTTAATCTCGGCCATTTACCAACCTTTTCTGCATACGAATTCATCAAGTGATACGGCAATAAGCAACACGATTACAAGGCTTTTTTTAAGTTATTTTTCTAAAAGTTTCATTTTTCGCTTGATGGGGGCGAGGCAATATGTATGCATGATGCATACCTATGCAAGCATAGGTGAAGTCACTTGACAAGAAGCTAAGCGTAAAGAAAGCCCTAGGTTAGGGCGCTTAAAAATAGGGAGAAAACCATATGAAACTTATGAAACTGACACTTTTAAGCTCTGCGTTGTGCGCAGTCAGCGCGACCAGTGCGTTTGCGGACTGCGGAATCGAATCGGGCTCCGTTCGGATCCTATCCAACGACTTTCCGGCGCTTCATGCCGTGAATGAAGGCGCGGCGGCCTGTGCGGGCGACTCCGTCGAAGTGACGGTCAACCAAACGGCCGATCACAATGACATTCAGGTTGCTGCGCTGACCGCAGACCCGGCACAATATACTGTGGCGGTCGTGGCCAACTCCTCCATCGTGTCCTTAATGAACGAGGACTTGATCCGTCCACTTGACGACCTTGTTGAGCGCTTTGGAGGCGATTTGTCGCCCTCACAGATGATCCGAATCGACGGGCAAATCATGGCGATTGCGTTTATGGCCAATGCCCAACACCTATTTTATAGGTCCGACATACTTGAAAAGGTGGGTGTCCAGCCGCCGCAAACCTATGAGGACGTCCTAGCCGCAGCGGAAGCGATCCGTGCAGCAGGTATCATGGAAAACCCGTTTTCGTTCAACAGCAAGGCCGGCTGGAACCTCGCGGAAGAATTCGTCAATATGTATATGGGTCATGGTGGCCAATTCTTTGAACCAGGCTCGGCGCAGCCAAGCATCAACAACGAAACTGGTGTGGCGACTTTGAACATGCTGCGTTCGCTCACAGAATACGCGACTCCGGATTTCCTGACCTTGGATTCCACAGCGACCACCGCGCAATGGGAAAGCGGAGAAGCCGCGCTTGCAACGCTTTGGGGGTCACAGGGGGCTGCAATCCTCGATGATGAGGGGGCGACGCCCGAGATTGTGGCAAGCACTCTCCTGATAGGCGCGCCGACTGTGGGGGGTGGTGACATCCCGGCATCAACACTGTGGTGGGACGGCTTTACAATTGCCAGCAATATCTCTGACGAAGATGCAGAGGCGAGCTTCTTAGCGATGTTAAATGGCCTGTCGCCCGAGAACATCGTCGCCAACAACGACAAAGCAGTTTGGCTCTCGGACGCCTTCACGCCGGGACCGGCTGCTGTCGGCGTTGCGGAAACCGGCCAAGGTGGTGCGCGACCCTATCCGATGATCCCATACATGGGAATTCTGCACGGAGCGATTGGCGAAAATCTTTCAGAGTTCCTTCAGGGCTCAGAGAGTGCCGAGCAGGCTTTGTCAGATATTGAAGCTGCCTACATTGCAGCAGCGCGTGAACAAGGTTTTCTTTGAGCCAAGCGTTCGGTGAGCGGGGGCTTTTTGCCCCCGCAGCCTTTTTTACAGGAGCGCTACTATGCGACATCGCACATTCTTATGGTTCATTCTGCCTTCGCTGGCAGCCATGATTCTTTTCATCGCGTTGCCGATCGTGTCGGTAGCGGTCCAGTCGCTCTTTATCAAACATGAGCAGGTGATCGTGATTTCCGAAAACTGCGGGCCTTTCGGATGTACAGAGGAAGTCCGTATCGACACCGAGGCAACCGCTGTTTTGCGCGAAGAACAACCTCTTGGGCAGTTCAACGGACTTGGTACATATGTGAACCGCAATCATCTCGCGACCGAGAGTGTGGCTGCAGCCTGGCAAGATTCCTCGAGCCTATTAGATTTCGGGGCTCGCCTGATGAATCTGCCTCTCTATAAAGCGCTCGCCTTCACCCTGACCTATACCTTCGTTGTGGCGCCGCTTGTGTTGATGCTCGGACTTATCGTGGCACTCGGCGTCAATGGGCTGCCGCGTATGCTTCGTGGGCCGACGATCTTCGCCTCGCTTTTACCCATGATCGTGACACCGCTGATCGGGTCGCTGATCCTGTTTTGGATGATCGATGCGAACGGGATCATTGGGCAAAGCTTGCAGTCTCTCTTAGAAGATCCGGACCTGTCATTGAAGGCCTCGGTTCCTTTGACCTGGATAACATTGATCGTCTACGGCATTTGGCACAACACTCCCTTCGCCTTCATTGTATTCTACGCGGGACTGCAAACAGTCCCAAAAGACACGCTGGAGGCCGCGTTAATTGATGGTGCGAACCGCTGGGAGAGGGTACGCTTCGTTGTTGTTCCGCACCTCATGCCACTTGTGGTCTTCATCACCCTTATGCAGCTGATGGATGGATTTCGTGTTTTCGAGCCAATCGTCGGCTTCTCTGCTGGGGCCAACGCAAGCTCGCTCAGCACTCTAATCTACAATGATCTGCGTGGTGACTATCAACAGTTTGGATCTGCAGCGGTAACCTCGATCCTTACCATACTAGGTGTTGCCATTCTTCTAACCCCGGTCCTGATCAAGACTTGGCGCGATTTCAATAGAACGAGGGTCTAATGGCTACCGCACTCAACCGTCGTTCGAAAACCGCTATGGCCATTTCTATCAGTCTGGTCGCGTTATGGTTTATCATTGCGTCGTTCCCGTTTCTCTGGACATTTTGGGGCTCGTTCAAGGTTCAAGGCGATTTCTTCTCGCGTTCGGATTGGCGCAACGCAATCACCGGGATCAGCACCGTGCGCGAAACTGGAGGCTATTTCACACTAAACGGCTATTTTGGTGCTTGGATTGAAGAGGAATTCTGGCGCGCTGTCCTCAATACCGGGATCGTGGTAGTTTGCACCGTTACAATCTCGCTGACGGTTGGTACTCTTGGCGGCTATGCCTTGGCGCGCTCAGGCCATCGCTATGCCTTCTGGCTACTAATGCTAGCGCTGATCTTCCGGGCGATGCCACATATCACTCTGGTCTCGGGTTATCTCATGCCGTTCTTTGAGTGGAACCTTTGGGGACATCTTCCCACGACGATTATCGTGCTGGTGGCGATCAACCAGCCCTTCACCCTTTGGATGCTGCATAGCTTCTTTCTCAACATCCCCAAGGATCTTGATGAAAGCGCGATGGTTGATGGATGTACGCGCTTCCAAGCATTCCGCCATGTTATTGTACCTGTGATGTGGCCTGGAGTGATTACAACAGGGCTTTTCAGCTTCCTTCTAGCCTATAATGATTTTGCGGTGACAGCGATGCTGTTGAGCGAGGAAAACCAGACCATGGTCCCCCGCATTGCCAGCTTCCTTGGCACAACCCAAACGCAAGGGGACGTGATGCTGGCGGTCGCCGCCGTCGTGTCGGCCACAGTACCTTTGTTTGTGTTGATCATGTTCTTCCAGCGCCAGATTGTCTCGGGGCTCACGGCTGGTGCCGTGAAAGGTTGAAGGGTCGAGCAATGACTACTGTGCAGTTGCAAGAGGCGAAATTGGTCGTGCGCGCATTTCACGGCGCGCTCGACCAAGCTGGGATGGATCAAATCGCTGCGGTGATAGGGGATGCGGTGGCGCCCGATTACCTGTGGTGTGGATTTCATCCGTTCGGCGAGCTCCGACGCCCGGAAGAGGTTGCTGATCGGTTTTGGGTTCCTTTGCGCAAATCGCTCACTAGGCTGCAGCGCCGCGAGGATATCTTCTTTTCCGGATATAACGAGATCGATGGTTTTAAGTCGATATGGGCCGTCTCAATGGGGCATCTCGTGGGCCTGTTCGACGAAACATGGCTGGGGATCCGGCCAACGCGGAAAATGGCTTTCCTGCGTTATTGCGAGTTCCACCGGATCGAAGACGGGCGGATTGCAGAGACAGCGATGTATTTTGATATTCCACATTTCATGATGCAGGCGGGCCAGAATCCCTTCGGTCCCCAAACAGCTGCGTTCATGGTTCAGCCGGGACCGATGACGCATGACGGACTACTTTTCGACCCCCAGCCGCATCAAATGGGCAAGGCAACGCTGGACCTGATCAACGTTATGATCTCTGACTTAGGCCAGTGGCAATCAGGCCTTATGCTGGAAGATGAACTGGCGCGTTCCTGGGCCGACGATATGACTTGGTGGGGTCCGCACGGCATTGGTTCAACCTACACCATCGAACGCTATGCAAAGCAGCATTCTGGCCCTTTCCGTGCAGGCTTCGCAGACCGAAGCAAATCGCGCCATCGCGCACGGCTGGCAGAGGGGCACTATGGTGGGTTCTTTGGGTGGCCCAGTTTCACAGCTAGGTCAACCGGTGGCTTTATGGGAATGCCCGCAACAGATCGGCTTGCAGAGTTTCGCGTGATCGATATCTATCGACGAGAGGGCAGTAAGCTTGCTGAGAACTGGGTTTTCATTGATCTATTGCATGCTTGGAAGACCCAAGGCGTCGATATCCTGAAACGGTTCTCTGAGATTTAAGAAGGTAGTTCCGCGCATTCGAGTACTTCTCAACACGACGATTAGGACGGCATCGCCAAGTTAGTTGCTGTTCCGGACGTCGGCACACGTTGTGACGTGGAGATACCGCCGTCAATGCCCGACAACAATTCTGAGCAATACGGATTTTAGCATGAGACAGATTTTGCGATTTTTCTGTCCCAAATCGGCTCAATCTAAATCGAATTGTGACATATGCCCAATATTGCTCGAAAGCACTCAGAACTGGATCCGCGCAAACGCCGCTTTCTGCCACCCTAGGGTCAGGACTCATAACCAGAATATGACGGTTGCGGCGAGAGCGATTGCTTCTGTATTCTCAGCCAAGGCTTGCTCTATGGCTGTGACGCCTCGGGTCTTCAGTTCATTTGCTGGTATACTTGGCATAGTGCGACCTCAACAATACTCTAGATAGTACTGTTTAGCATACCAATTGCTGCTGAGCAACGCTGTCGTGCGATCTCACAAATGAATTGAGGGCTTTTTTCTAAATTAGCCGTCCAAACAGCGATCACACGTAATACTCTGTAATAAATCTATTTTCGAAAACTTATCCACAAGCGCGCTAGTCAAACACTGTGTTTGCAACAGTACTGTTTGCCCATTTTGCTCAAACAGTACTGTTGGGTCATTTGTAAATAAATGCCATGTTAACATGCAGTGTTTGAGTGCACCCCAATAAAGAGAGTCGCATTTCTTTGGGTTGAATCGGGACGTGCAATGGCGGGGAAATATTTGACGGAAAACAGCATATTTATTTGCGTTCCGAGTTTATCAGGGGCATGATTACCGTGTTGAACAAGGTGATCATTTAGTCTGCGTATCGTAGTTTAGCGCACTTTTTAGCACACCACAGATAAATGCTTATAAGTCATTGTTAAAGATTAAATAATTATGATGTTCTTTCATCATAATCCGCGTGTCCGGGGTTCAAGTCCCTGTGCCGCTACCAAACTTCTTCTTAGTTTTGCATATTTTTACAAACCCTTGCGGGTTTACTGTGGTGGATTGGTCTTTATTGGTCAACCAGAAATTGCGAGATATTTGTGACACGTTGTGACAGTATTGTGACAAGATTTAGGGCATTGTCAGACAAAGTTGACGGGCAAGCGGCTAATCCTTAATTCTGGTTGATGACAGCACATAATCCATTCAAATATTTCAAAACGTCTCCCAAAATCATCCGTTTGGCGGTTAT
>Ga0209630_10003992_pt1 | contig 13153 bp, 9 predicted proteins | sample COG_01_FD_184745 | JGI IMG/M metagenome (GOLD analysis project Ga0209630, IMG submission 184745) | Pelagic Microbial community sample from North Sea - COGITO 998_met_01 (SPAdes) (version 2) | ecosystem: Environmental > Aquatic > Marine > Neritic zone/Coastal water | place: Helgoland, sampling... | reverse complement strand
ACCGTAGGAGCTTTCGCTAATACGTTAGCGAGTTACGCTCATAGACTACGAGGGTTTACGTGCTACCCAGATGGTAGTCGAGGTGGTCAGCCGCTTACGTCTGTACCTTACAGTGAAGCAGTCGAGAAACTAGGGGAAGAGTTTGATGAACACGTAGAGACTCACGATATATGTGACATCAGTGGTCAAGGGGGTTCATGCGGAGTATGAGTATCATCAGAGAAGCAGAACAATACATCAAGAGTAAGAAGTATAAACTCATCAAAGGGATAGCTGAAAAGCTAGACCCTTTAGAGGATTACATACAGGAGAATATGGATACGTCTGTAGAGAAAGACAAAGCTATTGAGCATTTAACAGAAGTGTTCATGTGGTGTAAGAGATATACAGATATTAGAAGGTAAAGTTTTTTAATTAGATTCCATTAAAGGTAAAGCCATTGCTTCTATTTCTCTTATCTTCATAGCATCATAGTCATCCATGTACGCTATAAAAGTTTGTAATTCTACAGTACTCAAGTCAGTTAACTTTCGCTTATTTATTTTTCCAGAATAATTTTGATACTCATTAAGAATAGTAGAGAGTCTTGTCTCACTTTTTGTTTTGGAAATTTCATATAGTATTTGTAACCTTTTGTTTTCAGGATCAAAACTTGCTGCTAATTCTACTTCAACTTTCTTTTTAGCTGGCTTTACTACTTTGTTTTTCCATATTAATTGTCGTTGTACAGTTAATGAGTCTTTACTTAGAGGATTACCTTTTTGCCAAGCTTCTGAGTTGTACCATTTTTCGGCCTCATTTTCTAGATGAAATGACATCATCTTAGTCATTATATTATTTACTTCAGGGAACATATTCTTTATTGTTTGTCCTGCTTTCCAGTAAGGCTTTGATATTTGATTTAACATTCGTTGTGCCGTACTTAACACTGGTTCTTCTCTTAATCCTAGTGCTTTCTCAGGTTGCCCTCTAAGAGGATCTTTTACAGTTACATCAAACTTCTCAGTTTTTCCTGTAGTACCTAATTTTTTTAGTGGTGCATACACACTATCATTTGATACTAAGTAATCAAAAATACTATCTGTGTACCTAACAAGTTGGTTTATGTTTTCTCCATTAATTCTTTTATCAACTACGATGTCGCCCTTTAACATCCGTACTACATCTCCAAAAGGTTCTAGGGGTCTTTGAAAACCACCTCCTATATTAGCAGCAAAACCTCCTGAGTGTATGGCAATTTCTTCTAACAGACCTGCAGGATTTTTACCACTTGCTGTATCTAAGAATATATCTTTTAATACATCTAAACTTACATTAGCCCCTCTAGTAAATGCCTCAATGGTAAAAGTTTTAAGTCCTTCTTCCAATAAATCTTGTGGAGGAGCTTCTAATCTAGCCACATATGCGCCAACTGTTCCTAGCCACATAGGTAAATTTTTAGGGTAATCATATTTATAGTTTCTAATTCGTCCTGCATCATCACGTTCAGCATACCAAGGAAGACCTTCTTCTAAAGCTTCTTTTCTTGACTCTGCCATATAAAAGTAAGCAGTCCAAGCTGCAGCAGCAAATGCAGCTTTCTCACCTATACTTCTTCCTAGTGCTTCTTTTTTTGTCTTCTCATAAAATTTACTCTTGCGAAAGAAGGCTTGATGTATAGCACTAAGACCTGAAGCTTCCATTTGAAATGCTACAGTATTATTGTAAAACTGTCCGAAAGGAGTTTTTGTTCCAAACAAAGGTATGTTTCTTAGCTCTTCTATAAATTTAGCAAACCTTCCAAGTCCACCTTTCATATCCCCAAACGACTTTGAAAAAGTATTTCTTTGTGCATTAGATACAGCTTCTGCTACTAAGGCTGTCCACTGATCTGTCTCTGTAATTCTCCATGCGTCTTTGCTATTTAAGAAATCATTTATTCCCATGTTGTATTGTTTTCTTGTTAAGTAATCCATGCTTGTCATAAACTCTACAGATTTAGAGTATATGTCCATAGCTTTTGTACCCCACAAAGTTTGCATTTTATCTACATACCAGTCCACTCCTGCTGCAGGTTTTTTGTACCACACCTTAGTTGTAGATTCTACAGGTGCTAAATCTAAATACTTGTTCATGTCTTTTACTTCTACGCCACCATTAGCCCACCTCATAAGTTTCTGAGCTTGTGGGTAAAACGCCATAAAAGATTGTGTTTCGTCTACTGTAGTTTCTATATCTAAGAGACTTCTTGCTTTATAAACTTGATTATCAAAAATGTTTTGGGCTAATTGAAATTGATTAGCTGAATACTTTCCTCTTCCTACAAGTGCTTGGATAGTGGCGTTGCCACCGTGTAACATCATTTGAGCCATGCGTCCTGTTGACTCTAGACCTGTCATAACTTTCCACCCTTGGTAGTTTAACCAAGTAGTTCCGGGGTTTGTAACAATAGCTCGTATAAAACTTTTTGTTATCCAAGTTGAGCTATCATATATTCCCTTTACTGGATTAGGTAATTTTTCTCCAAAAGAATTAATCCTAGCTGCTAAAGATTTTGTATCAATAGGATCTAGTATGTCATCTTGTATCGTTCCTGTTTTATCTAAAGTAAGTTTGGCATCTTTGCCTAGTTTCTTTCTCATATTACCCATTTGACCCAGCTTAAATCCTGATTCACTAAGGTCAGCAGCTATTATATTCATAGCTGTATCAAAGTTTATAGGTCTTTTAGTAGTTGGACTTCTAAATTTTTCAGGTCCGTTTTTTCCTAATGTTAATCTATAGTTTCTTCTTATTTCTTTTTTTATTTCTTTAGGTGCTGCAACCGTAATGTCAATAAGCCAATTAGAAAAATTATCTTTTATAGCTTTACCATCTGCATCTTTTAAATATGTTCTTTTACCTTCATAAATTATTCCATATCTTCTAAGTAAACCTTCTACTCCTTCAACGCCAGCCTCTGGCGCACCAAACATATAAGCATTATACACACTATCATACTTTCCTGCTGGATCACCTGCAGCTTTAAAGCTAAGAGGCGCACCTTCTTCTACTTTATCTAGCCATGTATTAAATTTAATAGTGTTGTTTCGTAAAGATGCCCCTATTGCAGATATTTTTTCTGGTCTAAGATCTTTCCAAACATCTTTAGCTACTGCAGTTTTTGCACCTTCTTTTATAATGGCTCTGTTTTTTACCATCTCCTCAAACAACCAAGGTGTAGGACTTGCACCACCTAAAGCATTACGTGCTGCTTTATTAAACAAAGCGTGATACGCAAAGTTTACTCCTCCACCTAATATTGTAGCTAGTGTAGTCACTGCTATAGTTTGACCTACCTTATAATCTTTTTGTACATCCGCCATTATATCTGAGGTTTGATTTAAATAATCTATACCTGCGTTAAACATTCCGTTTAAACCTGCACTACCTAAGAGTGCTTTTTTCATTCCTGAAAATTGTATGTCTGCTCTTTGCATAGCGTCAAAAGTTAATTTGTTTACCCCTTGTGTTATATTCTTTTCTTTTACAGCCTTAGATAATTTATTATTTTTTGTAACTTTAGATATGGTAAGAGCTATATCTTTTTTTCTTAAATTTTGAGCTGCTTTTTTTACAAAATAACTTTTTATTCTACCAAAAGTAATTATAGGAATTATATTAACAGGGTCTGTAACAATAGCTTGTGTAGTATCATAAACACTTTGCATTCCTACAGTTGTTTTTTTGTCAAATTTAGGGTACAAAGCTGATACAGGTTTGTCTTTATAATACTCCCAATCAAGTTGTCCTTTATCATTAAGAACAAAGCCTGTGTCTTTAGCTTGTTGTATCTGGTCGGTTTTTTCATCTTTCTGAAAAGCACCACCAACTCTACTCCACAACTCTATAGAATCTTTTGTTGCTTTTTGATCTAAAGGAGTTGATTTACGTAGCCAGCTATTCATAGTCCAAGCATTAACAGAGTTGTACATATCTCTGTTCTTCATAAATTGTCGCCACGATTTTACAATGTCTTCTTGTTTATTTTCTTTTAAGTCCATTCCAAATCTTCTTTTCATCATGTTTTGTATGACTGAAAAGTTTTCTGGTTTGTATAATTCTTTATCTGTAAGACCTTCTTTAGTAGGATTTAAGTCAGAAGTTTTCCAATCAGAATCAGAGATTATTTCCTTTAATGATGCACCTACAGATAACCCTTTATTAATAACAGGCGTAATAAATCCTAACATCCCGTAACCTCTAGTTTTACTATCAGACACTAAAGAAATTTTGTTTTTTATTATAGGTTCTTTATCCCATATAACTTCATCCTCCAACTCTGTTGTAATTTCAGGAGTTGTTTTTAAATCTTCTAGATTACTTGCAGCACCTTCATCAAAAGTAATAGGGTTATACTTAGGATCAAGTGGGTTGTCTTCTACTAAAGGCATAAATATCTTTCTTAGTTTGAAGGGTCAGGAATAATACTTCTTAGTATACCACCAAGTATTATTGGACCTCTGTAATTTTCCCTATTTGCATATGCTTGAGCTTCTTGAAGACTAGCAAATTCTAAACCTTGAAGTTTTAGGTTCTCTGCAAACCTATTTCTTCTTCCGTATACTTGTGATAATAAAGAATTATTACTCATTGAACCCCTGCGTTCTCTTTCAATTAAATCCATAAACTTAAACATTTGGTTACCGGGATCATACGTATTACCTTTGGTTACAAATAAATTCAAATCAGTAGATTGAAAACCATTTTCTTTCATGTCTGCTAATTCTTCTAGTTGGGAGTTGTATTCATCTTTAAGAGACTGTGTGGTAGCAGCAGTAAATTTATTTGATATTCTATTTCTAGCAACTACCCATTCTTTTTTAAATTTATCTAGCACTGTACTTTCATAGCGTGACTCTGCTGTTATACCTAAAGGTTTTGGTCCTAGCATACCAATTATATCTAAGCTTCCTTCAGTTGGACTTTGTGATACTCCAGCTTCTATTCTTTTTACGTCACGAGGAGTAAGACCTCCAGCAAATCTAGCTTCATCCATCCAACTATCATCACCATAACCACCAGAGATTATACCTTGAAGAAAGTTTTCATCTCTCTCAGGACGAGTAGCATTTGGATCATGGTATACATTCATGCCTCGTAATATAACCTCAGTTAAATCAAGATCAGTATCTTTTACCCATTCTCTTCCCATTCTACTAATAGACTGGTAATCATCTATACTAAGATTAGGTCTTTCAAGTAAAGCTTTATGAAACATTCTTACACCTTTAGCTCCACTCTTTTGAAAGATACCAAGCATAGCTTGTTCGTCTACTCCCATAGCTACAGACTGATTTACCATTGATAATATTTCATCTGATTTTGCTTGTGCGTTAGCTATAGTTTTAGCTCCGTATTGATCCATATAGTTTTTACGAGAACGAGAATCTTCTCGTAACTCTTTACGAATTTCTCCTACGTCTTTAGAAAATTGAGTACCAAACCCTGCCCAAAAACCTGCCATTACATTGTACTCCTACTCATTAGACCCATAGGTTTTTCTTCTTTTGGCTCTTCCATTTCTACAACTTCTTGTTCTTCTTGTGTGTCCATCATCTCTGCTTCTGCTATGTTGTCAGCTATGTCTGATGCTGGTTCGTCTTTTAGAAAGTCAAGTGCATCTGATACTATTTCATCTTTAGGATCTTTAGTGAGCATCTTAGTTATCTTTTTTTGTAACATTGCTTCAACACGTTGATCTTCTTTTTCAGTTCTTGCTTCTTCAGACTCTTCATCTCCCATTACATATTCAATACCTGCATCTTCTGCTGTGCTTATTAACTGCTGAGTAATTATAGGCGTAATGAGCAATCCTATATCTGGATTGTACAAACCTTCTGCCTGACTGTTTGTTTTAATAGTTTCAGCTAAAGGTATTATAGGAAACCCAACTTGCAGTAACGATAAGATACTATCTAGTGCCTCCGGTCTATTAAGTCTTTTTAATTCAAACCTTGCTGCTTCAGTAGGATCTGAGTATTCAGCAGCTCTTTCCCATGGAAAGTTTTTAGGTGTGTCCGTAAGAGACTGACCGGGAATTGGAGCTTGTAATAAATTTTCTTGTACGTTACTCATTTTGTTTTACCTATAGTTCTTCTTTGTTTCTGAGTTCAGCTATCATAATAGCTAGTTTAGCTGTAGTTCTAGTTGTGTCAGTTATCTCATCTTCAGGAACTTCTGTTTCTTTTTTATTGCGAGGAGACATTAGTGCATTAGTTTTCATAAAACATTTCTCCTACTGTCTTTTTAATGGTTTGTATATATACTTAAAGGGGTCGTTTACTTTTCCTGCAAAAGTGTGTTTGCCTATAGTTAATTTATTTTCTTTTTCTGCTGGACTCATCCATGTTTTTCTTTTAGCTGTTTTAGGATTCCAATAATAAGCTGCACCACCTGTAGGATCTTTATACTTAGAAGAGGTGATACCTTCAATAACTTTTAAAGCAGATTTGTATCTGGAATCATCTGGTGTAATAGTAGTAGGATCAATTTCACTGTCTTCGTTCCATACACTAAACTGATAAGGAGATTTTATAATATCATTTACCGTTTCTTTTCCTTGCCATTCATTTAATGTTCTATTTAATATAACATACCCTACACCAATTTGTCCTTTAAGTGACTCACCACCTGCTTCAGCTGCAATAGTCCTAGCCATAGTGTCAATGTCTATGTCAGTTAAAGAGTATGACCCACCCTTCTTAGAAAAAATATCACGAGGTATAGTGTTTAATTCAAATGCTTTAGGTTTTTCAATAAGACCTCTTGGTTCTTTAGTAGCAGTAGTAGTAGTGCTTGTTTCTTTTACAGTAGGTCTTTCTTTAGGTCGTATGTCTTTGAACGGATCTACTTTAGGTCTTAACTGAGGTTTGAAGTCATCGTAGGCATTACCTTCAGTTATAGTATCTAACATGTCTTCAATAGTTCTGATCATATTAGGATAAGGGTCGTCTTCTTTTGCTGATGATTGTGAAAACATAGGAGCTTTAGGCACAGCCGTAGCTGCTGATGTAATTGAACCTGCAAGACTAGTAGGAAGTTCTTTTACTTTGTCAAAGTTATTAGAAAAGTAATTTGCTAGTTCTGAGACTTTATCTGTTAAACCCATTTACTTATCCAAACCCAAATGATTTACCTAATATACCAGTTAATATAGTAGAGAAGAAAGATCCTTTACCCATCTGATCAGCTAAGTCAGCTTGTTGATCACCTGTCAGTTTAGCTACTGCAATCTTTACGGCTCTGTCTGCTGCACTTTCTGATCCTGTAAAAGCAAAAGACATCAAGTCTCTTTCTCTTTGCCACAGTTGATCAAGTGCTGTACCAGTTAAACCATTTACAGTTTTAGCGTACTCCATGTTAGCTTCATTAGCTGCTGCAGTATTGAGAGTAGTAGCATTCTGTCTCCACTGTGCATTAGATTGCGCTATAGCTAATCCGTTTGTAGCGTTGAACTGATCACGTTGGTTATCTAACTCAGCGTTAAACCTTTTAAGTGTACTAACATTGTCTGCATCAAACTGTGACATTGCATTAGTTTGAGTAGCATTGAACTGACTAGTTTGACTTGCAAGACTAGCAAAGAACTGTTGTGTTTGATTCTCTGATGTAGCGTTCAACTGACTGGCTGCATTCTCTGCTGCTTGATCAGTAAACAAAGAAGCTACAACTTGCTGTTGTTTAAACATGCTAGTCTGTTGTTCGTTACTTAAGTTCTGCATATCCATCTGCATAAAGTTCTGTGCGTTTTGTACTGCAGCTTGTTGTCTATTGTTTAAGTTTGATATGTCTAACTGTGATAGTGCAGCCGCCTCAGCCATAACCATAGCTTGTGAGTTACTTAAGTTAGCCATGTTCATTGTGTTTGCTGCTCTGCCATTCTCTAAAGCTATCTGTTGATCTGCTGTAAAGTTCATGTTAGCTATGTCACCAATACGTGCAGAGTTAGCTACACGAGATTGGAACTCTTGGTCGAACTCTTGTCCTATAAATGTAGCTCTTTGTTGAGCTGCAAGCATAGCACGTTGTTGTCTGTTTGACAAGTTCTGCATTTCAAATTGTGCAGTAGTTGAAGCATCAGCTTGAGCTATAGGTATCGCTGACTCCATAGCTGCCTGTATGATAGCTTGTCCTGCCATGCTTGATGCACCTAAGCCTCTAGCTGCCATCGCTGCGTTAGCGGCTCTCATAGCCCCTGCTGCCCATACAGGTGTCTCACCACCATCGAAGTCATCCATGAGTGTGTCGAGCTGACCTTTAACTGTAGCTTTATCTGAAGGTGTAGCAGTTGCAGCTTGTACTTGTTCTGTAAACGCAGCGGCAGTAGCTGCATCAGCAGCCCCACTTACTAACTCTCCTGCTTCTATTTTACGTTTGACAGGGTTTTCCATTACATTAGCTGTACCCTGTGCTGCTTCTAGATCTGATACAGCAGACTTATCTTCTGTTGCAGCAGTTACTTGAGCGTCATCACCTACTGCACCTGTAGCTGCAGTCATAGCGTCAGTAGCAGTTTTAACTTTATCTGCTGCAGTTGTAGCTGTCATTACACCTGCTGGACCTTCTGCTGTTGGTACACCTGTTGTAGCTACGTCTGTAGCTCTAGGTATATCTACAGATGGATCACCTGTAACTTGACCTGTACCTGCAGCTATTTCAGTATAAGCAGACGGTACTATGTTTTCAGTTATACCTTTAGTAATAACACTGCCCGGATCAGTGTACGTTTTCTCTATCATATCTTTTTGTGCGTCAGCTAACTTGTTTAAGTCAGATGGGGGTAACGATGGTTTTGGCATTGTTGAATCAGGACCAACTTGATAAGCTTTATACATTTCAAGTTGTGCTTTTTTCAATCCTTCTGGGTCATTTTGAAACCCTCTACCAATCCCTAACGGTCCTGCATCCATAGTACCTAGCTTTTTATTTTCAGGACTATTCATCCACTCTTCAAAACTTAATCCTGCTTTTATAGGAGTTTTGGAAGATATCATACCATCTAGTGGTCTTTGTCCTTGATCAAACAATTTAGCTTCAGGTAATCTTGATTGTTCGTTGTAGATTGGCCCAAATGGTGGAGTTACAGGCTGTGGACCACGACCTTCAGGTTGTCCAAACCTTGGAGTATCAGCTCGTGCTATTTTGCTATCTGGTTGATAGGGTCTTAATTCACCACCCGGCCTTGCCGGGTCTCTAGGACCACGAGGGGGTGAAATCATACCATTAGCCATTATACCTTCAGTTCCCATCCCAGTCAAATTAGGACCACGAGGGGGTGAAATCATACCATTAGCCATTATACCTTCAGTTCCCATCCCAGTCAAATTTGGTCTTGGCATTACGTCTGGTCTTGTTGGAAAATAAGACGGTGGTATCTGGCCTTCTTCAAATATTCCCGTCCCAGCCGGAATTTGACTTGGCATTACATCTGGTCTATTATCACCGGGTCGCCTACGGCTATTTACAGGTTCGCCACCTACAGCGTAACCTCTAGCTGGTTGTTGTTGCATTCTATCTTGCGGTTGAGCAAACCTTTGTTGCATCCTATTAGCTGCAGCATCTTGTTTATCTATAGAGAACTCAGAGAACTCAGGGTTGTCCTTCATTTCTTCTTTGACTCGTGGATTACCTAGTTCATCAGGAGAGAATATGTAACCACCTTTAGCTGCTCTTACTACAGGTCTACCTTCAAGTATCTGATTATACATACCTACTCTCGAAGCTATAGCTGGATTAGAAGCCATAAGTTGATCAATAGCTTTTTGATTAAAAGGTGTATCACTGTTTATACCAAACATAGGAAGTACAGTTTTATTCATTTGCTCTAGTGATATTGCCATTCTTAAATGTCCCTAATCTTTTGACGCTATACGTTCTACTGACATACGTATTGCTTTGATGTTCTCATCTATTCGTGCAAGAGCTACTGCCTGTCCTTGGACTGCAAGCTCTAGCTTTTCTGTTCGTGTTTCTATTTTTACTATACTCATAGCGTTAGCTTCTATATTAGATTGCATTTGTGATACAGTCCACACTATGGCGGCTGCTTGTAGTACGAGTGCTACTATAAGTGATACGGGTACGGACTTACTCAGATGCCAACTGTTGTTTTGTTCTTTAGTCATAGTGCATCAGGCCAATCTACGATAGGTGCATTTCCAGTTGGGTTTCCATCGCCATCAACAGGTGTATCATACAAAGCAATGAACGCTGCGAAGTTAGCTGCACCAGTTATCTTACCTTTAATAGTAGTGTGTGCAGAGCGCACCGCATCTCTATATGTAGTAACTGTGCTAGGTATAGCTGTTGATTTTTCTGCGTTACGAGTGACGTACCAGTCATGTTCAGCTAAATAACCACGAGCTTGAGCATCAATAACCTGTATGGCTACGCTCTTTAAACCTAGTGTAACTAGTTGGTTTCCATCTGCATCGTTAATAGGGTCACCGTCTTCATCAACTTCATTAACATCAGCAATGTTCTTTTCAATTAGGTTACCATCGCTATCTCTACCGTGGTAAAACCTGTTGTCGTGCGGAGCAACTGGGTCAACCCAAGCTAAACCAGCCGCTTCTTTCTCAGCGTCAGTCCATCGCATCCAGTTAGTGGGGTGTCTTATTCCACTAGCGTCAACCCAAGAGCGACCTTCTTTAATTATAGTTCCACTTAAGTTCCAAGGCATATTGTGTTTCCTTTATCTTCCGTTAGCGTATTTGAAGGGTTGTTCGGCAAATGCCATGTAGATGTATGTTCCATTATTAGTATTAAAGTCGCCTGTTGAAGCACGGATTTTAAACCCGTTGGATACAAAATCAATCCAATCATCTGTTCCTTCAACGTTTGTTAAGTTGGCGTAAACAGGGTTGTTGTCAACGTTGTAGCCCAAACGTTTGGTGTCGCCTATGGCCCAGTGACCAGAAGCATCAGTACGTTTCACCATCACCCAAGCTGGCCTAAACCCTGTGTATACAAACGGACCATCTGTATTTCCATTCCCAGTGTATTTGCCAAACTTTGAGAAGCCGTCTACACCAGCAAAGCAATAGGCTATCATTGCGTCACTGTTTTTGTTTGCCCAATCATACGAACTAAGAGAAAACACAGAAGATGTTGGAGCAGTATCATTCCAATGATCGTAATCCGCAGTTGCGTTTGCTAGATTTAATCGTAAATAATCTGTCTCAGGGGCAGAGGTATTGGCTGAGTGGTACACTACCCAATTATAAGTTGCATTATCTCTGTCTTTTATCAGAATCATATCTGGAGCAGAACTTAAACCGTGAGCAACCGTACCTGCTGAACCAGTACCAGTATAACTAATAATACTAAACCCAGTATCAGCACTTACACTTCCTGAACTGTCTATAGAACCAACGCCTGTAGCACTTGCGTCATTACTAAATGCAGTTCCAGCTTTCCAGTTCCAAGCTACATATGTATCATTTGTTGCATTACTTCTATTATTAGTATATCCTAAAATAAACCCACTACTATTAAATGCTTTTATATCACCTCCACCAGTGTTTTGGTCTTGGTTTGTTGTATCACTCTGTAAGAACTTGGCAACACCCCTTACAGAATCTTGCAAGACATGAGCTTCAGCATCTCCTCTATTCCTAATCCAAGTGAAATCTGGTTGAAATCCAACAGTATTCACAGTATTTGCATCAGCACCACTACCTGCACCAGTATAAAGCACAGTATTAAAATAATCTTGAGGTGAACCACCTTGGGCTGGGTCTACTGTTTCAACTGGGTCAGGTAGATTGGATGTACACATAGCTAAGAAGCCTGATGGCGGTGCATAGTAGAAGTCACCTATGCCATTTGCGTCTGCGTTACCTTGTGCTGTTGCCGCCCCAGCAAATGAGCTGTCTTGTCCAAAGTTGAATGTAAATATTTTTGCACCTGATATAGAGCTATTTCCATTGCCAATAATTGCAAAGTAAGTTCCACTTGGTATTGTTACTGCACTTCCTACATTAGAATTGTTTAGTTTAAATTGAACTGTCCCACCATCTAAATCAACTGATATAGAAACAATATTACCATTAGCAGCGTTAGATAGACTTGTTTGAGTAGCTGCAGAACTAAGGGCATCTACTATTTCACCACTACCACTGCGGTAATGCACAGATTTACTAAAGTCTGTGCTTGTTTCTTGTGTTATTCCAAAATTGTTATTTGTACCTTCTACATCATTAACATATATTTCAAAATAATGTTTGCCTGAAGATATGCCAAAGTTGCCTGCAAATATATCATCAGTAGATGGTTGGTACTTTAAATTACCTTCTGAAATTGTTCTGTTATTGTTATTACCCCTAAACAAAGGATTCATAGTAGCAAAGTTATTAGTAGGGCTGTCAGGAACTACATCACTTGCTACTAAATTAGTTGAAGTCCAGTGATTATCATTACCACTAGTGTCTGCTCCTATTGTAGATGAACTAGCTGTTCCAGTTCCTGTCTGTTTAAACTCTAGTCTATAACCATTAGTACCAAAAGTAAGTCCAGAAGTATCTTTGGGAATCCATATGTCGTTTTTAAGTTCACCGAAAGAGGATGGTGTTAGGGCTGCGCCATCTATGAAGTTTACGTCTGCCATATAACCATCAATAGGATCTGTTCTACTTCCTGCACCATTAGTGATTATGCCAGTCCAATGTGCTATAGTTGAATTAATTGCAGTATCAACATTTTGGTTTGGGTTATTTTCAGTACCAAAGTCTGTTATTTGACTACCATTAACATATACTTTTACTCTGTTTGATGCTGTTCCTTGAGTCGTGTCAACAGCATAAACAATGTGATACCAAGCAGAAGTGTCTCTGAATTTTTGTGTTGTGTACAAAGCACCAGCATTGTTAGAGTTTTGAGCAAGTATGTCAGTTGATGTATTAAAACCAAAATAGAAATAGGGTGTAGAGGTGCTTAATGCTCTAGCACCAAAAAATACTTGGTCAGTAGTTATAATACCTCGTTTAACCCAGCCACTCCATGTCCACGTTTTTTGATTACTTGCACTTGATGGGGTTTTAGTTAAATATGCACTATCACCATCGTTAAACCGCAGTGAGTTACTTATCTCAAAGTCATAAAACCCACCAGAAGCATACATCCACTGTGATGA